>Ga0307510_10007595_pt1 | contig 12919 bp, 9 predicted proteins | sample 12_EM_MG_FD_207224 | JGI IMG/M metagenome (GOLD analysis project Ga0307510, IMG submission 207224) | Populus trichocarpa ectomycorrhiza microbial communities from riparian zone in the Pacific Northwest, United States - 12_EM | ecosystem: Host-associated > Plants > Roots > Unclassified | place... | reverse complement strand
AAATTAATTTTAAATTAAAAAAATTTAAAATTTTAAAAAACACAATGTAAACCATTACCAAAGTAGCCCTATTAAGTGGTTAAAAGTCACAAATTAAGTCGTCACAGCATATTCTGACTCTTTTTTTTTATTATTATAAATGCACAATATCTATTTACTTTATTATGTTATGGTGTTGCTTTCTAGAATATTAATATCACACCTCGTGATTCTCGTTTCTGGCTAATTGTATGAGTAACGTGCAGGACCAATCTCAGGTTCAAATGTAGTATATTTTACTTTCCCCAGCGTATTAGTCTATTTGATCATTTTCTGCACTCGTCACATCTTGTTTACTTTTTCTTAAATACAATTCCTTAGTATCCAAGTCTTTGCCTTTTTTTATGGTAATCCTTGGTTTCATTAATGAGAGAGAAAAAGAAAAGCTAAGCCAACAAGAGAGTGGCTTGCAGAGGGTTCAATGAACTGCAGAAAAGGAAACCAGAAAAGAAAAAAGAAGAAGAAAGGAACAGGCATAGGAGCGACAGAAGCCAAGATTCCTTAGTCACTCCTTGTTTTCAAAGTCTTTGCGCGCCTATTATAGGATAATATTTCAATGGGATAGTGTAATTTTTCTATATTAGATGCATAAATAAGTTGTACTCTTAAGAATCTTGGATCTTTTAAATCACTAATTTAATTTCTCCTCTATCAATTCAATTCCCTAAGGATAAAAGCAGCGGCATGTGCATTGTGGGATCTTTAATTTTGCAGACAAAATTTAATTAATTCGGCTCTCTCGAATGGGGAGTAACATTGAAAGTGAAACATTGAATGTACACCCTTAATTAATTTCTCCGACGTACGAAGCTACCATAGAACTTTCCACCCAAGCATTTGCCTCGTTTTTTCTTGTTGTTTGTGGAGGTAGAAATTAATTTGTTTCGAAAGGAACAGAGGCCTCCCTGGATACCTTGTTTATAAATCCTAATTAATCAACATTCCCTGGACTTTCACACGGAATATATAAGTCATAAAACCCCCCCCCCAAAACATTTATTACGCGCCTGGTTACTTGATGTAACAAGGCAACAAGCTAGATAAGAGTCAAGATTAGCAGGAAACATCGTGTGCCAATAAATTCCCAGCGATTAATCAAATTTTATTTTTACAAAAGAGAGGCTCAAGAGCTTTTGAAGGAAGACGGGAACACTAATACTAGTTGAGCTACAGTACTTCATTAACTTAATATGTTTTGTTAATTGATATACAACGTAAAACCCTGTTTTTTTTTTTTTTCTTCTAACAATCAAATTTAGTTATCAAGAGGGGTGAAAATTAATGTGGCGATTTAAACGAAATATAGTAGCAGCACAAATTAAATAGTTCAGGTAATTAAAACAAAATTATGTGAAAAAAAATATATATAATCTGCAGCGGACTGGCTTGATTCTATACATAATCAACAAAACTCGTTGCCAATAGTGAAGTGTGTATAATAATAAAAGGGATAGATAACTTGATTGAAATCACTGGCAAATATTCTTGCTGCTCCCATTTTCAAAGGGGAGAGAAAATCATTAAATTAATTCAAGACACTTAACAAGACTAAAATGCACCCCGGCCTCACCTTATTCCTCCAAGATAGCACTCAGTTTTGTAGTTGATTTCCTTTCTCCGCCACCAGCCCTCCCTCTTCTTTTCACAACAAATCCTCCACCCTCATGGTGCGTGCCTGTCGCCACTGTCGGATTAGTCTCATCGCTAGTGCTCTTGCTGGTCCACTCGATCACAGGATCCAACCTCTTTATCCCACACCAGCAACAATCTCCACCCCCATTACCCATCTTTAGAGCCAAACTTGCCTTCACCGCCAAGGCAGCCATCTGTTCAGTTCTAAGAGGATTGTTTAACCAACTTGATGGCAACACAAAGTAAAGATGACCTAACTGAAGATATTCATTTTGATTGATGGCTGAAACATATTCATCGAAGTCCATATCATCTGCTTTGCATACAAAACAAGTAGGGTTTCTTTGTAGTATCTGTGAAACCCTAATTGAGTATGAAAATTCTTCGAGTTTGCCATCTTCATAGATCAGGTTTGCTGTGACCACTGAGGTGGGTTCACATGAACTGCAAGTATTGCCCATAGGTTGTTTTTCCTAGTTTGGACTTTCAATTTATGGTTGTTGTGCTCGTGAGGGTCAAGATTTAGGGGTGTTTGATTAGGATACTGCCGTGTTTAATAAATAAATCTTAATTATAGTGGCTACTTATGAATCCATTGGTTAATTATTTGGATGGTCACTGCAATTTTTGTTATTCCTGCTCCATCATTTATAGCAAAGACTGGAATAACTGTATTTAATTAAATTTTTTGAAGTAATAAATTTTAAAATAGTCCTTCTCTATTAAAAAAAAGTAATGTATGTATATTTTTTTATGATTTTATTTTGTAAAAGTACAAGTTACATAAAATATTTTTTCTTACAAACTTAAAACTGGGTTGGTAGATATTGTAAATCTTATGAATAATCTCTTAATGAATCGTGATCCTGGATTTTTTGGGGTTCTAATAATGATCATATACTGTAGATCATAAAATATTAATAATAATAATAATTTAGTATATATTGTTTTGTGATGTAATGACTTCGCTATATATATATATATATATATATATATATATTAGGAACTAGAAAGACGTCGATTACCGTTAAAAATAACATATTATTAAAGAAAATATACATGGTAAATTATAACAATTGAAGATAAAATAAAATACTTGAAATTTATGTTTTCTTGTAGTCATTTTCTTCTTATTAACACATTCAAAGTACGTAGCATAAAAAGATTATTTTAGAATCTAAAATTATACAGGAATTAAGACGTATATTTAATATATATAGTCATATTATTTATATATAGAGAGAGAATAGTAGAGTGAAAATTAATAACGAATTGTGGAATGAGAATATATATCACTATCCAAATATTTTAAGCAGATATCGTTTGATATCCTTTCTTAATTTATTATTATCTTTGGTTACTTTCCATTCGAATATTTCCTACTAATTAATGACTTAATTGCTACAATCACCAAGCATGTGTGCAGTAAGACGTGAGATTAAGGGAACTAATTAATTAATTATCTTGTCCTCCAAGTTCATTTTTCAATCTATTTAATTTCACCTTTTTTTTTAATATAAGTGTAAAATTAGAACTAAGGTGGAATCTTTCTACATTAAGATATCTTAAATTCAAAGACTACTGAAAGGCTAAGCACGGGTCGCTGTATTTAGAAATAGATATATAATTGTAACGTTACCCATTGTATAGCTTAAGGTTAATTGGGCTTTCTACTATATCCAAATGACTAAAAACTTCACCAAAGTAATCTTCTCTAATCTATTACCATAAAAAAAATCTAATCTTATTTGAAAATTATCACATAATCAGGTAAATTTTCAATTATTATTATTATAATAGTTTTATTTAAAAATTATTCTAAAATACAAAATATTAGAATATAGTTGAAGAGTCATTTAAAAAAGATCAGATGTGTTTGGACCTTGAAAGATGGGCCCATGTGCATAGTCTCAAAGAAAAAACCTGAAATGCGCTTGTTTTTTTTAAATAAGTACATCGTTCACTAAAGTTTTTTTTTTTTAAATAGAACAAACAATACGTCTTTCATTGCAACAAGTTTTGATCACCTTTAGTAACCGAAAAAATCATCCAAGTTTTTTTACCTTTAAAATTCAATTTTTAATGTGTTATCACCTAAAACCATTAAAAAAATAATCGTATAAACCTCGATAACCCTATAATTTCTAACCAATAAACACCCTCTAATTAATCTAAAAATTAAAATAAAAAACTTTTTTGGATTTTGATCTACTTTTCTTGGCATGATTAAAAGCCAAAACCACTTGCATTGAACTCTCCTCTCTAAAATAAATTTATTAACAACAAGATATATTAATCTTATCTTATTTTTAGTGATTTTCTCACTTTCATAGAATTTAAGATTGAAACACAAATATTTAAAAGACACTAAATATGAAAAATTAAGGAACTAAAATGAAATTTCACTGAATAGTGAGAATTCATAGATGATAATAATATTTAGGATGGATTAATTAATTAAATTAAAAAAAGTTGGGTTCACTCTTCAATCGCGTTGCAATTCACGATAATGGACTTCAGTCTTGACTCTTTTACACCGAGCCACCCTGTCTTTACATCGCAAGTTGGAATCACAACCCATATGAAAGCATCCCTTTTTCAAGCCTAGCTTGGTCTTGTTCTGGGGCTGTAGTGGACTGAAGGGAAAAAAAAATAAGCCGAACAGCTCGATTACTAAACATTTTAGTCTTGTTCTCTACAATTTCTCAACATTAAATCTATAAAAATCAGCAGAAGAAATAGCCCACGAGAAAATAAAGATGAGATAGTATTTATTCACATAAGAGGCACATGGATCCTTTATCCATATTACCGGACTTGTACATTTTCTACTGCAGGGTCTAGAGGAAAAACATAATAATCTAAGCATAACATATGCTTACATCAAGCTTTTGAAATCATAGTACCAATCACCCCTGCTATAAGACTTGTTGGGTCGCCCAGCACCGCCGATATAACAAACTGAAGGGCCAATCCAGCCATCTCCAAACCTTTCTTGGCCTTACTGTTGCTCTTGTTATGAGTAAGGAGTGTATTTTTCAAGCTAGGAATCCTCGTATCAAATTTCCTAACACTCTTTTCACCCAAGTACCCTTGCCAATTCTCCACGAGCATGTCCTTAACACAGGCCACATGCAAATTGTACTTCTTGCATGAAGATCTGTAACTCCAACTCCTGCCTTTACGTCCACATTTTTGACATGATGCACTCACCTTCCTGTACAGATATAGCTTAATTTCTCCATCGTCAAGAACCATAGGCAACTTCGCACAACAAGGATGAAGATCAAATCCACAGTCTTTGCAATGGTAAAGGAAGCCCGTGACCTCCCTTTCGCACGCGTTACAATTGCGAGGCTTGTCACCAGGAGGTCTCGAGAAGAATTGGAAGGAACATTTGGTGTAGAAAGAGTGGGAGAATGCGGGAGAGGGGATGGCACATTGCATATGGAGATCAAAATCACACACGGTGCATTTGTAACGCGATCCAATCCCAACTTCCTTGCAGCCATCACACTTGAATGGAAATTCTGAGTACTCAAATCTCAGCTTGTGTTGAGGGTGGCTATAGTGAACTATCTCACTGTATTTCATGGTTTTTTTTTTTTGCGGCGTCTAACAATTTACCTAAGCAGGCATTATATAGGGCTAAAAATTATGGGTTTCTGATAGAGAGATTATTAGAGGTCAAATATCTATATAGAGACTGTGCTTGAGGGTTTCAAATTTGAGTTGTGTGTTTTTTGGCTTATAATTGACGCAAGGAATTATGCTTAGTGATATGGTGATGGTGGCACATGAGTATGCATAAGAATCACCATTTCAAGAAGGGCAAGGGCGTTCAAGGCACCTATTAGAGCATTTAGGCATATATTTGGATGATGTCCCACTGAAGAATATATACGAATTTTCACTTTCCACGTCTATTTGTCCCAATCCACCAACACTGAAGCTTATCAAAGATTAGAAATCCAAAAATATAGTAATTTCAGAAAACATTGAACAACGTGTTCCAACGGATAAATCTTTGTTATAACATCAAACAACTTGGAACTTTGATCTTGATGTAGGTAAATTAGGTATAGAATGAAGGGATTAGGTCCTGTCCACATATCTAGTTAGAGAGGGATCACGCACATACTAAGAAACCTGGGAAATTCCACGAGAATAAGAATTTAGCATCTTAAAAAGTTGATTAGACGAGATTACCCAAATAACTCAGCAAAGATTCTGCAATAATTCAACTTTCATCACTAGTAGAGCATCCAAAGTATATATGGCATTAATTAAATTATATATGACCTAATTTTCTAAAGACTAATTAAAGACAGAATGGTTCGAATGATAATATTTAAATATGTTCATTAATGCTAATCAAATATATGGAAGAATGAAAGCATGTGGCCTTAAGATGTATCCATCATTTAGAAGATGATTAAGATCTTGAATTCTATCTACATTTATCACTATCTGTCGATAGAAATGTTGACATAGGAGAACAAATTCCTGTTCTAGTAATGTTATGGTCTAACCTTCAAATTGTTCATGTATTTGATAGCAACTTTTGCAACATGCATGCATAATATTGATAATATCCATAAATATGACTGTCTCTTCGGCTCTACTTTGTCATCTTTCTTTTTAAGGGAATTTATTCCTAGTTATTTGATTACGTATAGTATTGTGCAGCTTCAAAGGGAAGTTACAAGACTTTGCGGCTAAGAATGAATATAAATTATTGAGTTTTTGTAGTTCATTAAACTTGGTAAAGCATCATCATCGAAGAACAACGTCTAAAGGATCAGCACTCAACAGTGACTGATCAATGTTTGATGATCAGTACCACTACAAGAACGAAATAATTGTGATGTCTGATGATGTCAAGACTCTCTCAGTTGCCTTCTTTTAGTCTTTTGTTTCTTCCATTAATTAGCTTAGCACAGAGACATTAACAAGTGGAATATGAGCATAAATGCAAGTGATTCTGGAAGGAATTGTTCAGAGCCTGTTGCTTTTTGTGATCGTACTAGCAAGAATTTGAGAGGGAACAACAATGAATATGATTCTTTCATCATCCAAAAGCATTTCTATTCCAGTTTCTGATGGATATGGTGTGTACACACTTACCTGTATACATTAATCCCTTTCTGATATTTACTAATTTGATCTATATTTTAAATTAAATTGAGTTAGAATTATTCCTATTCAAGTTAATGAATCTAATCAAAATCTAATTTAATTTTTTAAATAAATTAAAACAATATAATTTTAACTTTTAATTTTTAAAATATTAAATCAATATTATTTTAGATTTAACTAGATAAATTTAGATTAATTCATTCAACTTATAACTTGTATTGAAACATATCTTGCCAGAATATCATGGCTCGGATTTATAAAGTATTGGAATGTAATAAAAATTATTTTTAAAAATATTTTTTATTTTGAAATATATTAAAATAATATTTTTTTTATTTTTTAAAATTTATTTTTTATAACCTACATCAAAAAAAAATTTATAAATACTAAAAAAATTTAATTTAAAACAAAAATAAATAAATTTTAACCCAAAAAAATTACCAAACGGGTATTTAATAACTTTCCGATGTACCTTGTCAATCTTATATTACGGAAAATTTCTCGGATTTGCGGCCCTTTAAATTTAAAATAAAAACAAATGTAAGGAAAAAAAAACAGCTGGCTTTCAACACAGCCTACGGTAGTCGATGCTCTCCCTCCAATGCCACCACCACTCCTGAAACGCCTCCTCCCCCTTCCAACTCCTCCACTGCCACCCCACTCTCTACCACCTCCACCACCCAGCCACCACTCCCCCTAATCTCCAGTTCTCCACCATCATTTCCCTCCTCACCTACAACCGTTCCAAATCCCGCTGGTCCCGCCTCCGCTCTCTCCTCACCAGCACCACCACACCCCTCACCCCTACTCGCTTCTCCCAAATCACCCTCCAGTTAAAATCAAATCCCCATCTTGCCCTCCGCTCCTACCGCTTCACTCTCCACAACTCCTCCCTTTGCACTCACAATCTCCACTCCTATGCCACCATCATTTATATCCTCTCTCTTGCCCACCTTAAGTCCAAGGGCCGGGACATTATTCGGTCCGGACTCCGGTCACTCGTTTTGTTAACTAATGATGAGGGTGCCTTTGCGGGGCAGACAGGACTAGACAGGATGGAACTGAATTGTACAGGAAAAAGGTTGTCGCAGGTACCAAACGCTAAAAGAAGTGATTTTTTTAAAAACGCTTTTGTGAAAACTTATAGAGAGTGTGATTCAGCTCCATTTGTGTTTGATTTGTTGATAAATCTTGTTTAGAATTGAAAAGGATTGATGGGTCTCTTGAGATTGTGAGGATGTTAAGGTCTAAAGGGATCAGCCCATCAATTAGTACTTGTAATACTTTGATATGTGAGGTTTCGAGGGGTAAAGGGTCATTTGCTGGTTATGGGGTTTTTAAGGAGGTTTTCGGATTGGGAAGTTGTGAACTTGAGGGGAAAATGAGAAGGGGTTTTAGAAATACGCCTAATGTACATAGCTTTAATGAATCAGTGGTGGGTTTCTATAAAGATGGCGAAGTGCAGATGGTTGAGGAGATTTGGAGTGAAATGGGCAGATTTGGCTGTGTTGCAAATGGGTTTAGCTTTGGTGTTTTTAATGGCTTTTTTTTTTGTGAGGGAGGGAGGTTGAGTGAAGCAGAGAAGTTATGGGAGGAAATGAGAGTGAAAGGAATAGTGCCTGATATTGTTGCTTATAATACTATTATCGGGGGGTTTTGCAAGGTTGGAGAGGTTGAGAAAGCTGAGGGTCTTTTTAGAGAAATGGGGTTGAGTGGAATTGAGAGTACTTGTGTTACTTTTGAGCATCTTAGTAAGGGGTATTGTAGAATTGGGGGCGTTGATTCGGCTATTCTTGTGTATAAGAATATGTGTAGGAGAGGGCTTTGTTAGCAGAAAAGAGTTTTTGAAGCTTTGAAGATTATGAGGAATGCAATGAGAGATCTTAGTTTGCATTCGAGTGGGAAGAGTTATGAGTTGTTGTTTAAGGGATTTTGCGAGGATGGGAAATTGGAGGAAGCATTGAAACTTCAATCAGAGATGGTGGGGAAAGGATTTTAATAAAATTTAGCAATTTATGGTGCTTTTATTGAAGGGTATGCGAAGTTGGAAAATGAGGACATGGCAGCCGTGTTGAAGAAGGAAATGTCTGTAGCTCAAAAGCAGCAGCAAGAGGATTGAATGTTAACAGTTGACTAGTTGTGAGCCTATCCCTTGGGTTTTTGTGTTCACCTTCAAAAGTTTGAGAAATTTGGTATGTTTTTGTTAAACTTACATGTTTGTGATCAGGTTTTACTGCAAATTTGATTTGTTATATCATTTTTCCTCATTTCTGTCCTTTACTGTTCAATACAGGTGCATGTTCTGTAAGGATCTTTGAAAGCTTTTAGCACCATGGATGTGCTGCCAGCCTCTGCATTTTGCTATCAGGCAAATGATATTTGCTAAAAGGATAGCTGGTGGTGTATGATCATCAAGAACATCTTGATTCTTGACAGTTACATTTTTTGTGTCTTTTACAATCAAAGAAGTGCACCTGCTCCATGGCGGTATAGCTGTGTGTAACACGAAAACTGACAGTCAAGTATGCAACAAATGAACTCAGAAAGCAGCCTTGCCTGGTGGATTCAATGGTTGAGATAGATAATGATTGATGAGATCAAGACAACCAGGTAAATGATATTTGCTAATTGGATGGCTGGTGGTGTATGGCCCTCTAGAACATCTTGATTCTTGACAGTAATATTTTTTCTCTCGCTTATAATCATATGAATGCAAATGTCCATGTTCATATAGGTGTCTAGCATGTAAACAGACAGTCAAGTGTGCTGCAAATGAATTCAGAAAGCAGCCTTTCTTGGTGGATTCAATGGTTGAGATAGATAATGATTGATGAGTTCGCATATGTTTATCTTCCCCCATCGTTAATATATTTATTTCTCATCTTGTAGGTATTGAGTTTGTTTGCATCAAGATGAGCAGATTCTGGTGCGTTGCAACCAAGGAAATCTATTTGTTTTGCTCCTTGTCGGAGCAATGACTGCTTAAAAAAAGAACATGCAGAGTAATGAGACGTGAAGAATTAGGTGTTGTCTGCCAACTGGGTGACTTTAATCTTCTCCCTGTTGATGCGATGTCGTCTGTCCATTGGTGATAAATGTGAACTACCAGGGAGTGGCACTTAAGATTTGATAGAACGAGTTTTATGCTGGCCTTAAAGATTATCGATCCATATCCTTCTGCAGGCCTGGAACATATTGTTGGAGATAATATGTTTGCCGCAAAACTGTTGAGTGCTTTTATGTTCAGATTGGTGCTAAACCTAGTTGGCTATAAGCTTAAGTTAGCTTCCCGAACAAATTACTGTACTTTCTAAAGTTATATGCCTCGAGCAGCAATAAAATCGCTAGATTTTTCTGGGGAAAAAAAACCGTTTGCCTTCTTGTACAACAATGGGATGTTGAGGGGTGTTTCCTCTCGTGAACTGACTAGTTAAGATAAGTTGCTGTTAATGTACATATTGTAGTTTGAGTTTGACTGGTCTGCAAAGCATTGATAGAAAATGGCATTAACAAAAATATTATGATCCGACGTGGTACATAGATGCAGGAATCTGCTGTTATGGAACTTAACAGAACTGGTAGCAGATGTTATAGAATTCCAAGTGAATATGTCAAATCACCTAATTGGAAGTCGATGTTACGAGCAAGATATATTTTACCCACAAGCAGGCCACAGTAACTTCAGTTACCCCTAGCAAGCACCTCAGCAGAAATTCGAGTGAGTGTTGAGTTTGTGGAAGGTTTAGGATTGATTACAGGGGCCCTTTGGTTTTGAATCAGGAAACAGGAGTAATTCTGGAGGATACCCACGTTTGAGAGCTTTGGACAGAAAAGCCACAACAGTTTGTACTACAATTTTTCAACCTTTTTGCACATCAAGTACAAAACATTGATGGTTTTTTATCAAGTTAATTTAAACCTAATTACAATGCTTTTGTATAATTTCTCAAATACGTAAACAAAATTGTAACCATATGGTTTTGGATCCACAATTGTCAAAACTTTGAACATGTGTACGTACAGAACTTGGATTTTCTAACCATTAACAATCTTACGCTAATCGCAAAATTTGCCTTTGAACTACGAGTGAAAAATCACAAGGAAGGGAGTAACCAAAGATTGAAAAGAGATGAAGCCATAGACAGAATCCAAGACAAGAAAGCCATGGCAGCCGATATTTGATACCTGCTGCAAATCTTTGGAGGGCAATGAGATCCATTAGAGTGGAGCAGGAGATCCACAACGCTAGCTGTTGAGCATGCTGCGGCTAATATGAGAGTTGATAACACCTGCCATGTATCATGATGGAATTTGTCACTTGTTCCAATCACCGCATCAATTAATTTTGGATAAATCACTACGGTACATACCCAATCTCCAAGGACAATAATCAGAAGTATTCCCGGTTGTCGAATAGGGCATTTTACCAGAACAGAGTATCCATCAACTATTGCCAATGTGAAACTCCATGGAATAGCCAAACCCATGATTGTAACTAAGTAGCTGAAAAGCAAAAATATGATTTTATAAAAGCATAAAAACCCATGAAGGGCCTCTGATGATTCAATATGCTGATCAATTGATATTGTGCAAGTAAAATCAGCCATTGTTTGAACAAAATATGCACTGCTTTCTTGAGAAAGTGATGGTTAAAGTCGCTGGAACTTTTGGACAAAAAGTTAGGCACTAGCACATGCTTTCCACTAAACAGAAAGCAGGGAACATACCGCATGGAGCCAACACTGTAGTTAAACTAGCTCTTACGGACAGAGTGGAATCCCGTTCCTGTATTATGAGTCATCACACAAATTATACTACATTTCATTTAAGGTTTATGTGAGACGAGAAAGACGTGACATGTAGAAGAACAAGGCGGACCTTTGAAAGAAGGTAGATGAGTAACAAAACCTGAAACTATTTGGACAAGAGAAATGCAAGAGATCTTTTAGGGGGAGTACACAGAGATCCTGACATTGATTAACTAATTTAAAATAAAATTAAACTCAGGTGAAATATTGTCAAAGATGCCAGAAGCAACGCAGCGCCAGGAAGTGGGTGCCACAAAAAGAAAAAACATCAACAAGAGCTCATCTAACAGAAGAAAACTTTTCGTGCTTGAAAGCTGAGACCAGAAATGGCAAATTGAGGGGATAAATAATCCATTTTGATATAATGGCTAGAGTTAGTAATTTGATTGAAGTAAATTTCTCAAAGCTCTTGACTGGGTTCGGAAAAACAAGGTCTTAGACATTATGGTTTCACAAATTAAGCAGAAAACAGAAAATTTAAGTAACTTTGATTTGTTGAGTGGACAAATTATGTTTCCAGGATTCTTTTGAAAAATCTACAGCACTAAAACAAAAGATTTCCTCATTTCTACCAACAAATCGGTAACCAAAACGTAAGAGATCATGTGAAATTTAAGGCAGGCTATTTCCATTATCGATCACAGGTTGTTGCTTTGACTCATGATCGAAACTAACAATTGAGTTAATTTAAGATTTACGGTAATCTGTGTCCTCCTAAATTTGCGTTCGATTATCCCGAAGAAAAATAAATTGAAAATGTAACATCTGTCTTGCAATACCAAAACAAGAAACAACAAAATCGAAGACACTAGATGAACTTCCATGAATGAGATGAAAAGAAGAGAACAGAGTTTACCAGAAAGCAGTGTAGCTGTAGAATTCAACACCCAGAGACATGAAAAGAAGAGAAGCAGAAGAGAAGATGGTCTGACCCAATCTCAAAGAGAAGCTAGCACTAGTCCCTACTGAACCAGGTACATCATCCATGGGCTTGTTGCATGGGATCTTCTTCCTCTGTTATTACTTCTTCTTTGATTGCCCTCTTTTTTAAGGCTCATCTTACTGGCCCTTCAATTCTCAGCCATAGCCATCTCCACCCCCACGAGACTTTTCATCTAAATCAACCCAAAGGTCTGTAACATGTGCGTGTTATGCCGAGGATTTGATCAACATCCTTGGCCTTTTCTTGCCTAAAGTGAGAAATTGCCAAAGACAGAGAGATGGAGAGGAGGAAGAATTGGTGTTCAAGGAAACGTCAAAGAATTTTGGAGGTAAACTGCAATTAGTTTTTGTAGGTGGGA
>Ga0307510_10007594_pt1 | contig 12919 bp, 12 predicted proteins | sample 12_EM_MG_FD_207224 | JGI IMG/M metagenome (GOLD analysis project Ga0307510, IMG submission 207224) | Populus trichocarpa ectomycorrhiza microbial communities from riparian zone in the Pacific Northwest, United States - 12_EM | ecosystem: Host-associated > Plants > Roots > Unclassified | place... | reverse complement strand
GGTGAACGATGCCGAATTCCGCGATCTCCTGGAACGGATGGACGCCGCCTACGAGGCAGCACGCGCGCAGGAACCGCAGGCCTAGCAGGATCCGCGCGTATCCCGCCGTACTTCTACGGCGTGCGATTTTCACAGATGGCTAATCATGGGCGGCGATATTCACCGGAAACCAGGAGGGTTTCCATGTTCACCTACGAGACTGCGGACCAGAAAGAGGTCCGTCGCTTCCGCATCGCTCAGTTCAACGGCCGCATGGCGACGGTGACGTCTGGCGAGGCAACGGTGACTGGCTTCGTGCGTTCGGTGCTGGAGCAGGAATCGAGCATGCCTCCGCGCTGGACCATCACGATCATCCCGAACGCGCCGAAGGAAGAGATCAAGCCGCTGCGGCCCTCATCGCGCTCGCGTCCCTTCGCGGAAGATTATTTCTAGCGCCAGCCGGTTTCCTCGGGCTCGCGCCGCCACCGGCGGCGCAAGGCCCAAACCTCAATCGATCGAATGCAGCAACGCCGCACGGACGAGGTCCGCGGTGTTGCGCGCACCGAGCTTGCGCATCGCCTCGGCGCGGTGGCTCTCGAAAGTGCGCGGGCTGATTTGCATCCGCAGCGCGCCCTGCTTGTTCGAATAACCCTCGCTGATCAGCCGGAGCACCTCGCGTTCGCGCTTGGTGAGCCGCTTCTGGCCCGACAGGCCCAGCAGTTCGGCGCTCGGCACGCGCTGCGGCTGAGGCGCGCGCGCGGCCCTGGCTTCGCCGTCCTCGATCCGGGACGCGATCGGCAAGCCCTCCTTGTGAGGACCGGCAAGCTGCTTGACCAGACCGCAAACGCGCTCGGTCTGCGCCAGCGCGTTTTCCACCACGCGCTGCAGATAGGCGCGGTCGCCGGTCACAGGCGCGAGCTGATCGCTGTGGTGCTTGATCTCGCCCATGTAGAGCAGGAGCGCAGTCAGGGGGCCGTTGAGCTCACGGGCGATGGCGGCGGCCATTTCGTCGGCGGCCTTGGCGCGAGCGGCGTTCAGGCGAACGTAGTCGAGCTCTTCACTTGGAGCAGCGCTGCTCTCGAACCATTCCGACGGCCGCGAATCAGTGGCCGTATCGTTCTGTGACCCCATGTGACTCGTTTAGCGGAACCCGTCGTGATCTATGTTAACTTTTTGCTCCGTAAGACTACGGTGATTCCGGCCGTTTTGTGCAGAAATACCGGCATCGGCACAATTTATGCTTGCGCCATACCCTAAAGGGACTCGTAGAGGTTGATTAACCCTGCCCAGGCTGCGTGAATCCCGACAGATGCACAGTTAACGATCGAGTTACCGCTTCGTCGGCCCGCCCCCGAATTTTACGGATAAATTAACGGCGACTTGCTTCTCTATGTCACAATTGAGAGCGCGCAAATGCCTCCATGCATTGGGCCGGTAGGCCTGCTGGAATCGTTGCGGAAGATTGCGTGCCATGAACGAGATCGACCAGCTATCGGAGTTCTTGCAGAAGCTGACGCCGCTGTCGCGCAGCTGTCTGCTCAGCGAGCTCGAACGGCTCGAACTCTGTGGCATCGACATGCCGGGCTCGGCCAGCGTCCAGGCCAAACTCCGCGCCGAGTTTCGCAAGGATGGGTCTACCCAGGCACGCGCCACCAATCCCTCGCGCTATTTCTTTGCGCCGCTCGAGCTGCTCCTGATCGACGGTGCGCCCGAGCATCCCAATTTGGGGCGGATCTCGCGCAACACGCTCACCCCGATCTGGGAGTGGATCTGCCGCGACATGCTGCCGACCATGGCGCGCGACTACATCAAGACGATCAACGACCCGGTGACCGCCAACAACCCGAAGGAATTACTGAAGACCGCGGCGACCTTCCAGACCAAGGTCGTCAAGGTCCTCGAGAACACGCTGGCTTCGGCCGAGAGCACCGAGTTCGCGCGCGGCAAGCTCGCGCAATACACGGCATCGCTCACGGCCTTCGAGGATGTCAGGAAGATGCAGCAGGTGCTGCGCGCCGGCGACGCGCTGCCGAAGTTCAACGAAAAGCTGCCTGAGAAGATCGCAAAATTCGACGACGGCCGGGTTGCCCAGATCACAGCGCAGCTCGACGCCTTCAGGAAATCCCACCCGGATGCACTGCCCTTCGCGCTGGCGCTGGTGGCGCGGCGGCTGAAGACGTCGTGGGAATTGGTGCGCCTTGCCACCAGGGCCGCCGCGAGCAAGAGCACCGCCGACGTCGCCGCGACGCCCTATGGCTGCGTCGTTCCCATGGTGCTCGACCGGCTCGACGACAAACGCCTCGCTCTGAGGATCGCACTCCGGCACAACCGCGTGCTGGTCGCCCGCGACCTGCTCGCCGAGATCTACGACACCGAATATGCGCTCAAGGTCCGCATCGATGGGATCGAGAGTTGCGAATGGGGCATCCGGCTCCAGCAGCTCATGGACGCGATCGCCGCGCTGGTGTCGGCCGAAGTGAGCCGCTTCCCCTCGAATGTCGGACACATCCTGGGCTCGCGCCGGCTGCGCAGCCACGACACGCTTGGCGGCAAACTTTCTTATTTCGCCTGGAAGGGACGCGACGTTGTGCAGGATGGCGCGGCGGCGTTTCGCAAACTGATCGGGCAGACCTAGCGCATGACCCGGGCCCGAAGGGCCGCGTTAGCGCAAAATGTGCAGCGGTTTCCCGACAAGATCGTGCTCAAAAAATAAGGCGCGCCGCAGCTAACGCGGCAGGCACAGGAAGCGATCCATGAATCGCCCTGACAGCACGAATCTGAACCACCAATACATCACTCGCCGCATCGACATAGCTGCAATCCTCGACAGCCCACCACCGGCTGCGCGGAGCAATAGCGCAGGTGCAGCAATACGCATGTGATGTGCTTCACACTTGCGCGGCTGCAGGCGGACGTGATGTCGCAGAACTGTCACGCGCGAAGCGGCAAAATGCGCGCATCGCGCGAAAATGAGTTCTTCCGTCACGGCTGTGGCTCCTATCCTCCGATGCACCCCGAGAGAGCACTGGGAAGGAATTTGCGATGAGACCGAACCGACGGACATTGACGATGGCCGCCTTGCTTGCCGGCGCGCTGGCACTGACATCGACGACGATGGCGCAGAATTCGCCGCCGCAGGGCAATGCGGCGCCGACCGCGGACAACGCGGTGCTGCTCACCGTGTTCTTCAAGCACGACCAGTCCCGCCCGTTGAACGAGCTGAATGCACAGCTCGACAAGCAAGGCTTCTACAAGGCGTTTCCGCCGCCCGGAATCGAGGTCGTGAGCTGGTACGTGATGATGGGCATCGGCCAGGTGATCACGCTGCGCCTGCCGGCCTCGCGCTTACGCGAAGTCAATCGCGTGATCGAGGACACCGCGTGGGGTCCCTACCGTACCGAGTTCTATCCGACCTACGACTACAAGGCGGTCGGAACAGCCCAACACGACAAGGCCGCAGCCAATTAAGGCGTCCATTATTCAATTGGGCGAAGCGCGCGCGGCTTCGTCCAATTACAGGACACGCGCGCGACCGCGGCCAAAACACACGTTGCGAAAATCCCGCACGATTGTCGCACCCGCGTGCGCGACAGGCCGGCAGAGGTAAAGACTTCTCCAACGAGATCCGAACAATTTTAGAAATGATGCAGGCTTTAACGTTACCCAGATAATTCAACAATCGGCTGAAGCCCTCCATATTTGAAACTGCTCACGTCGCTAACACACCGACACTGAACGGGAGTGGTTTGCGATGAACGATGGGATTGTTGAACTCGCCGAACGAAGGCCCAAAACCTTCGGACGGCGAAAAGTGACGCCGCGCGCTTGCGTCGCCGACAGCAAACGCCATCTGCGCGCCTTCATGAGCGAGGTGCTGGAGGATCTCGGCTTCGTCACCAGCGAATGCGGCAGCGCGGATGAGCTGCAAGCGATGCTGGCCAATGAATTGCCGGATCTGATCCTGCTCGGCATCGCCGCCGACGGCATCGAGCCCGGGAAATTTCTGGAGATATTGGTGCGCGAGGCTTTCGACGGCAAGGTTCTGGCCGTCGGCGCCCGCGAGTCGATCATCGTTCGGGCGGTCCAGCAGGTCGGCGAGGAATATGGCCTTGCGATGCTGCCGCCGCTGACCACGCCCTTCGCCGCGGAGACGCTGCGCGAGCGCGTCGCGATGCTGCTGCCGGACGAGCCGGCGCCGAGCCCGGCCGTGCATGTCGGCGAAGCCCTGCATGCCGGCTGGCTCGAGCTCTGGTACCAGCCCAAGATCGACGCGAAGACGCTGATCCGCAGCGGCGCCGAAGCGCTGGTGCGGATGCGGCATCCGACCTGGGGCGTGGTGCCGCCGGCCTATTTCATTCCCGAAGCGCACGATCCGCATTTCCGCGACCTCTCGGAATTCGTGATCGAGCGCGCCGTGCAGGACTGGCATTATCTGCTGGAGCGGCAGAGCCAGGTCGATCTCTCGATCAATTTGCCGGCGTCGTATCTGAGGGAGCCCCAGGCCGTGCGCGATCTGTGCCGCCGCGTTCCGACGCATCCGGCCTTCGGCGGACTGACGATCGAGATCGACAGCGAGGAGGCGATCCGCGACCTCGACCTCCTTGCCGAGGTCGCGCGCGAGGTGCGCCTGCACAATATCGGCCTGTCGATCGACAATCTCGGCGCAAACTGGCCGTCGCTGATGGATCTGGACAAAATTCCCTTCATCAATCTGAAGGCCGACCGGCACTTCGTCACCGGCAGCGGCAACGACCGTCTCAAGCGCACGGTGTGCCGCCACATCGTCGAGCTCGCGCAGCGCTATGGCGTGCGCACGGTGGCCGAAGGCGTCGAGAGTCGTGCCGACCTGGTCGCCGCGAACGAACTCGGCTTCGATCTGGTACAGGGCTATCTGTTCGGCAAGCCGATGCCGCTGAAGAAGTTTGCGCGGGGCGCGCTGACGAAGACGGTGATGGATCAGGCGTGAGGCGCAAAGCCTGAACAAAAAGGCCTCACGCATACCGTCGCGCGAAGAAGACGCAGACCACCACGAGCGCGGTCGCGGCGATCATGCTCCATGCGACGGGCTCGTGCAGCAGAAATCCTGCGAGCGCGAGCCCAAAGAACGGCTGGAGCTGCTGCAATTGGCCGACGCGCGCGATGCCGCCGATCGCAAGCCCGCGGTACCAGAAGATGAAGCCGACGAACATGCTGAAGATAGAGACGTAAGCGAGCCCGATCCAGGCGGGTGCGTTGACGCCGCTCCATGTCGGCGGCCATGTCAGGATCGCGACCGGGACCATTAGCGGCAGCGCGAGCAACAGCGCCCAGGAAATCACCTGCCAGCCGCCGAGCCGGCGCGACAGCGCGGCGCCTTCGGCATAGCCGAGCCCGCACAGCACGATCGCGGCGACCATCAGGAGATCGCCGGTGACTGACGCCGAGCCGTCGTTCGACAAGGCAAAGCCGACCACCGTCGCACTGCCCAGAACAGCGAACAGCCAGAACAGCGGCTGCGGTCGTTCGTTACCGCGCAGCACGGCGAAGATCGCGGTCGACAGCGGCAGCAGGCCGATGAAGACGATCGAATGCGCCGAGGTGATGTGCTGGAGCGCGAGCGCGGTCAGCAGGGGAAAGCCGACCACGACGCCGATCGAGACGATGGCGAGCGAGGCGAGATCCTTTCGTTCGGGTCGCGACTGACGGAGCAGGGCGAGCACGGCCAGCCCGATCAGCGCCGCGATGACCGCGCGCGCCGATGTCAGGAACAGCGCGGAAAAGCCGCCGACGGCCACGCGCGTCGCCGGCAACGAGCCGCTGAAGATGATGACGCCGAGAAGCCCGTTGCCCCAGCCGCTGCCCGCAGATTGCATGTCCGCCTTACCTTTTTTGAAGGGCGATACTCAGCGCTTGCCGATGGCAAAACCAGTGACAGTCCAGTACAATCTGGCAAAACTGTATGGGTATGGAAGGTCATACACTTTGGATAGCGAGGCGCAAACCAGGGGCCGAGGCGGCACCCGGACCAGTGATGTGATGAGCGCGATCCGCGCCAAGGTCGCCGGCCGCGCGCTCAGCGCCGGCGATCGCCTGCCGTCGATCCGCAGCCTCGCCGCGACGATGGGTGTTTCGCCGTCCACCGTCGTCGAAGCCTATGATCGGCTCGCCGCCGAGGGTTTGATCCGCGCCCGCCGCGGCTCGGGCTTCTATGTCTCACCGACCGTCACGCCGCCGTTGGCGCTGACCGACGCCGAGCCGCGCCGCGACCGAGCGGTGGATCCGTTCTGGGTCTCGCGGCAGTCGCTCGATGCCGACGAGAGCGTGCTCAAGCCCGGCTGCGGCTGGCTGCCGCCGGACTGGATGCCGGAGGCCGCCTTGCGCCGCGCCACCCGCGCGCTGGCCCGCACCGACGCCAGCGTGCTGACCAATTACGGCTCGACATCCGGCTCCCTCGCGCTGCGCCGGCTGCTGCTCGCGCGCCTCGCCGAGGACGCGATCGAAGCCTCGATCAACCAGCTGATGCTGACGGGTTCGGGAACGCAGGCGACCGACCTGATCTGCCGCTTCCTGCTTCGTCCCGGCGACACCGTGCTGGTCGACGATCCCTGCTACTTCAATTTTCGCGCACTGCTGCGGGCGCATCAGGCGAGAATCGTCAGCGTGCCCTACACGACGTCGGGCCCGGACGTCGCGCGCTTCGAGCAGATCCTTGGCAGCGAACGGCCACGGCTCTACATCACCAATTCAGCACTGCACAATCCGACCGGGGCGACGCTCTCGCTTGCGACCGCGCACCGGCTCTTGACCGCAGCCGCCGCCCACGACCTCACCATCGTCGAGGACGATATCTTTGGCGACTTCGAGCCGGAGCGCTCGCCGCGCCTTGCCGCACTGGACGGATTGAACCGCGTGATCCGCATCGGCAGCTTTTCCAAGACACTGTCGGCCTCGGTGCGCTGCGGCTACATCGCAGGGCGAGCCGACTGGATCGAGCATCTCGTCGATCTCCAGGTCGCGACCAGCTTCGGCGGCCCGAGCCCGGTCGCGACCGAGATCATCGCAAAGGTGCTGGCCGGCGGCAGCTATCGCAAGCACATGGACGAGCTCAGGCACAGACTCACGCGTACGCGCCGCGACATCGCGCGAAAACTTCAGGCGCTCGGCGTCGAGCCCTGGCTGATGCCGCGCGGCGGCTTCTTCCTCTGGTGCCGCCTCGCGGGCGGACAAGATGCCACGGCCGTTGCGCGCGCCGCGCTCGAAGAGGACGTGGTGCTGGCGCCGGGCAACGTGTTCAGCGTGTCGCAGACGGCGGCGGAGTTCATGCGGTTCAACGTGGCGCATATGAACGAACCACGAATGTGGGACGTGCTGCGGAGGGCGTTGAAGGCGGCATCCGACGGCCGGGCGTCGAAATAGGCGACCTGGCATTGTCGGCGGTTCGACGAGGAGCGAGCCCCCTGCCCGCCTCTGGCTCGCCGGCGGCCATCTTGCGCGGCAATGACCCCGGACGCCCGGCTAAGGATCGGCCAGCCTTCGCCCCCGTTAGCCCGACCGGTCGTGCGGGTATGCGCGCCGCCAAGAAACTTCATCGAGCGCATGGTCGCAAAGGCTTGATTTTTAAGATTTACCTTGGTTTCATCCAGGTTGTTGCGACTTGCGGCTCTCGCTTGCCGTGTATTTTGACTTAGGGGAATTCAGTGGGGCACCCGATGAACTACGTGCAAGAGTGCGCGTGCAGTAACAATTGTTATCCTCGACGCGGACGAGCAATAGCTCTGCTGTGCTTCTTTTGGCTATTGGGTTTCGTTCACTGCGCGGCGGCACAGCAACTCTGTCCGGACAGCACATATGTGCCGAACGCCTATCCGGGTATGGTCTTCGTATCTGAAACTGCCATCGGCTATTCTTATTCAAACTGTCCGAGCCCAGATCTGCGTCTTTCGGCGCCTATCCATTTGAAGGTCGGCCAATCTTTGTTTTTCTGGTTTCGTGTTCAGGGTGACCTGACCTATCTCAACAGCAGGCAGAGCCGATATCCGTTCGTTCTCAATTTTTTCCGCTACAACGGAAGTGATTTTTTTAATGAAGGATCGCTCGGAATGAAGGGGCTCGACCGATCCGCGATGATCGCGGAAGCGCAGGTATCTGGCGGTCCATTCGATTGGCGCACGGGGGCCGAGAAATGGAAATTCGATATACCGGGCACCTACAAGATATTCGTGACTCAAGCAGGTACCGAGGTGCCCTGCTTTAGCGCCAGCATATTCTCCCCTTGCAAGTTGACGGTTGAGGTCATTCAGTAATGGAAGATAGTGACAAGCAGCTGCTGTTGAAGGCTGCGTCGAACGTGCGTCATCTAATCTCGCATCTCGCGAACGAGGGAAAGCCGATTGAGGGAGCCCAACTTGCCGAACTTTTGGCAGCTACCTCGAAGATCGGAGAGCTCACGCCTGAGGAAGAGACTTCCTTTTGGAAGGCATACGCCTCTTTGGTGAAGGACGCTCTTCCTGCCAGGGTAGACGCGCTCTACTACGCAGAAGTGGTCGACGCAGGAAGCATCTCGCCAGAGACAAAAAATCCGGAGATCGTAAAGATTCTCAGGCAGGAAAACTCCCTTCGCAAAATTCGAATATTCTCGATGGCCGCATTCACGATGACCCTCTTGCTGTTCGCTTATCTTTCAATCGGCGAGAGCGCGATGCAGCGGAGCCAAGCAATCGCCGCTGAATATGCGAGCCTTAAGGCTGGGGTATGGAAGGCGACTTCAATCGAGAAGACGTACGAAGCCATAAAGGACGAGATCCGCACTCCGGATCAAGGAGGCCGAGGAGGACCTGCCGAAGGACAGTCTCAGCAGTATGACCCCCCATCGAGGGAATCGCGACTGTCTGACCTGATTGACGCCCGAATATCGGAATTGTCTGACCTTGCTGGCTACAACGCCAACATTTTGAAGCTGCTTCAGTTTCGATGGTTCGGCGACCGAAGTTCTTTGACGAGAAGCCCCGTGAACAACGAAGTCGTTGTCACGCAGCAATCCATCGATACTTTGATTTCAAAGTATCTTCTCCCGATATTCACGGCCTTGCTAGGCGTCACGGTATTCATTTTGCGAACGGCCAGCGCCAATTTCAAGCAACTCTCTTTCCGCACGTATGAGTCGGGCATCTATTCCAACAGGCTTGCATTGGGCGTTGTGGGTGGAATTGCCATTAGTTGGTTCTCCGTAACCGACACCTCGGGAATCGTAGGGTCAATTACTCCCGCCGCCCTGGCATTCCTCGTCGGCTACTCAGTCGAAGTCCTATACAACGTCCTCGACTCGTTGGTTAAGGCGCTAGGTGCGAATGAACGATCGTGAATGAGCCGGCACGGCAAGGCCAATTCGGCGCGCCGCTCAGCTCGGTCGAGCGCATCTCAATTGCGAGCCGCCTGCGGCGCGATGACGCCTCATCGCAATCTCATCGCGCTTTAGTACAACGGCTCCTCATACACCGGCTCGCCATCGAGCAGCAGGCGCTTGATGGCGGCGCGGCCTGAGGGGAGGACGGCGGCGACGACCCGGAGCTTCTGCTGGTTGCGGGCCTGCTCGAGCTTCTTGCCCTCGCCTTCGGGCACGAAATAGCTTTCGAGACCGTATTTGATCGTCAGCCTGTCGCAGAAGGTGCGGCCGGCCGAACCGCAGGAATAGGCGACGCGACCGCGGATCAGCACCTCGGGCGCCGTGACCGCGACAGGCTCGGCGTGAACCGAGACTGCCTCGTACAGCCCGTTGGCATTCGGCGCGATCTTGACGAACACGACGGCATCGCGCTCGGCGGCCGGCTTGCCGGCGAGCGCGCCGGCGGCCAATTGCGAGATGTCGTAGCGCAGCACGACGTAATCGCCGCGCAGGAGATCGCGGGGATCGACCGGCTGGGTCTGCAAGGTCACCTCACGGCCGTCGCGCAGGATCTGCACGCGATCGACGACCATCAGCACCAGCAGCACGCATTGGATCAGGATGGCGACAATGAACAGCACGGCTTTCGGGATACGCTGCCAGAGTTTTGTGACGGACGCGATCATCTCGGTCATCGTTCGGCCCTCGGCAGCGCACGATTGAGCGCGGTTGCAAAAGCGACGGCGACGATGCCGGCCGCCGCGAGGAAGGCCGAGCGACGCAGCAGCGAGCCCTTCACCGCCCAGGTGATGCCCGCGATGACACCGGCGATCCCGAGCCAGCCGGCGACGATGCGCGGACGCACATCGTCGAGCATGCCGGAGACGACGAGGCAGAGCATGGCGCAGAGCAGCGCGGCATAAGCGAACCAGGGCTCGCCGGCCGCGGATGCCGGCCAGATCGGCGCCGCGATCAGCACGAGCCCGATCGCGCATGCGGCAAGGATTTCGCCTGCACGCCTGGTGATGCCGGCGGATGCGAGCGCAAGGATCACACCCACGGCCCCGCACACAATCGCCCAAAGCGGTTGGGCCGACGCCGTGCCGGTCCGGAAGCGGATGATGTCGTCCACCGTCGTCACCTCCAGGAACGCGACGATGGCCAGCGAAAACGCGCCGTAGATCGACAGAACACTCCCGAGCCGCAGCGCCCTCGGCGATGGCGCAGCGGCAATCGCGAGCCCGGCGCCGAACAGCAGGGCCGCGCCATTGGCGAGCACGAATGACGGCTGCGCCGCATCGAAGTCGAAGCGAAGCGACGTCGCGATCCACCACGGAAGCACCGCGATCGCGACGAGGTGGGCGGCCACGCGGGAATTCCACGCAAGCGCAAGCCCGGCGGCGATCAGCCAGACCACCACGAACGGGAGATGCAGGACGTCAGGTGTGTTGTAGATCCGCATGCAGGTCCAGATGCAGGCGGCTACGAGGGCGACGGTGAGCGCGCCGCGCGAGCCGGTCAGCATGGCCGCGGCAAACGCGCCGATCGACCACAGCAGCATGCCGCCGGCAAAATCATCGCCGAGATGATACATCTGGCCGACCAGCGCGATGCCGGCGCCGAAGATGATCGCACCGATGCTGGCGCAGAGGTCGGCGAGAACGGTCCGGCCCGTCGCGGCGAACCACGCCCCGAGCCCGCCGGCGACGACCATACCGGCAATCAGGATCGCGAACCGCATCAGCCGCGCGATTTCCGTCCAGTGCGCCGCGACGAACGCGAGGAAAGCGGCGGCGATCAAAAGGCCGCCGACGATGCCGACGACCACCGCGATGTTGATGCCGGGCGAAAGCGGCGGCAGCACATTGCGGATGGAGGCGGCCGCCGCGGGTGCGATCACGCCGTCGGCTTCCCATTGCGAAAGATCAGCTTCGAGGCGCTGCCGGTAGGTCTTGTCGAACATCGTCGTGAATCACCTGTGTCCCTGCCGGCCGGCGGGATGTTGTTGGTCGGACCGCAGCGGTAGCAGGTTCAACCTATCATCGCTCTGCTTGCGGGGCACTGGCTGCCGATGACTGCACAGGTCAGCCGGCAAGGCTGCGTTCGCGGATTGCCTGCGCACCCGCCAAAATGCCGCGCTGAAGCGCGCGCGCTGCCGGCGAGAGATCGCGGCCGATGCGCCAGAGCAGGTAGAGCTCGCGCTCGATGACGGGCTCGACCAGCTTGCGCCAGGTGAGCACGGGATGATCAGCCTCGGGCCATGCAAGACTTGGCAGCGGCGCGACGCCGACACCGGCTTCGACCAGCGCCAGCAACGTCGCCGGATGCTCGGCTTCATGGATCGGTGTGCCCTGGCCGAGCTCGGCGACGCCGCGCTCGATCTCAAGCCGGATGCCGGTGCCTGAGGCCATCACCACGAGGCCTGCTTTCGACGCCTCGGCCCAGCTGACCGCATCGCGCGCGCTGAGCGGATGATCGCGGCGCATCACCAGCGCGAAATTGTCGACGAGCAGGCGCGAAGCATCGAGCTCCGGATCGTCACCGGGCACATTGGCGATGCCGAGATCGACGTCGCCACCGCGCAGCGCCGCAAAGATCTGGTGGCGGGAAATTTCCTTCAGCGTCACGGCGACCATCGGATGCTCGCGCTGAAACGCGGCAAGCACGCGCGGCATCAGCCGCAGCGCCACCGACGGCACGCAGGCCACGGTGACATGACCGCGGCGATGTTCGCGCAGATCGCGCAGATCCTGGAGCTGGCGATCGAGATCGGCGAGCAGGCGCTGGATGCCCGGCATGAAATCCGCGCCGACCTTGCTGAGCTGAAGCTTTCGCGTGGTGCGGTCGAGCAGCCGCACGCGCAAGTTTTCCTCAAGCTGGCGCACCGCCTGGCTGACGGCGGATTGCGACATCCCGAGCGCGCGCGCCGCAGCGCTGAAGCTACCGGTCTCGACGACGCGGACGAAGGCACGGAGCTGTTTCAGGTCGAGCTGATCTATCAGCATAGCTTATAAATATATCTCTCTATTCCGGATTGTTAATGAAAATCTCCAATGCAAGGATTTTGAGCGAAGACCGGGAATGACCATCAATTAGGCAGGACAGGGCGTAACCCACTGTTCTGACAAGTCAAAGGACTGGGACGTGATCAACAGACGCGACCTCGTGAAATATTCTCTCCTCGGAGCAGCTGCGTCGCCGCTGGCCGGCCTCAACACCCCGGGCTTCGCGGCCGGCAGCAAGGTTGCGATCGCCGAGGCGCTTCGGCTCGGCATGTACAACTCGCTTTATGTGGCGGCCGATAAGGGGCTGTTCGCCAAGCATGGTCTTGATGCCGACCTCTCCACCGCCGGCGGCATCGCGCTGCCGGTGCCGATCCTGCTCTCGGGGCGCGGCCAGATCGGCGTGACCAGCCCGGGCATGTCGGTCAACGCGGTGCGCGAGGGCGGCAAGATCAAGAACATCGCAAAAATCGTCGGAGGCGTATCGATGTGGGGCATCGCCAAGCCCGACAGCAAGATCAGGACGATCGACGATTTGCGCGGCAAGACCATCGCGACGCTGAAATTTCCGTCCTCG
>Ga0307510_10007593_pt1 | contig 12919 bp, 15 predicted proteins | sample 12_EM_MG_FD_207224 | JGI IMG/M metagenome (GOLD analysis project Ga0307510, IMG submission 207224) | Populus trichocarpa ectomycorrhiza microbial communities from riparian zone in the Pacific Northwest, United States - 12_EM | ecosystem: Host-associated > Plants > Roots > Unclassified | place... | reverse complement strand
TCCATTTCCAGCCCCCCCCCCCCCACCCACCCCCCATCCCCCTTCCCCCTTCCAACCGCCCCACCCCTCCCTCCCACTCATTCTCTCATTGTCGATTAATTAAGAATATTTTATCTTTGAAAAACAGTGGGGGAATGTTGCGTCCAAAAGTGTTGCCTATGTACATAATTTGTTTTCAAAAAAGATTGGTGAGTAATGCTAAAAACCAACCCAAACCCAACAAAACCGATTTGGTTTGAACCGGTTCTCAATTCAGTTCGAGTTATATTAATAAGGAATACTATTTTCCGGTTCAATTGAATTTTTAGGTTAAAACCGGACGAATCGGACCGTGAACACCCCTATTCAACACTTTGTATATGCGAGAAAATATAATTGAAAAAAAAATCAATATATAAAATCATGCAAATATAATTTGGGCGGATAAAATTGCAAATAAAAAAAAGTTTAATGATCAAAATAGAAAAAAAATTGCATTATTCAGGTTTGAGTATATTTTGATAATCTTCAAATAAATAAAATAAAAATATCACTATTTATGTGAACAATAACGGGAAAAGTGAAGAAAAATGGGAAAAATATGCTGGAAAAAGATTTTCCAAGTTCGTTTAGCATACTTGGTAATTTAAAAAAATAGGAAAAAAGCACTATGAACAATGACAATTTGAAAGAGAGAGAGAGAGAGATAAAAATTAATTGTTCATATAAACAGAGCAGAGCGGGGAAAATACAGGGTAAAGAAACATATTTGCGAAAAAATGCGTTGTTCATGTGATTAGTTTTGTTAATAATAGTATTTTGAAGAGATAAAAAATCAGTCATATGAACAACGCAGAGAAAGAAAGTGATGAAAAAGGAAAAATATTTGCAAAAAAATGCGTTGTTTATATGAATTTATATGAAAATAAATGTTCACATGAACAGTGAAACGATCCCAGATCTTTTAGCTTTTGAAAGTGACAAAAAATCCTAGTGAAAGTGAAGAAAAGGAATAATATTTGCGGGAAAAAAAATAGAGATATTCACATGAATAGAACAACGAACAGTGACACAATTTAACATCTTCTACTTTTTTGAACATTGACACAATCCAAAGGAAAGTGCAGAAAGGAAAAATATTTTCCAAAAACAAATGCCAACAGTTCAATGCACAATGAAACAATTTTAATTAAGAAATGTTTGGAGTGTATAGGTGGTATTTTTTAAAATGATTTTTACGTAAAAATATATTAAAATAATATTTATTTATTTTTTAAAAAGTATTTTTATATTAATATATCAAATTTAAAAATATATAAAAAAATAAAACCTTTTAAAAACACCATTTAGAACAAGATTCCAAATAAGTACCTAGTTCGGTGACCTGCCATTTCACAATCATATAATTGCCCCCATCTAACAGCATTTATGTCTTAAAGTTTCTTAAGCTCAATATCCTGTTTGTTTCTAATTCAATGAAGAAAGAGGAGGTGCTTGACAGTCAACACACATGCATGCATGCATATGTATGATCTTATTGTCGACTCATGCTGTAGAGTGATCAGATCTCAAGTTTGAAAAGTCCAGAGTTTTTCATGTAAGAAAATGGGGTGCGAAGATTTTTGAGCTCGACAAAGGGGTATCGAGAGGTTGAGCTTAGGATACCTGATTAAGATAAGTTAAGTAGCGGGATTAGGGGTGTGATTACGGTAAGCACAGGCACTAATTGATGCTTCCATGATCCTAAGACGGCTAATCATGATCTCTTTTCTTTGCTAATTTGCCTTAATGTTACTGATTCATGCCAAGACCATCACAAATTAAGTGTTCATTACTAGTACATGCCCTTACACCTAGCCACTTAGTGTGATGATTTTTTTCCATTTTGTACCTTTACTTTCTATCCTAGAACAATAATCAAATACAAAACTTATCTTAAAATTAAAATACAAGTACTCATGGTGGATATTTTTTTAATAATTATTGTTGGTAAGGTATGAATATTGTGAAACTCATTCCAAATTAAAACTTGCTAAAACAAATTTATATTTGTATTATATAGATATATTTGTATAATATTTAAATATTTTTAATACAATATAATACACATATATATATATATATAATTTTCATATTATCATTTAATATATATACCCACAAACTTCAAATATATATTTTAATTATTGTATTTTTTATTGAATAATAAATACTTATTAAATATTCAAATTCTAATAAATAATTTATGAATATCTAAATTTTTTATTTAACAAATAAATAAATATTAAAAAATTCCACCTCGCAGATACGATTTCTTTATCCATACGAGAGCGTTTGGAAATGTTGGCTAACTCGTGTTTTTAAAAAATTCAAAAACAATTTTATTTTTTTATTAAAAGCTAATTTTTTTATGTTTTGATACATTGATCTCAAAAATAATTTTTAAAAAATAAAAATATATATATTATTTTAATATATTTTAAAATAAAAAAAATATTTTAAAAAATAATAGTAACTTCCATCATTAAATAAAATATCTTATGTTTCTGTTGGTTCTTTCAGGTGATGAGACACTGAATGAGACTTTTAGCGTTGCAGCAGATCTTGCTTTTGTAACCTTACTGATCAAAGGGCAGGGAACACTGTACTGTGCTACTGTGCTGAGACCATTATAAGATTATTTCTTGTTTTTTCCATAAAATCTACAGTATCTATAATGCGACTTCACATAATTTGTCTCCCTTCTATGTAGATCTTGAATGCTCCCTCGGTATTGATCAACGCAATACAAGGTAATTAAGACTTCATTTGCAAGCCAAATTATTTCTCATGGCGACCCAGAGAGGGAAAGGATAATGACCTAGAAGAAAAGGGATATGTTTGAGGAAAGACAACACAAACTGAATTCTCTTACAAGGCTTGCAGATGATCCGAATCAGGTGGTCTAGCCTCCCTCTCCATACGCATCCTCGTGAAGGCTAAGATGAAAGGGCATGAAAGATATGGGATTGTTGCACAGTAAGATCACAGGCACGCAATAGATTTAATTCACCCTAAATCACAGGCTTAAAGAACCTGCATGCAGTTAAAAAAAGGGAAGAAAAATGGAAGAAATCCCATCCACGATGCAGATATCCTGGCATTTATGCGACCATAAATGATGTTTGTTAGCCCACAAAAGCATGGAGCATCAAATACACAAATGCAAAGTACCTTCCAAGTCAAAGCTATATAATTGTTTCATGTGAAATATAGTGTCATCCAGCAACATCATGAAGATATATGGACAGTGTTTCAACTATTTTCTCACTCCGAAATCTCAAATATACAAATACTAAGGTTAAAGCTATATATTGCTATCACCCATCATAAAGTCCAGCAGCTTAAATTTATGGGAAGTATCAATAATCTACTCAAGGACAAATCCATTCTCTTAATCTACGTACAAGAACCATTTCACAACAACATTCAGTTAATTTTACGACAATCTGCTCTTACTTCTCCTTGTGATCCCTCCTTGACATCGAGCAAGCTCATTTTCACCATTGCCTGTTGAAAATCAAGGAAAAACTTGGCCTGGTTCATAGCGTAGCCCTTGACAATTGATTTTGTTCTTGGATTATTGTATAGGGTTTGGTCTGAAAAAAGAACTCCCGATTTCCTCTGCAATGCTTGGAAGTAGAAGTTATCAAAATTATTTCTTGTCATATCAAATGTTTGTTCTGCATCGTCTCCACCACTACATGTTTTGGACAAAGTCTTTGAAAAGTCTGAATCCATAGTCGGATCAACAGGGTCACTCAACCTATTTTTGAACGTTAAACACCTTGCCACCCCTAGTGTGTGCCCCCCTGCATAGACCAATTTGTCACAAAACTATAAGATTTCAAGGGAAGAAAAGGAAAGAATTAGAGCAGAATCATCATTAAGAAACCTTCTTTTAAGGATTGATCCCAGGTCCAGTTAAATACAAAGAAGATCCCATATATATATATATATATATATGGGATTGGGTCACCGCTTACCAGACAAGGCAACCATGTCTTGGGCACTAAAACCACGGAGGCCAAAGACTCTAACGAGCTCCGAGGCATTAAAAGTTGGAGCAGGCGCATTGAGAGTATCTTCAATTTTAGACCTCCTTCCATCTTTTCTTCCTTTTGGTATGTCATATACTGGACCTCCTGACTGTAATTCCCACCATGACCAGACCATCATATATCAGTAGATGTTAAACAGGTGTTATTAAACCCAGCCTGAACACGCAGGTTAACTCAAGACCCGATCAACCCGGAACCTGGTCAGGGTTGGGTTTCAAAAAATAAAAATCAAAACCTGGATTGAATTGTTACCAAAGCAACAGCCTCTCTAGCAGCCATTGCAACAATGTCAGCGCATGAGACAACACCAGGGCATTGCTTTTCAAGTTGCTCCTTTACATCATCAATGAGTTCAAAGCCTCTCACGCTTTGATTTCCTGGAGATTCCTTCTCTGCTGTGTTATTCTTTGTTGAGTCAAGCAGGACAGACCCATCACATCCCTATTTAAATTATTTCGAACAGTCCCACCAAGAAAAAAAAAAAGATTAAGAGACAGTTGAACTGCTTAATTTTAATGAATTAATACACACACACACACACACAGTATCAGAATCAAATATTTTGCTACATAAACATATTATGAATTAAATTAAGAAAAATATGAAAATCATGATTATTAATTTTGCATGAAGTACAAGTTATCAATACTAATGGATGAGTTTTTCATTTTTATTTTCTAAACCCACTTGTTTCCAGGCGATGTAACTCCATGGAGCATAATTTCCAAATACAGTTCAAGGTTAAACCGGATTAAAACTTGGATAGTGAATTAGCTAGGATTAACCAAGGTCAACATACATTTAAAAAAATAATTTTAAAAAAAATCCATGTTTTTTTACTAATCTAGCCCCATCTAGATCCTAAATTAAAGGATTAATTCAGAACAACATGATGGAGTACCTTTTCTATGCCAAGGCTGTTTTTCCTCCTAAATTTGAAGGCCTTGGAAGAATATAATATTTGTGACATAAGCTACTTACAAAGTATAAAGTAAACTTTGTTTAATATGCATAAATCTCCCTACTTCTTTCCTATAGAAATTAAACCAAAAATTTCCAAATTAAAATTTTGAGTTTAAGAAATTTTCAATAATCCTAGTAATATTATATCCAAATTAACTCTGTCACCTACCATGCGGTACACCCTAGTGATAAAGATTATGCATGAATGTGAGAGAGGTGTATGGATAATTAATGAGACAGTAAACTAAAAAGGAAAAAAGAAAAAGGCAATTACTTGTATCCAGCAATCATGGAAATGCATTCTAACAAGACCAGCTGCTAAGGTAGGATCAGACTTCAAAGCACTTGTTACTGTGTTCCTCACAATTGCCTCAGCAAATGGGCAGCTGAAAACGTAGTAGTTCATGCTGAGGCCATTCGCTCCATCTCTATAACCACCTGCTATTAACTCCATCAATAAAAACAAAGCAAGAAAATTAGCCATAGCCATGTTTGCTAGATTTGAAGGGAATATTTGATGAGCAGCGTGTGTATGGCAAAGGCCAACAAAAGCTAGGTAGGGTGACGATGCAATGGGAGATATTAATTTGAAAGTAGAATTGATTGAAGAGTGAAGAGGAAGGTTGCAAAGTGTGTGTCTGTGCGTGTCAATGTCAATAATTGAAAAAAAGGTTGCCCCAAAGAAATACACTACATCAATTGAATGAAGAGTCTATGTGTTGAATAGTATTTCCTGTTGCGGTTTGAAAATAAATAAATTATATTTATATATTATATAGTTTTTTTAATAAGATTTTAAGAGAGATTTTAGTGGAATTTGTGTAAAATATATTAATTAACTAAACACTTTCAAATTTGTAATTTGAGGAAACCAAAAAAAACAGACAAAAAATAAAATAGATAAAGCATGCAAAGTTAAAAGAGTGGATGGTCTATCATTTTCTCCACCTAACACTAATATAATATAGATAGATAGCTGGTTGTGATGAATATACATTTTAATAAAAATAACCTTACTTTATGTCAATTATAGCTAGATTCAATAATGCATGCTAGTGAACTCATTAATTTGCCACTTATATGGAGACACGTATACATCAAAGTCACAGCAAGTAGTCATTCTTGAATATCCGATCGATCTTATCATGATACCTGCTATCAAAATCATGTAATTCCTTGTTTATAGGTGAAGATATTTTTTATATAATATTAGAGTTTTATTAACTAGTATCCTAATTTTGTTCATCAACTCCTTGACCAGCTAAATATATTGACCTAATTGAAAATCTACACAAAAATCTCATCAAAACATAATACAGTTCTAATAATTTGGGCTTCAGTATATGGCTCTAATGAAAACTGATCATTTCATGTACATAATATAGCTCTTTTTCTTTCTTTTTCTTTTTTTGCCTTGGTTAGGATACATAAGAGATATACAGAAACACCACTAGCATCATAATGTGGGAGGAAGGCCCAACCGCACTGATGCACCTTTAAGGCCATAATTTATTATGTACAGATTCAACCTATCGATGGAGGAAAAAACTGGCCCAAGAAGATGAACAAAAAGGGGAGAGAAACAAAATTTAAAGATAAAAAAAAAAAACATTTACAGAGTCTAAATTTTCAGAAACATGAGATGTTGTCATGCTGTTTCCACAGCTTCTGCCATTGTCACCGGCAAAAAGTCATCGTCTCGTCACTTTACTACTGCACTAGGTTTGGTCACCAAGCTGACGCCTCTGCATCCCACACAGACGAACTTAGCGGGCACTGGATCCGAATCTGGGATGCCAGAACACCTAGTGTGCTGCCACACTCCACAAACATCACAAGCTAACATTCTTTCTCCATCATCATCCTTAGCACCGCAGCGGCAGTCCACAGTCCATCTCTCAGTTCCTCTTTCCATCCTAAATTTACCAAGACCATTTTTTCCCAGACATCTACCTTGGACTCGAACAGATTCAGTTGACCCTATCAAGAGCTTGACCTGGGTGGAATCATCAACACCACTATAACCAAGAAGCTCTTCGGCATGAAATCTCCTGAACATCAAATACACATCTTGAAATGCCCTGGACGCTTCAAGCTTGAGATCAAAAACTGTAGCATTTGAGGGCAGGACGATTATTTCTGGGGGAAGATCTGGGACATTTTCTTCCAACTGATCCACAATTTCCACCTGACATGACAGGCATATAGTAGGTGGATTTGAGGGTGATGACGTTGTTTCACATTTGTTGTAGTCTTTCATGAACTGCTTGCAGTCAAGAAGTTTTCTAGCTGAGCTGATTGCATCACTTGTGGCCTCAGGTCCATAGCTCATCATGGTTTGAGGGTGTAGCATGTTATCGTAAAGGAATCTCAGGTCCTGTATAAGGTTTCCTTCGGATGGGCAGGTAATGACAGAAGAGCCAGTGGTAGCAGGGCTATTTAGGGAAGGATTTCCTGGTTCCAGTCTGTAAAATATTAAAGCACATTCAATAGATTAGTGTTGCACTGAAAATCGCACTACATAAAATACAAAGAGATGTAGATCTTAGCCCTAGTAATTACTAGTACCATCCAGCTCCATCAAAACCATAAACTCTATCTATATTGGCATTCCTAAGCAATTTTTCATCAAAAAGAAAAGTACTAAAAATTACTTTCAAAAGCATTCATGTCTTTCCAAGATCTAGTTAGTACACAAAGAAGATGATTGCTATGTTGAACATTAGCTTAATCATTGCCAAATTAAATAAGAATAGGATACTACAGTTAGTATAATATGACTACTGAATACTCCCAGAAAAACTCTTCAAATTTGAATATGTATATTTATGCCGCCAATCATGAATTAATTAATGCAGAGATTAATTGCTAACCTGTACTCAAAAGCACCTGAACTAGGATTGCATCGCGACCTAACAATCATTCCATCTGCTGCAAATTTCCCTCCTATTTCCTTTAGACAATGATCAAGGAGCTCTGGAGGAGCCACTTTGCAAACAGCGCCTCTAAGCGCGCGCCAACTTACCCAGTTGGACCCAGAAACTGCTCGCAGTACTCTAAACATGGCTTCTTCAACACGTTCTATATCACTCTTACTCCATGAAGACGAAATCCCTGATGCATAAATACAGCGCTTCTTGCAGCTAGAATCATTAACCCTTGAGGGAGACTTGTGAGCATCATGGATCAAACTTGTCAAATAACAGAAAAGATCTCTAATATTTACAAGCTCCCGATCAGACAAAGATTGGTAAAACTTTATTATATCCAGCAAGCGAGTTTGCAGTTTCTGCCCTTCAGAAAGAAAGATGGACAAAGGTAGGCTGGAGAGTGTTTCAACAGCTGACTTATACGCATAGACTGTCAAACCAAAACTACCAGCACCAAATTCATAGCCCCAGTCACCATACCATGAATGGCCTTTGGTGATAGCATGAAGTAGCCTGTACTCTAAACCATACTTCTTTGATACATCCATCACACTGACCTTTCTGTTAATGCATGGAAAATGACAAAATAGCTGGTTTAATTCACAGCTATAATTAGATGAAATCAGGAGGCTAATGGAATCCATGCTACCATACAGATTACCAAATCCAACAGTATAAGAAAGCATAAGATACCAACTGTGTTTTGATCTCCAGAATACTATCCACAAACCCTTGATTTCAAGAGAAGCATAGAGCATTCTATCTAGCGAATTGCAAGATAAATTATAACTTCCAAAATCCACATCAAAATGATTTGACAAAAACAAACATTTCAATGACCCAGGAGAACAGCACCACAGATAAAGCTTCTACAAATCTGAAACCTTTCACGCTTATGTTTTATCTTTTTACAGGTAGCTACCAGAAAACCATCTACTCATCCCAATCTCCACATATTCAAATACTCCTAGACCATAAAACATCTGCCAATGATAATATCTACCTAGATAACCACACTGAAGAACTGAAGATTTATGAAGAGAACTCCAACATAGATTTTTAGCTAGCAAATATTAGAAATCATCTTCAGCATAATGGAACACTCTCACTACATAACAAGCATGAGACTGTAAGTGCAATCAAGAATCCTAACCTGACTCCAAGAGTTTTACATAACCGATCCCAAAAGTCCATGATATGGACTCCAGAAAGGACCCTGGAGCCCCCTTCTTTTCCATTTACCCTAAGAAGGTGCCCAAAACCATTTGCATGGATGACACCATGTAAGAGATGAGTGGTGTCTTCCAACTGGTGATAGATCCACTCTTCAACATCATCCGCAGTTGTCACATGATTGCATGTCTTGCACCTAAATTAGAAAATTCAAGAGGATCATCAGAAGCCACAAAAATGTTAACATTAACCCAGATATGAATCAAGCTCAATACACCTATGATCATAAATCAGTTCCACAAAACAAATTGTAATATCTAACCAATACAAAGTTAAGAATTTTCTTCGAACAATTGAATATAAGGTGTGCTCATGAAATCGGTAAAACACAGTCTATTTTCTTGAGCATGCTATGCACCAGCATGTATGTTTCACATGAAAATATCAAAGAAAGATAATTACAGTTCAACAGAGATCTAAACAAAGTACTAGTAGATAATTACACTGCATCTCCTCATAGGCATGCACATTGCATCAGTACAAAACGTAACTAAATTATGCCATACAATAAAACAACAAGACGCCATATACAACACATTGTCACAATCAACTCTCTAAAAAGAAAAACAGGCAGAGTGCCCTGACCTTGATTCAGACAAATGCAGGACATCTCCGCAACAAGTGCATGGCTTATGATACCCACCAATGGAGTTACCATCAGCTTTAATAATAAAATGGTAACGCTTACTGCATACTGGATGACCACTCCAACCTACAAAGCAGACAAAAAACAATAATTAAGTAACACACAATTAAAATCTAAGAAGTCACAATAATTTTATTTTTTTTTAATACAGAAAAATCAGTATAAATAATCAAACAAAGGCTAAGAAAAAAAAAAATAGTTCTCATTTCCTAACTACATTATACAACATTATGTTGCATCATGTTCAACCAAACATATCATAAGTTCATCAATCACCCAAATTTTCCCCTCAGCAATCAATCTACCAGTCCATACTCCAAAGATGCCCATGTTTAACCCCCGGAACTTCCCTCTTATATCCTAAGTTGCAAGATTGAGTGCACTCTAATCCATCTTCAGAATACCAATTTCACAGTACAAAAAAATTCATCCCATGGCCCACATGTTACACACTTCTAGACAAATCCAAAACATTTAAAAAAGAAAGGTTTTTGGTCAACTACCATCCTATTTGGGGTCACATAAAAAAAAAAAGATCCTATTCAAAAGACAACAGCACCATCAACTCATTATCCATTCCACATCCAAGCATTGCTGTCCAAGCAAATGGAACAGACAAGACCAAACATGGGGTTAACCCCCAACATCATATTTAAGACCCACGTCAAAAGAGAGAAAGAAACACAGGTGCCCACTGCGACACGGTCCCACCAACAACAAAATTTTAACTAAAAGCACCATCTAGTAGAAATGGCAGGCCACCACAAGAAGACAAGCAAGCATAATTCTTCTATTACCCAAAAAGAAAAAGAAATACTAAAAGCAGGAAGCCACAGCACGCCACATGTCGCAAGTACTAGCCTATCCTAACTGAGATAACATTAAACTACACTACATCATTGTCGTCCAGTCATTATCACTCTGGGCCCCACATTCCCGCTAATCCAAGTTACAAAAAACCGTCCTTTTCTCACGGTACATTGCTACCATCTCGTTTATTCTGTTTCTACAAACACCATCACGAGTCAATCACGTGAATTACCGCGATATTTTAAATCTTTTAATTTTCCAAATAAAGCAAAAGGAAAGAGAGGCACGCAAAAGAGAGAACTCTCGAATTTCCCGCCCCAACGCACCCGGCAGGCCGGGGAAAAAACGTCTAGGGTAAAAATGGGATCTTGCTATAACTCGAGCTGGGTTAACTCACCAACAACTCGACACTGATCACAGTAAACAGATCTTGATCTAGCCACATCCTCCTCCACCACATCCAAAGAAACCACACCGCCCCCAGCCTCCGCGCCGCCGCACCCCACCAAGTCACCGACTTGAAACGAGATCTGCCACGTGAGCAGGTGAGGGAACAGCGAGGAAGGCGGAGGTAACAGCGCGTGTTCGGTTAAAAACGACCTGATGTTGGATCTGAAAGGACCGCGGGGTGGAGGAGGCGAGGAGGAAGAGGAAGAGGAAGAGGAGGAAGGGGAGGAAGGGAAAGAGAGGAAGTTGTAGAGATCAGCTGTGACTCTCCTCTTCATCCTCTTTATCGGTCTCCCGTTGACAACCATATCCGATAAGCGGCGCGTGAGGGGAAGTGAAGTCAAGAAGGCTCTAGATCTGGTAGATCTGACGGTGGATATTGAAAGATCGGGGAGAAAGGAAGTGGTTTTAGTGTTTGTGATGAAAAAGGGAAAGGTAGAGCGAGAGTGAAGGGGAAAACGGATCGTTTTGGGGTTGTGGAGAGCTGAGGAAGTGACTGTGATTTTGGATTTCAGAACAGCTCGGATTTGATTAGCATCGCCTCTGGTTGAATTTTGATTTTAGAGGAGAAATCTTAGCCGTTAAGAGTGCTGACTGGTTCCTAGACGTTTACCAAATATCGAGGTGGTTTGATTGATAATTACTGTATTACCCTTTAAGGAGGGAACGAGGAAGCTTCGCGAGTAGTCCTCTTTGGAAAAAAAGAAAATAAAAAATAATAATATTTAAGTAAATCATTGATTAATTTAATGGCCACGACTGCATACGGAGGAGTAATGATGTCTTGATGCTGTCGTGTCAACGTGGATGCATGTTACCAAATATTAATATTTCACAGTTAATATATAATGAAAAGTTAATATTAAGTGTATTTATCTATAGAATTAAAATTTACAATAACTGTCATGTATGATTGAATATAAATAATTAAAATATAAATTTAACAACAAATCAATTATTAAGTGTATTTATCTATAAAATTAATATGTTTATGGATGAAATTCTTATCATATGGGAATCTTGATAATGATTCCTAATTTTATCAATTTTTTGAGATTAACGTGTGTGTCCGGACTAGTTTACGCACACCTCGACTAATCCTACGGACTCTGAAGTTAACGATCATGTAAGCCTTCAGTGACCATCATATAAGCAACTATAGGATTCGAACCTGAGATCATAGAGAAAGCAAATCTTTTAATTTCAAACTCTTACCACTTAGCCACCTCCTAGAATGCTTTCTAATTTTACCATCTTATTAGTAAAAGAACTAGTACAAGGAGAAAAGGTATACATTAAGCCAACAAGTGAAAAATGACGAGAGTAAAATGAATCAATCAAAAAAGATAATGGATGGTGGCAAGGAGTTAAGGTAATCATCGGCTAAGTCATTAGATATTGGGAACCTTAGCGACAATGACTACATCGATAAATACCATATGCTTTTAATATACTCTATCAGGTACATTTATTGCCCCAAAGACTTTGCTCATCTTCTGGTAAGAAACTACACATCACAAGTATTAGTATGGGAATATATTCATTTCTTGTCAAAATTAAAGTACAACATATTAAAAAAACACAAAAAAAAAAATAGGGAAATGAAATGCTAGAAAATTAATTTTCTTAGAAGGTCCTACCTAGATTCTAAACATTTTTTCTTTAAGTTTTGTATTTCTATCTCAAAATAATGAATTGAGTTTGTATAGATAACAGATCAGGGCGTTATACATTGCTACCCTTTAAAAGGCATTTTCTCTATTAGCTAAATCCCCAATAAAACAGGTGATGGCCGCCATATATTCTCGATACTT
>Ga0307510_10007591_pt1 | contig 12920 bp, 16 predicted proteins | sample 12_EM_MG_FD_207224 | JGI IMG/M metagenome (GOLD analysis project Ga0307510, IMG submission 207224) | Populus trichocarpa ectomycorrhiza microbial communities from riparian zone in the Pacific Northwest, United States - 12_EM | ecosystem: Host-associated > Plants > Roots > Unclassified | place... | reverse complement strand
ACATCTTTGTTTAAGTTAGTTTTCTTTCACATGCTATTTTTTTAGAATTCTAGGTATTATGATGAAATCAACGTTATCTTGCACTAAGTTTGTTCAGACATAATCCTCAAAACATGGATTCAGTTGTGAACACCATCTTGATGATGGAGGTTTTGATGTTAATCAACAATTTTGCCTATCTGTCAGGTTTCTTTCGAGTGCCTGAATTGTTGCTCTAATCAGTAATCACCACATGTTGATGCAGGTCCTGAGAGATGGGCAGTGGAAAGAGCAAGATGCTGCTATTTTGGTGCCAGGAGATATAGTTAGCATTAAGCTTGGGGATATCATCCCTGCGGATTCTAGATTACTCGAAGGAGATTCATTAAAAATTGACCAGGCAAGTGCTTCTTACAGCTTTATATTATCTCTTAGCTAATTTACCTTTTGTCAGGTGATTTTATGTTACAGTTAAATAAACATGAGCACAAGATTTATGGAATCATAGGAAGAATCTGTTTGTGCAGTCAGCTCTTACTGGAGAATCTCTTCCTGTTACCAAGAGAACAGGCGATGAAGTTTATTCTGGCTCAACATGTAAGCAAGGTGAAATTGAAGCTGTGGTTATTGCGACAGGAGTAAACAGTTTCTTTGGAAAAGCAGCACATCTAGTTGACTCCACTGAAGTCGTTGGACATTTCCAGAAGGTAAGGATGATATATTCAAGAGAGAAAAAAAAACAATTGGTATAAAAATATTGAAATATACATAACTTAATATTATGTTATATACAAGTTTTCATTGAATTTTATTGTCTTCAAAAAGAAAAACAACGCAAGGCATGTGCAAAAATAACTAGTTCTGCTTAAATTCTCTGGCATTTAATTTGAACTTCATGGATAGAAATTGCAACTGGAAACAGTTGCATATTTGAAAATATGTCAAATGATGAGGAAAGGAGCACATATTGGAACATGTCAAATAAGTCCAGGACCAGGTGATTGCAAGTTGACAAGTTCTGAGAGTTCCGAAGTATCATCATATAATTTTCATAAATTCTGAGCAGCATTAATTAAAATTGCAGGCCGTGAGACATTAATTATAATATGACATGGTTAAAATGTCTGTGGCAGGTCCTTACCGCCATTGGGAACTTCTGCATTTGCTCTATAGCTGTTGGAATGATTCTTGAAATCATTATCATGTTCCCAGTACAGCACCGTTCATACAGGGATGGAATCAACAACCTTCTGGTTCTCTTAATCGGAGGAATACCAATAGCTATGCCAACAGTCTTGTCTGTCACACTAGCAATTGGTTCTCATCGGCTATCTCAACAGGTGCGAATCTTAAAAAAAAAAAACAAATGTACATTATGACAGTAATCTTATATATAGCTCAGTCGTTGTCAAATGATTTCAGATGTCTTTAAGATATCATAGAGTAATTCAGACAGTAAGAAACTCGTCCAGCCCAAATGATGAACTTCATCATCATATGACTCGTTTTCACCTTCATTTGTTAAGGGTGCCATTACAAAGAGGATGACAGCGATAGAAGAAATGGCAGGAATGGATGTCCTCTGCAGTGACAAAACTGGAACTCTTACCCTCAATCGCCTGACAGTTGATCGAAACCTTATCGAGGTACAGAAAGCTTATTTTTATTTCCAGGGAGCTACATCTATTTCTTCTACATCGCAGGAATATAATGCTCCTATTATTCTCACCTGTTGAAGTGATACATCTTCTGTACTGGATTTATCAGTCTCAAATATTGAACACAATCGGGCTTTTATATGCTTCATTTATCTAGACAAGCCTAACAAAAGGACTTTTATCTTCTGCAGGTTTTCAACAAAGATATGGACAAAGATATGATTGTCTTGCTTGCAGCCAGAGCATCCAGATTGGAGAATCAGGATGCTATTGATGCAGCCATAGTTAACATGCTTGCTGATCCAAAGGAGGTAGAGACTGAATAACTATTAGCTCAGGATTCTTCTGTTTGACTATATATGTGTGTGTGAAAAAGAATGATTTTACCTTTCTGTCTGCAGGCACGTGAAAACATCAGAGAAGTGCATTTTTTACCCTTCAATCCGGTGGACAAACGTACTGCAATTACATACATTGATTCTGATGGTAATTGGTATCGAGCTAGCAAAGGAGCTCCTGAGCAGGTATCGCCTTCAATATGTTCAATTTCAAAATTGCTATAAGATTTCTAAACTGCTAAACTGAATCAAGTTTGAGGTTGCAATGATCGATAATATCCCATTTCCAATTTGATATTCTTTAATGTCTGTTGTCTACAAAATTTAGTTGTGCCTTCGATAACATTGTTAAAAAAATACATTTATCGCTCTCCTTATTGAATATCAACTTTCAGCTATCTCTATACTCACCCTTCACAAATTTCATTATTGCGTTCTGAGTTGCGAGAAACTCTGGCTGCCTCTTGACTTTATGATTAAACTAACAGACCTAGAAGTATAAGTTGATTTGGAAAATTAGTTTTTTATTGATAAAAAATCATTTCTTAGTTCATGTATAAAAAACAATTTAGCTTTCACGTATTTTGTAGCAGAGCATGAAACTGTTTCGTATTTTCTATAATTTCAGATTCTAAATATGAGCAAAGAGAAGGACGAGATCTCTGGAAAAGTGCATGCCATCATTGAAAAATTTGCCGAAAGAGGCTTGCGATCACTTGGAGTTGCATTTCAGGTACACAGATTGCATCTCTCTCTTTTCTCATTGATGTTTGGTGTATGTATTGACCTTTTACATACCATATATATCAAGAAACTGGTTGTTCTATGATAAAGATAATGATATATAATTTCATGAAAATGATTTGTCTCATTGAGAACGAAGTATTTCTAGCAAATTACACTTTGTGATGCCCTTGAATTCTCATTCATCATAAACATACCCCTTTCTGATGCAGGAAGTTCCTGAAAAAACTAGGGAAAGTCCTGGAGGTCCTTGGACGTTTTGTGGGTTGTTGCCCTTGTTTGATCCTCCTAGGCATGATAGTGCTGAGACCATCCGCAGAGCACTAAACCTTGGAGTTAATGTCAAGATGATTACAGGTACATGCAAATTTCTTGTGATATTTAAGAGCTTGTATACAATGAGTACTTTGCTAGTTTGGGTAAGAATGTTCATATCTGTGAAAACTTGAACAGAATTTTTCTTCTTCTGAGAGACTGGGAGCATGATGTCTTGAAATGATCCTATTAAAAAAAAAATGTGGCTGTTGTCATTACATTGGATCGGATTTTCAGTATGTTTAATTTCTTTCAATTACAATCAAGCGTATCAATTTATCACCAATACTTCATTACGGCTGTCCACACAATTTAGACAACCAATGCATCTTGATGCCCCAATGAGTGGCTTTTGCAGAAATGTTGAAGAAAACTAATTTGTAAATATGCTAATGAAGGTGATCAACTGGCAATTGCAAAGGAGACAGGAAGACGACTTGGCATGGGAACGAACATGTACCCCTCTTCAACACTGTTAGGACGGGACAGGGATGAAAATGAAGCTCTTCCTGTCGACGAGCTCATTGAAAAGGCAGATGGCTTTGCTGGTGTATTTCCAGGTATTTAACTCATCATCTTTTTTTATTATTATTATTTCAAAGAAGTTAATGCTGACTACTTGTGACTTTTTACTTTTATGTATGCATTTATGTTCGTAAACTTTGATGCAATTCTTACATCTGATTTCTTTTTTCTGATTGCTATGCAACTTCCAGAGCACAAATACGAAATTGTTAAAATTTTACAAGAAAAGAAGCATGTGGTTGGAATGACTGGAGATGGTGTGAATGATGCACCTGCTTTGAAGAAAGCAGATATTGGAATAGCAGTGGCAGATTCTACAGATGCTGCGAGAAGTGCTTCTGATATTGTCTTGACCGAGCCTGGTCTAAGTGTGATTATCAGTGCTGTCTTAACTAGCAGAGCTATATTCCAAAGAATGAAGAACTATACAGTTTAGTATCAATCCTTTCTTCTAAATATGTCATTTTTACTGTCCTACTTTTGTTTTACTTTGATCTATAGTCTTATTTAATGTAGAAAAGAAAAATGCTAGCCACAGATGCAGGGTACATTTATGAATCGAATTGAATGAACCAGTCACTGTTTTAATTATACAAGATCACTAGATAATTATTTTAAAGCAGGAGATAAATCTGAGTGGAAGTAATTTTTGTTGGCCAATATAAATAAGCATGCAAAGTACATCATAGAGTCTGTAAGATTGCCGATGCAATAGCTTATCGTGTTTTTTAACGTTACCAGTTGTGTTTCTTTCATGTCTTGCTTCTGAATTAATTTAATGAGAAAACTGATTATCCTGCATGCATTTGCAGATATATGCCGTCTCCATAACCATTAGGATTGTGGTAAGCTGGATTTTTTTGTACTTGTTTAGCCACTGTTCAATTTCCTGAACATCTGCCTTAAAAGCTCTTGCATTTTGCTTCAGTTTTCAGTTAATGTTTTAAATTCAATTGCTTTGCAGCTTGGTTTTGCGCTTCTAGCTTTGATATGGGAATATGACTTCCCACCTTTCATGGTTCTGATAATAGCAATACTCAATGATGGTAATGTATATCAAAACATAAAAGCTTTTCCTATTTCTTTTCTTCCCTCTGGGTGACTTACTGATCCTCTACATTTTTTCTAAAAATCTGATAACAGAGTGAACTAAATGGTATTGATTGGTGTTCAGACACAAAACAGACTAAAATAAAAATACAATAGAGTACGGAAAGAATATTTCCAAACCCAGTTTGCAGTGCTAGCTCTATGCAAATGACTGCGGGAAATAAATGGATTCGGAAGCAGCGTCTTCTGTAGTTGTCATCCACAGTGCCTCTCTCTGGCATAAGAAGTTTATTTCAAACACAGAACTTGTTTACCAAATGGATTGATGAGGACACTGCATTATCTGATTAACTATAATGTAACAGTATCCTGAAGCATGCATACGTATTATACAGAAATTATGAAAGAAGGATTCTTGTAACAGAAGGATAGCATTATAAACAGCTTTGCATGATATTTAAGAAGGTTATTGTGCTATTTTATTTTAGGGACCATAATGACTATCTCGCAAGATCGAGTTAAGCCATCTCCAAGGCCTGACAGTTGGAAGCTTGAAGAGATATTTGCGACAGGCATTGTCATCGGCACATATCTTGCTTTGGTCACTGTCCTGTTTTACTGGATTGTGATCGATACAAATTTCTTCGAGGTATCAGACATATGGTAGTTCCTTTGTGCTGGTTTTAATATAGTGACATTTTGTGGTGAATATTGGCTGTGTTTTCCCCATATTGATATTGGTGGCTATTAATCATGTCTGTGTGCAGACACACTTCCATGTGAGGTCTATCTCCAGCAACACTGAGGAAGTCTCTTCGGCCGTGTATCTACAAGTCAGCATCATCAGCCAGGCTTTAATATTTGTTACGCGTAGTCAAAGTTGGTCGTTCCTTGAGAGGCCTGGAATTCTCTTGATGTGTGCATTTGTGGTGGCTCAACTGGTAAGCTTGTACCCAAGGAAAGCTCCTAAATGGGCTCTATCTTTCAATCATTCTCGCATATTCAACATTCAGGAAATCCTGTTTGAAAATGCCTAACCAGAGCCTTAATTTTTTAATTGATATTGGCCATTTGGGCCAAATTCTTATGTGTTCTTTCACAAACTTCACTTCGGAACAAAATGAGACCTGTTGGAGTTATAATACATTTCTGACTGTCGTTTCTTGATGTTTAGGTGGCCACTATAATTGCTGTCTATGCACATATTAGCTTTGCTTATATTAGAGGCATTGGATGGGGATGGGCTGGTGTCATATGGTTATATAGTTTGGTCTTCTACGTGCCACTGGATATTATCAAGTTCACAATTCGTTATGCCTTGAGTGGAGAAGCATGGAATCTCTTATTTGATAGAAAGGTTAGTGAAGTTGGGTTTTGTCATTCATCTCTTAAGGAATGTGCCTTGGCTTGAAATGTCTCTATACGCTTTTTTCTTTCTGTTCTTTTTTTTTTTTCAACAGACTGCTTTTTCTACAAAGAAAGATTATGGAAAGGAAGATAGGGAAGCTAAGTGGATACTTTCCCAGAGGAGTCTACAAGGGTTGATGGCAACAGACCAAGATTTCAATGGCAGGAGATCAACTTTGATTGCCGAACAGGCCAGACGGCGTGCAGAAATAGCTAGGTACTCTTTTAGACTTTAATCGCTTCTTGTTGAGACCTATTGCATGATTACCTTGAGCTTTGGTCAGTTTTAAGCAATATTTGTCTCCCAGTTACATGCTAAATGTATATATCTTAGCTTGCAGCTACCAATTTATGCCTTCGGTGATATTCATGTCCAAATTTCATTCCCAAAAGCTAATATACTTTCAAGTTGAATGAACTTGCTGAATAACTTTTGAACTTTGCAGACTGGGGGAGATTCACACCTTGAGAGGACATGTAGAATCGGTAGTCAGGCTCAAAAATCTGGACTTAAATTTAATTCAAACAGCTCATACGGTTTGAAGACATGATATAAACAACGTATCTTTCAATTTTCCTGTGAAGAAAACTTGACAGAAGTTGCTCACATAACTACTGTGGAGCATGATCTGCTAGAGGAATTGACATTTGTTATAGGAGTCGTTCAGAACGCACCTATAACTCCTACAAGATATAATCTCCAGATGTTTTTGTCCAGAGCACATCTTAAGAAGGTATCTTCAGAGAGTAACTGATGCCATTTCCTAGTATGTATTGCGATTCTTTTGACATGCTATTTGTGTTGAGGTTTGGGAATTCTTGTATTTGTTTGCAGAGTTTTTACTGTCATATTTAAGCAGTTTACAGTAATAAAAGCTACTCGACAGAGTGGAATTTTCACATTATTTGATTCAGGAATTATGAATATTGAATAGATGGTATGAAGGTGGATTCTTCGCAATATAGTAAAAAACACTCCAGTTGCAGGTACTTGCATATTATGAGCCAATAACCTTGATGGCACTAGCTGCATTATCACAGCGACTTCATTAAGCTTCAAAGACTGCATGCTATGAGAAAATGAGGGTTTCACTGGAGTTAGGCTACAGACATTCCAACGAATTGTTACTAGGGGTGAGCAAAAAAACTGATAAACTGATTAAACGGAAAAAACCAAAAAAAAAAAACCAAAAAAATCAAACCAAAAACAAAACCGAGTTAACCGATTAAAAATCACAAAAAAATTCTGGTTCGGTTCGGTTTCGGTTTTCAAAGTCTGAAACCGATTGAACCGAACCGGTTCAACTAGACCATCACTTAAAAAAAAAACAAGTATAAATTAATAGGATGTTTTTTAAGCCTAAACCTAAAGTAGCATTCCTAAACACAAAACCAGTCGCTGCTCTCTGCATCTCTCCCCTCCCTTTGCTCCCTTTGCTTTGCTCTCTGCATCTCTCAATTCTCTCCTGATCTTAACCAGCAACCCCCCCTCATACAGGCACACACACAAACACCTACTTGATAAACCTCATAGACTCCTCCTCCACTTTTTCTTCTTCTTCATCGAACTCGAACACACTAGCTATGACTCACTCATACGGAGCTTCTTCAGTTGCTATTGAAGCTTTCATGCGACAGCTAAAAAAAATAAGGCAGTCCTCTACATGCAAAAGGTTATGCCATGGCTGATGTACATATTCTTGATAAGAATTGGGTTGCTTAAAGCAAACCCCTGTTTTATTCTGTACATATTCTTGATAAGGATTCAAACCCCTGTTTTGGCTTGTACAGATTCTTGATAAGGATTGGGTTGTAAAAGCAAATCTCTGTTTTGGCTTGTACAGAAATTGCATCATTTCCTAGATTTCCAAGCTAGCGAACCAAATCGACCGGTTTGGAAAGGGAAAAAACCGAACCGAACCGAAATTAATCGGTTTGAACCGGTTTTCGGTTTGGTTCGGTTCAAAAAAAATTAAAAAAAAATTTTAGTTTGGTTGTTTATTTTGGTCCAAAACCGGACCGAACTGAAAATGCTCGGCCCTAGTTCTTATAGAACCACAAAATTTTAGTCAAAGGAATGACACGAAACCAATCACAGGCACAAAACCTATACAACCTAATACCCCCACAGCAAAAAAGATACCTAGCAAATTGGCAAGCTACTACTTAGCAGATTTCATCCCAGTTTATCAAAAATTTCACAATTAGATCCTCTGCCTGACAGGCATTACAAACCCAGGAATATAAACTGAACAGCGCAATTTTTTTCTGCAATAGAAACTCAAATATTTTGGACAGACAGACACTGGTAAGTACTACATAATCCAAAGGGCATGAAAGAAAGGTGCTTTGACATCAAAATGGAAACCAGAACCCAAAAGCGTAAGAAATAATGTAGACAACTAGACACTCTATCCATGATAAAGCAAGCATTTCATCCTGGCACCATCACCAACATTATTTGCAACAGAAGCCTATCAGAAAGAAGACATTTGAACAACTCGCTCTTTTCCCAGTCTTACCGAGTTAACATAATCTGTGGGGCAATGTGCAGCAATCCCAGGGAGAGCCAGTCCCATTATCCTGACCAACACCATGAACCAACTTTCTTTGTACTCTCGCCCGTGGGTGTAGCCGATTATGAAACTTCTTATTAACTCCCATATAGCATTCAGATGTGCCGAAATAACATTTCTCAACCCGTAGAGGTTGGGGTCTGGCTCCTCATCCACTTTCTTCAAATATGCAAATCAAAAGGAAGAAACAAAATCATCAGGAACCACTTACTAAGAAAAAAAAAGATTAGAAAGCCGTTTTAAGATAACAATGATCACATGTGTAGTGGAAGTGGTTTATTTTTCGTTAAAAATTTCGTAATGGATTAGAAGTACCAGTATTTCTACAGCATAACAAATAAAAAGTGCACTCCGATTCAATCAGATGACTTCTTCCTTTCTGCCATTAGAATTGTGAGAAGGAGCAGAGACAGATGCCTCAGAATTGGCAAAGGGTTGAGATGTTTCATATTCTTTAAAAGGGAACATTTCAAAGAAGAAAAAGTGCAGCATTTTACGCAGATAGTAAGAAAAAGATCAATTGGAGGCAGAATGTACGTACTTGTTCAATATAGAGGCTGTTATAATAAAGGCACACTCCGAAATGTTTATACAAGAAGGTTTTGTCATCGTAAGGCAATCTAGGGACAATATCATAGCTGTAAACCACCCTGAAGTATTTAGGAACAGGATACTCCAAATGGGCTTCCATGAACTTTGCTAGCTGCCGGTTCCCAATCCTTGGCTGCCCAAATGTGTAAACCCCAAGCAACCTTTTCATTACATCCATCTGTTGGTGCAGCACCAACACAGATGGGAACAAAATAGCAAGTGCACCACCTAAGCTATGCCCAGTGACTATAAATTTCGCATTCTTGTGCTCCACGAGTAAGCTCTTGAGCTTCTTTCTCACTGTATAGTATGCAGTCTTCTTCACCATTTCTGGCGGGAACTTCTTATGACCTACTGCAGTGGCTCTGTCAGAATCAGAAGAACGGTCCAATTCATTTTGTTCCATGTCAGAATCAGTATTTGATAATAGTGATCCAGAACCTTCATAATCGTGATTGAAATTTGTGTTCTTCATCTGAAGGAGATATTGGAAGGTGGTAGTATCATCTCTGTTGCCCAAACCTAATGCTTCTAAGAATCCCATGTGGACTTTTCCCAGTTTTGGAATCTCATACCAAGAGTAATCAAAATCAGTATCCCAATCATAAGAGTCAAAAGGTTCCGTGCCCCGAAAGCTGATCAATATTAAGTTTGCATCCTTGGGCTTGTCACAAAGAATGAACACTTGAGTGGAAAATTCCTTTTGAAAATCTATCAAGGCATCATTAACCAAGAAAAGGAGGGAAAAGCACCAAACACTTGATCAGAAGATCAAAGTAATTATTTGCTGATAACCAAGTACAGGAATACTATTTTATAGACAATGAGAGAAAGGTTGGAAAGTTCGAAATCTTCCACTTAATACAACTCTATCCAAAATTTGTTGCATGCTTACCATTCCAGCAGTTGTAGAAGTCCACAAAATGCATCTGTTGTTTTGTCAGAAGTTCATATTATTATATTAGTTGCTATCAGAAATACATATGTTACCAGTCAATCAAAATTACATCATTCAATGAAATTAATTGAATGCAAGAAAAACAAGCAGAAAAATTGAGGGAGACGCAGAAGTTAGGGTTGCTTGCCTTCCAGTGATGAACAACAATACTTCGAACAACTTTAGCGTTCTCATAAGCTAATTTGGATGCCATGATACAGAGGTCCATATGAGCGCGGTTCCCTATTTCTTCTGTGATTGTTTTCTCTGCGGAAACCGAATGATCTATTTGTTCCAGCAAGTTTTCAGCTCTGTATAGGTCTATTCGCCCATCCAAATGCCCGATGCTACTTATAAAAGTCTCGGTGTCTCTCTGCGGTATCACCACCTTTCCTGCATTTCCATGATAATCAGAATAACCTTTTTAATAGACCAGTAGTACTGTAACCATAACAAAGTCTACACGTTACCAGTAAGACAATTTAAGTCAGTTCCTTAAAAGATGGTTTTTCGATACATCCACCAACAAATCCAAAACTTGCCATTATAAACTGATGTATAAACTGCCAGACATGAACCTAGGCTGTTTATCTTTCATAACCAAGCAAGAACATTGCAAGTCTTTCTGAAACCATATTATACATGTAAAGGAAATCAAGCACCAATTCTAGCCACTGTAATCAGTACAGACATATACAAGCATGTATCTTATTCAAAATAGAAACAGAAAGAAAGGGAATTAATCGAAGAGTATAGGCAGGATTGGCGATATACCTTGGAGAAAGTTGAGAAATAAGCCCATGATGCCACCATTCTGAAACAAGAGATTGAGAAAGAAATCAACCACAAAACCAGTGTACTCCAAGGGCTTGCCAAATAAGGAGATGATCTTCCGAGCAATAATAGACACCAATATAATCCACCTATGATCAGCTGCCTCCTCACCCATAATTCCCTCTTCTGAGCTCTCTAAGAATCTCACACCACTTCCTATGTCGGCCCATGCCAAGTACCTCAACAAGTCCAACATTCCTCCCTTTTCTGGCCTCACTATCAGATAGTTGGTAATGCTTTCTTCACTCTTCTCTTGATCATCGGTGTTGTTTTCAAATTTTGTAGCAGTACTAGTCGCAGCCGCCATGAATACAGTCCCTCCTATCTTTTTGGTGGACATTCAAGATTCAAGATTGAGTGTTTTAGTAGGTGTTCAAGATGGAGTACTTAGGAGAATTAAAGAAGAGAACAAAAACTCTATTAATGATGGTTTGGTAAAGATGGTAGAGATCATGTCTATCACTTGAAACAAACTGACACAGTGGATATGATCTGATTAGAATCTCTCACCGTATTTATACCTTTTCACTTGATGACATTTTTGGATATAAATGAAGGCTAAGTCACGTCACGGCCCACGAGTGCAACCATGGAATGGGCACCGAAGCAAAAAAAAAAACAATAACCACATGCCGTTGAGACCTCATGGTAACACTTGTCTTTGTGACTCGTTTCTCATTTAGCGACATGCCAATTCTGGGCCTCAACCCTTCAACTGTCCACCCACATTGAAGAATCTTTTTCTAATACAGGCTGAAGATAGAATAGAAGGCAGAATGCACAGTTCAGGCCATGGGCTATTCTCAATTTCCAGAACTGAAACCATTATCATCATGATAAGATCAAGTTGCCCAGATGGATAACCATGTCAGTTTCTAATAGAAAATTTTACTTTTGATTGTTGGCAATGCAATAACTACTCTTGAGTTTTCACAGCTGAAGTTCTCTGTTACATGCATGTGATAGTTTCTTGGCGTATAATTTAATAATCTTGGCATGATACAGGATGTTTTCCATGACATTCTTATCCTATATATTTCTTGATTAAAAAAATGGAGATATGGCGATGCAAACAGAGATTTCAACATGCAATTCTTGCTTTCTCGTTTTGGAAAGAACTACGTCAAATTACGGCTGTTAGCAATCAACTTTGTCCTTTTGGGTTAACAAACATTAGCAGGACGTCCAGCAGAGTTTGCTTATACGCACTCAATTTCTTTTTGCAACTCCACGCAACATTCTAGCACTTGTAAGATTCAGGCAGCAACCTGGTACAACTGTGCAAAGGAATAATCTTACGTTGGTGGTTGAAATTAAAAAGCGACAGCACTTGAAACTGAAAAGTGTGGCTACTGCTTATACCTCGCCTCTTTGATGATAGTAGCCAGATAGCAATATGAATACTTGTAGTTAATTGAAGGGCATTTTGATATCACTTTCGTTTTTTGTTTTCAATATTTCTTGAAAAATAATAATCTGCAGGGTACGAAAATCACACTTTAGATCAGCCAAGTCAAGCAGGACCCCCCAAATCCATCGGCCTCAACCCTTTAATAGTTTTTTTTTTCAAATTGTTCAAAAACAAAAATTTACTATTTATTCTAATTATTTTTAGCTTATTATTAACAATACTCTAAAAGGTATGCGGGGAAATCCTTGTTCCTTTACACCCAAAAGCACTGTTGATTACTATTTCTTTACACCCAAAAGCACTGTGGATTACAATAGTAATCAACAGTGCATTTCTCCTTCTTTTTTTTTGCATTTTTTTTCAACTTTTTCCTTCTTTTTTTTTTTGTTTTTTTCAAAAATATTTTTTTTTTCAACTTTTCTATTTTTATTTATTTTTGCATTTATTTTTTTTTTACAAAATTATTTTTGTTGATTTTACTTTTTAAATATTAATCTGGTTAAAAATTTTAATTTGTAATTTTTTTTATTTAAAATAATATTGATTGTTGAGGTG
>Ga0307510_10007590_pt1 | contig 12921 bp, 16 predicted proteins | sample 12_EM_MG_FD_207224 | JGI IMG/M metagenome (GOLD analysis project Ga0307510, IMG submission 207224) | Populus trichocarpa ectomycorrhiza microbial communities from riparian zone in the Pacific Northwest, United States - 12_EM | ecosystem: Host-associated > Plants > Roots > Unclassified | place... | reverse complement strand
AGGGCAAGTGAGGGCAAGGGCAAGTGAGGGCAAGGGCAAGTGAGGGCAAGGGCAAGTGAGGGCAAGGGCAAGTGAGGGCAAGGGCAAGTGAGGGCAAGGGCAAGTGAGGGCAAGGGCAAGTGAGGGCAAGGGCAAGTGAGGGCGAGGGCAAGTGAGGGCGAGGGCAAGTGAGGGTGAGGGCAAGTGAGGGCGAGGGCAAGTGAGGGCGAGGGCGAGTGAGGGCGAGGGCAAGGACAAGAAGACAGAGACAAGACAAGACGAGGAGAATGGAAAAAGGATAGTCATGGCACAGCGGGCTTGCAAGTCGTTACACGATTGGGAATCACACACAGAAATGAGGGGGATGAGGCTGTGGTTGCCTTCTATCCTGATCTGATATTGACAAGGCCAGACCAGGGTATTTATACTACAATGGCTACTCTATGCACGAAGTAAGTAAGAAGAAACAGAAAATAAAACAAACATTTCAACTGGTGACAGGTTGCACGGTGTCGTATGGAAGTGGGAAGCGAAGTCGAAATTTTACTAGGTTGTCACAAAGGGTGCGACGTTGAGACAAGGCAGAGCGAGGAATGGTTCGGCATTGATCAATGCCGACCTCTAAGTCTAATGGAGAAAACAAGAAATGTAGAAAAAGTGAACTAAAATCAAAGAGGGGAGATACACAACAAAGACCCAATTCCTTCTACTCCGAATCCTTCCTTATCGGTCCAGACCTCAGGATGGTCGGCAAGGGCAGCGCACTGCGCGTGCAATGAGGGGCGGTGTCATCTTCGGGTTTGTCATTGGCCGGTCCAATCTGGGCGATCCGAGTCCCTTCAGCCAAAGAGGCTTGGTGAGTGGCGAGCAGAAGTTCTTGACTAAATGTGGCCTGGGTCCGATTGGCTGACAACGAAGGCGGGAGGTGGGGAAAATGGGAGGATCAAGGGGATGAGGAGGAGCGGAAGTGTGTGAGAAACGCAAACAGTTGACTTTGCATTGCTTGTGTCGTGTTGTCGGGCTCGGGCAACTCGGGAGCTGTCATGTGGTCAGAAATGGCCGATTCCAAGGCCACAGCATGTGCACGCTCTACACCTTCTAGGGGGTTTAAAAATCGACCCTCCTGGGTCAACTCATCAATGTTGGTACCTGATGCTAAGATAATCTGCTGGCAAGACAAATTAGAGTGCTCAGGAGGTGAAACAAGCAGACACGTCGTCAAACAAGTTAGGCAAGTGTGAGCCGGGCTGGGGTCCGCTGGGTGCACTAGGAATTCGCGCGACATCAAGTCTTGTGCATCTCAAGTTAAAATGGGGGAAGGGGAAAGGATTGTTGGGAGATCCACAAGTCGCAGCATAATCTGTCAAATGAGTGAAGTGCGTGAAGGCTGGCCAGCAAGAGTATTTGCCTTGTTGAGCCTTGGAGATGTGTTCGGCAGTATGGAATCGTGTGTGAAGATGGTTGCAGTGAGGATGGGTGTGCTGAGCAGAAGTGGCAGAGTCGGTTTCAAGAAGGGAAATAAGGGCATCTGCAAGCAGGAGTGGCGGAAGTGGTGGAGGCGGGTGCTGTGCAGTGACTTGCGCGGGAGAAGGTAGCGTAGGCGGGAGCACGTGATTGATAACAGAGATGATCTTGACGGCTGGCGTGCATCTGATGTGAGGGTGTGTCGGAATGTACACTCGGTGAGAGATATCGGAGGGGTCACACACAGATAGCTCTACCTTGCCACCAGGGAGGTCTTCGAATTGACAGAGAAGTGCTTGCTGGAAGGGACATCCGAAGAGGATGCTGAAGGATGTGTTTTCGACGACATGTGCATGAATCTTGAACGGGACATCGCCTACCTGCAGCGATAAGTTCTCAGCACACCCTACCATCCAATTGGTGGCGCCATTAGCTCCTTCCATCTCGATGAGCTGCTGGGTGTTAATGTGGATGCCAAGCGATTGGACGATGTCCTTCCTGATGACAATGATCTGGGAGCCAGTATCGTAGATTGCTGGGACGTTGAGGCTGTTGCCAACTAAGACATCAAGCTCCTGCAAGGGTAAGCAGAAGGCTGGCAGGCAATCGTTGGCAAGCAGACAATCATCGGAGAAGTCATTGTGTACCGCGTCTGTTAAGGCTTCAATGGGCCTTGATAGTACGACTTGTACTAAGAGTGAACTGGTGGTGAGTACTTGAAGATAGTAGAAGTCTCTAGTATTGCTAGAGACGACTCTGAGTGGCTTATGTAAGAAGTGGGAAAAGGGGAGGCACTTGGGGAGCTTTCAAGAACATTGATATTGTTAATCAAGTCAAGCTTAGGGCTTGACTGTCGAAATACAGGGCACTTATATACAGGTACGGTTGTGCACAGGCCATGGTCACTAAGGTAGGTACTTCTGGTCAAGAGGGGGGCTGTCTGTATCATATGGTACTCTGTGGACAAGTGCTGCGGTCTGTATGAGTCGTACAATAAAGAATGAGCAAGAGCGAATGACAGATTGACAAGTTGCCTAATCCATCCTTAAGGGTCAAACAATGGCGGCGGGTCATTCCAAGAAGAGAAGTGTCATCATGATGCGATGACGACTACGAGGTCTGAGATTGATCTGAGGAGATCTGATCCCCACGTGCCCATTCTGGTCTAATGGGCATCTAGCATAAGCAACTACCCTTTAAGGTAGTCTGTATTGATGGTGACCCAATTAAGGGCCATGTCGCTATCCATGTCGTCTGCGGAGTTCTGCGTGGATGAGGGATTGTCTGCGGATCCTCCGGGAGAGGTCGACTGGTAGCCCTGACTCTGGGGCGAGGTGCCAGCTATGGGCGACAAGGCTGAGGGGGTGATTGACTGGTAACTGCCTTCATGACTAGTATGTTGTCGTATGGGCACTGAAGAGGGACTTGTGGGTGACAGGGAGTGCTTGCGGGACACAGGGCTGCTAGGTTGAGTTAGGTAGGCTTCCCAGGGTTCGATAGGGGACTCTTCTGGGGACAAGGTATGTGTCTGTCCTCCAGGGATGTCAGGTTCATAGTGTGTGACTGGTTGTGGCTCTAAAGGTGGCGCATCCTCCATGGGACTGTCTGGGTCTTCCAGTGGGTTTTCTACTGGGGGTGGCTCTTGGTATGTCTCCATTGAGGAGTATTCCCAACGATGGATGTTCCAGGGGACGGGGACAAGGGGCTCGACTGGGGGCTGATCAAGGGGTGACGATGGTTTGGATGGTTCACTGGGCGGCAATGGTGGCAGGTCTGGTAGGGATGATGGGTTCAATGGTAATGGTCACTTGGCCATAGGTGGAGGGTTGGATAGGGTGATGAGGAGGGGGTCTGATGAGGATGAGAAAAATTGGGGTGGATCATAACAGCATTGCAATGTGCAAGTAGCATGGTGTTATGCTCCTGGGCACTTGGCCCACATTTTCTTTCTTTTCTTGTCTGATATGTACTTATATGATCACATGATCTCGACTCACATGACCGCTTACCTGTACAACAGAGCCATCTTGTTGGGAACTCCATTGTTCCCTCCTTTTATATGCTTTCTATTGTTTGCTTCTTATGGTAGTCTGTGACCACCATTGTTTGTGACCTCATTGTTCTGTGACGCTTATTGTCTGTGACTCTATTGTTCTCTCCTTTTTGTATGCTTAGTCAGGTAGCTGCCCTTTTGTATATAAGCTGGGCTTATATCCTAGAGTTGGGCCTTAAGCCTGACTTAGTTTGCAATCTATTGCCACTGTAAAGTTTGAAGGCCCTGAATTTCAGTAGTCGAATCATGAGATAAACTACTGAAAAAAATTGCTGAAAATGACTGAAAAAACAGTAAAAAAGTCATTAAAATTCCACCATAAAACTCATGAAATTTTCAGTAGATTTACCCACTGAAATTCAGCGAAATCGCACCTGATTCAGTATCTAAAACGCAGCTTTTTCAGTCGTTTTTCAGACACTTTTTGCTGTTTTTTAATGTGTTATTTGTTGTTTTTTTCATGCGTTATTCACTGTTTTTTTTACTTGTTATTTGCTATTTTTTTCATGCATTATTCACTGTTTTTTTCACTTGTTATTTGCTGTTTTTTTCATGCGTTATTTGTTGTTTTTTTCACGCATTATTTGTTGTCTTTTTCACGTGTTATTTGCTGCTTTTTTCACTTGTTATTTGTTGCTTTTTTCATGCATTATTCACTGTTTTTTTAATGAAAAAAAGTATGGAATGTTATATTATCAGCCAACTATGCTACATAAGGATGTATCAACAGTATAGTATGGGTGCATGGGGAAACCAGGAGACTGAGCGCCATTGGGGAGAATGTCAGGTGCAAGAGAGTATCTGGGAGCTTTGGTTTCACTGTTGTCAGGTCCGGCAATATCTCCGGTGTGCATGGGGAGCGTGCCGGCGTCGTCGCCTGCTCTCCACATGTGGATGCTACGCTTGGGCTTTGCATGCTGTCAGGAGATGAGGCCAAGCATCATGTCCAAGTAGCCCATCGAGAAGAGGAAAAATGCAGTGATGAGCATGAACTTGCCAACATGGTAGGAGCGAATTGCAGCTCTGATGCTAAATGGGGTGATCACACACAATTTGAGCTCAGTTGCGACAAGTATGGCAAGAAGGAAGGGGAGACGTACAGTCCCTGGAAGATCCTGAGCGAGCCAAGGCCAAATTGCGAACAGAGCACCGGGAAAAAGCAATCGAAGAAGGACATCGGCCAAGAGATCTCGGATAGGACAAGGAAGACAAGTTGGAAGATGATGAAAAGGCGATTGATGACTGCCCAGAACACACCTGCTGGCTGATTGGGAACAGTGCTACCTCTGGAAAAGCTGGGTCAGTATGACCCGAACATCAGGGTAGTGCACAAGGGGGATGAGCGCACCCTACATAACCGCAAGTTCTGTCACTGGCATGTGGATCACGTTGGGCCTTGTTGACGGCCTGAACATCTCTGACACCATAGTGACGATACTGCTTGCAAACGTGAGCAACAATGCGACGATGCTCAGCACCCGGATGGCATTGCCAATTGTGCGACAGCAGTCGCATGGATGACGAGGGTGAAGGGGTAACACAAGGAATGGAGAGAGAGCAATCTCCTTGTGTGGCATCGATGCACGCTCGCTGGCCTGTGGCCGGTCAAGTCAGGCGAGAAGGTCAGACATGTCACACAATGGGAAAAGCAGTTGAAGGTGCTCTATTCGCGGGACTAACTGGCGATGGTCAGTATGGAGAATATCTCGTGAGGAGGTTGGACACTTACCAGTGAATACAGCCTTGGGTATCAGCGACGGGGTGCGGGATAAAAAATGTCTAGGCAAATTTGACAACGTTAATCAGTCTTGAGCACTGAGTGCAAAAAAAGACATACAAGAACAAGAAGACACTGTGCAAACGGACGGCAAGAAGGTGGAGAGGTGAGAATGTTAGTAATAAAGTAAAATATATAGTGTTCCAGCACTGTATGTGAAAGTAACCCCAAGTTGAGGGGATTTTAGAACTGATGAGGAAGATGTTGATTGCTCTGAATAAGGGGAGCGAACACAGCGACCAGTGACCTTGACATGCGGTGTGGATAAAATTTGATCAAGTTCTGCTGTGCTATCCACAATGGGGGGGGATCGAAAGGCACCGAATTTGACTGAATATAGAAGATGGGTTTTTCATATGGACACTGCAAAAGGTCAAACTGAAGTACTTATGACAGGACGTGATGGCTTTTTTGTACTCGGCACTACGGAAGCTGACATCCCGTCTTTTGCCTCTTCTGGCAAGACCAGCACTGAGCATGAGTGCACTAGCATGATGAGCGGCCGTCGACAATGTCTCGGCTGCTCCGGGTCCATATGGCCATCGGTTTAGTGCTGGTGGTGGGCAGACGGTGGGTGCAGGGCCCTGTGGTAAAGCGTAGGTGGGATTCAAGCCAGAGAAAATCAGCAAAGCATGATGGCAAGAAAGAGGGGTACTCACCCGAAAGTGGTGACAAACGGCAGTGGTCGTGGGTGCGGCCCTGGGGCAAGGTGGAGGTGGGATTTGAACCAGAGAAAATCAGTGAAACACAATAGCAAGAAAGGGGGGCACTCACCCAAACGCAGTGACAAAATAGCAGTGGTTACGGGTGCAGCCCTGAGGTGAGGTGCAGGTGGCATTCGAGCTGGAGAAAATCAGCAAGATACGATGACGAGAAAGAAGGCACTCACCTGAACACAGCGATGAAATCTTGGTGCCCATGGGCACAGATGTGGGGCGAGGCACAGGCGATTCGAGCTGGAGAACATCTCAGCAAGACACAACAGCCAGAAAGAGGGGGACACCGACACCATTCATTTCAATATTCCAGTCGGAAGCTGATGGTGGTCGTACACAAACTGGACAATGTGATGAGAAGACTTTGTTGGCAGGGATGAGGAATATGACTTACCAGCAACACCTATCGATCCAGAGTGGACCATGCTTTGAGGGGAAATGGGGGGCAGACGCGAGCATGTTAATAAGGGTACTGGTAAGAAAAGAGAAGTTCAACTCGACAGATCCTGCATTCCAACCACCAATCACATGGTCACGCTTTTGGATTGGCTTGGTCTGATGCGTGATGCTTGCCAAAGATGATGCCCCCGCAAGAGTGAGCGGGAGCTTGATGCAAAAAACCATGAACAACTGCAGAGACGGTAACAGTGTGTCGCTGTGAGGGTATGAGAGAGACATGTAAGAGGGATAACATTTTTGACTGTGTGCACATTGGTGCACACCAAACTCTAAATTTAATAAAAGTGAAGTGACGCTAAGTACTCAAAATCACATGCACTCCTCAATGCTGGCGCTGCCCTTACCATCCTCCTCATTGTCCCCATCACGCCTCTTGTCTGTGCCTTCCTCACTACCCCAGTCATCCATATCCTCATCTGTAGCCTTACCCTTACCCTTACCCTTGGCTGCCTTGCGGCGCTTGTAGTTCCGCTGGTTGGCAAAGTGCTTCTTGAGGTACTCCTTGACTGGCCAGTCTCCAACAAAGCACTTTAGAAAGGAGTGTTTCTGCTTAACCTACAAAACAAATCAGTTTGGAAGAATCAGATGATAAATAAAATTCACCTTTTGACAGATACGAGCAATCTTCATTACATCTTGACGGGGCCAAGGGGTTTCAAATTTGAGCTCCACAGTGGCAGCATAGTCTCGAATGTCTGACTATAACATACATGATTCAGCTACAATACACTGTAAGAAGAAAAAGATAGCTCACAGTAATGGTGCTGTACAATGCATAGTCATTCCAGAGGCCCATCGCTTTCTGAATGTTGGTGCATTTATCTGGGCGTTCAACTGGAACATGATCCCTTTTAGGGCCACCAGCTGCAGCTTCTTGAGCCCCTTTGAGTTGTTGTTTCGCGGCCACAAGCTGGACTAAAATAAAATAAACAAGACATGTACAAAGCAGGTTGAAAACTCACCACGCAGGGCTATGAATTCAGAAGCAACTTCAGGGCACAGACCCATGATAATGTCAGAGAAAGTGGGCACAGTAGTGGGATTGCCTGTCAGAGCTGTTAGTAGTGTAGTGGACAATCACAACCGGACATACCTTGGTCCAAGGTGCAGGCAGATGTGGAGGCCTGGGTGTTAGTATTAGCAGTCGTTGGTATAGCGGCCATCTACACAGTGGTGGCAGTTGGCATGGTGGTGGCAGTCGGCACAGTGATGGCAGTCGGCATGGTGGTGGCAGTTGGCATGGTGGTGGCTGTTGGCGCGTTGGTGGCTGTCAGCACATTGGTGGCTGTCAGCACAGTGGTGGCCATCAGTGCACTAGTGGCCATCAGCGCGGTAGTGGTCGCTGGTGCCATAGCAGTCACTGGAGGGCAAATCTCCTTACCAGAAGCGACATGTGTCTCAGAGGCAGCACTCTGAGCAGACAACGATGCCTGAGTCACCGGCCTCGCATTGACCACAGCCCGCTTCTTCTTGTCTCTGGATGTGGTTGCACGCCCCATTGAAAAATCTATTCAACAGTCAGATCATGGCCAAAATGGAGAAAGAGGGGCCACATACCAAGATTGCAATATGCGACAAGTTGAATAAGGCCAAAAAATGGTTTGAAGGAGCTGAAGTGAGATGGGTGAAGACGACATACCATGCCCAACTTTATACCCCTCCCGTCTCACCATTTACCGTCTCGTTTGTAGGATCCGAGAGCCATCTCATCGCCAGGTGATCAAATCCACTTGAGAAATCAATTGGCGGATGCTATCAGATGGTCAATCACAAGTTTGAGTGCAGGGTTGAAACGAACCATGAACCTTCCTTAGTTGCTGAAAAAACGCTCTGAAAAAGCCCGCTTGTAGGATCCAAGAGCCATGTCATCGCTAGGTGATCAAATCTGCCTCAGAAATCAATTGGCAGATGCTATCAGACGGTCCATCGCGAGTTTGAGGAAGCGAAGTGCAGGGTTGAAAGTAACTTGAACCTTCCCTGGTTGCTGAAAAAGCGCTAAAAGTCATGTGACTGTGGTGCGACTGCTGTTTCACGCTGAGTCGAAGTCGACCCTTCATGTCATATCGTGATCACCAGCCATCCGAACAACTCTCTTACGCGCGCTCTTCATGCTACTATATGTTCCCGTTTATATGCGATTTCTTCTGACCATATGTGATGAGCCATCCGACCCGAGATGGGGGTAACACTAGCACTGCCGCTCACTCCCCCCTCACCTCCCCCAATGGTCGTCTTCATTCCATCACAACCCTCTTGTGGTTCGTTCTCTTGCTGATTACCTTCTCAGGTTGTCATATCTATGCTGCCAAAGTCAAAATTAATCTGATGTGGGTGTTGCAATGCTCTAGTGTCCCGATGGGGGATTCGATGTCACAGGTTAGCCAAAGCTGCAGCCAAAGCTCGAGCTCAAGCTCTAACAGAAGGTGAAGCTGGTGAAGCTCAAGGAGAAGGTGAAGCTGGTGATGCTCAAGCTCAAGCCGAAGCGGGAGCTCGAGCCCAAGCCCCTATAGTGTGGCATGAATCCCTTCCACCTCCCAAGCAGCGTCGCATCGCCCAATTTCAGATGGATGCCGGCTCTTCCTCTAGTGGTAGTGGTGATCCCCAATTACACGCACCCTCATTCGACTTCAATCCATCCCTTCCATTTCCTGATCCACAACGTGCTGAAGTGTCCAATCGCTTCATTGATGATGTCCTTCTAAATCTTCATCTCCATACTTGGACACATTGAGCTATCGACGACAGCAATAATGAGGGTCCTGAAGACGCCCCCAAGGGGGATGCAGTCGAGGCTCCAGACTCTGTCGATCCTGGAACCAATGACTTTAGTGATGGAGAGGACGTTGACACAGAAGGCGATGTGGATCTGTGTGAGGGCATTATTGTTGATTGGGATACTTTCGCTGAGGAACTTGGTGAGTTTGAGCCTTCTTCCTTGCATATTCCGGGACTCACTGGGGTTTTTGTGCTCAGGCAAGTCCTCTATCTTGGACCACGACTTAAATATCATATGTCCATTCGCGATGAAGCTCAGGAATAATTTATCCGACTCAACCTTTAATGAAATGGTTTTTACCTTTCCCAATACAGGCATGCAGAGTCACGCCAAGACGCGATCCCATGTTTGGGCCCTCTCCCGCTTCGAGTCTGTGGAATTTGCATGCTGCATCAATTCGTGTATATGTTATACTGGTTCGTACGCCGACCTTAACAAATGCCCAAAGTGCAAAACACCGCATCTGAATAAGGCTGGTCAACCAAGGTGAACGTTCTCATATATTCCCCTTATCCCTCATCTCTGTATGTTAATGTCGAATCGCACCTACGCCACTTGTCTCCAGTACCGTGCCGATGAACATGCAAAGACATCGGCCAGCATGCCTGGGACCACAACAGATATTTTCGATGGGCTCCATTATCGCTCACTCCTTGGAGAGCATGTTGTTGTTGGAGACCGAACGTTACCCCATAATTACTTCTCAGACCAGCGTGATATCGCGCTCAGCTTCACCACCGATGGCTTTGCTCCATTCAAGAAGCGGAAGCATACCGCGTGGATCCTCCTTGTTTCAATTACAATCTCCCTCCAGACCAGTGCTTCCAAAAGGACAATATTCTTTGTGTTGGGATCATACCTGGTCCAAAAAAGCCATCAGATGCCAACTCCTTCATCCATCTGCTCATGCGAGAACTGCTTGAACTCGCGGCCGGCGTGTCTGCATATGATGCCCTCTCAAGCAGTATCTTCACCCTCCATGCATATGTCATCGCTGGCTTTGGTGACATTCCTGCCATCTCTATGCTGATGCATATGAAAGGACACAATGGCCTGTGTCCCTGTTGGATGTGCAAGATCCAAGGTATTGGCATCCTGGGCTTGCGAAACAAGACGCTCTACGTGCTGCTGTCCTGCCGCATGGGCAATCGTCGCATGCCAACTGATGTTGTCAAGTATGATCCGGAGAGATTGCCGCTACGTTTGCATGATTCCTTCATGGCGCAGGCCAAATCAGTGGAGGCCACGCCCACAGGAATGCAGTGCAAGGAGCTTGCAAAGGCATACAGCATCAAAGGAGTGCCTCTTCTCAGTGCTCTCGGGTCCCTGAGGTTTCCCCAGTCGTTTCCGTTCGACTTCATGCATCTGATCTGGGAAAACCTCATCCTGAACCTTGTCCCCTTCTGGTCTGGCAATTACAAGGGAATGGATGAGGGTCAGCCATACATCCTACATCCAAATATTTGGCAGGCCATTGGTGCTACCTCTGCAGAAGCTACAAAATTGATACCATCATCGTTTGGCGCATCCATTCCTAACCCGGCGAAAGATTGTTCGTATTTCACGTCCTCAACTTGGTCTATGTGGTCTCTGTTCATCGCCCCCACTGTGCTTTGAGGTCGCTTTCCCAAAGATTGCTATTACAATCACTTCTGCTCCCTTGTTAGAATCCTCAATCTGTGCCTCCAGTTCGAGATCAGCAAGGAGGACATCAACGACATTGAGTCGGGAATTCGTAAGTGGGTGGTAGATTATGAGCGGTGCGTCCCTCCCTTTCGTTTCCGAAACATCGAAGACTGACCTGATCCATGCATCCAGGCTCTACTACTAGCACAAGCCCGAACGACTCCCAGTGTGCCCACTCACAATACATGCCCTGCTCCACATTCCTGACCAAATCAGATGGATGGGACCATGCTGGACAACATGGGCTTTCCCCATAGAGAGGCAATGTGGGTACTTTCAACGCAGCATCCGGAGTCAACGAAATCCATATGCGAGCATGGACAAACACCTTATCGAACTATCGCAGCTCCGGCAAATCAAGCTTTTATACAATCTTACTGATGAGCAGCTTGGAAAACCTCCCAAGCGCCCATCTTCCCATACGAAAAGGCTTGAAGATTGTAAGTCGCATCTTGGTACCCAGTACTTTCACCCTAATCTAAAGACAATTCGTTGCAGACCCACAATACAAACTTGTGGCTCCGAAGCTAGAGGGTCCCCTTGATGACGCCATTCGCACAATCCTCACGAATGGCTTGGTGACCCAGTTCAGTGTCACGTTCAACGTTGCTGGGAAATTTATTCCGGAAGTCGTTGAGCAGTGGGGTAAACTGCGTCACCTCGAAGGTGGAGACATCATGCACATGCATGATATTGTTTCCAACCGCATGGACGGCCAAGATGCATCCTTCGTCCATGTGTGTGAACTGATTGTCAAATGCTCATACAAAATAACCTATTTCTATATTTTGCCCAATAGTATAAGCAACTTGGTGACCAAAATGAGCGATTTCCAAACCTTCCCGAAGTTCTTGAGTTACAAACTTTCTTCGGGCAACTTTGGTACATCGTCGTCATCCCCATTCCCAAAAGTAATGAACTCAAAACGAAGGAGCCCAAAACCCTTTGTCTTGCGGTTATTCAGCAAGTTGTTGTACCCAGTGCTCGTACGGTGCTACTGGTTCCGTATTATTTGCGGACTGGGAGCCTGCACCCCGTTGACATCAAATCCATCCAGTGCGTGGTCGGCTGTGTTAAAGACCGGAAAAGATGGGGGTTGATCGACCACAGTGGTCCACTGGCACATGCGGTATTCACTGAGGCGGATTAGTTGCCTCCAACATAGCAAGTGAGCCTTACATGAATGCGCTTGCTCTGAGGGTCACACTGTATTTTTTCCTGTGTTGATGCGTTGTTCATTGTTTGGTACTGCCGTCCTTTGTCGTTGCACATGTCGAGCGCCCGCGTGCCGCCATCACGAACATCACACCCCCCACTCTCAATAACGTTCATTATGTCTTCCTCTTGCCCATCTATCATCCAAGCTGCATCCCATATTTTCCAACATTGTCGACACGTCATGACTTGTGTCATTGGGGCACACGCGCACGCCTGGAGGCGCTTCATCAGGACACACATGTGCACCTGGATGCACCTCATCGGGACATACGCATGCCTCTGGATGCGCTTTATCGTTGTCTGAGTTGCGGCGAGAGCGGTGGAACAGGCCCACGAGTTCGCAGTCGACGGGGGCACCAGGTTCGTTTCGTTTTCTTTTCATTTTGGCTGTGCTGATGTTTATCAGGGCGGACGCGGCGTTTGCGATTGCCGCGGACGAGTTCCTTGCTGGCGTCGTCAATCACAACTGCCCCTGCATGCGAAACGCATTGAGGCATATCCTGTTCGTCTTGGGAGAGGCCCTGCTCTTCAACCTTGCTGTCTGTTTGTTGGAAAGGGCTGTGAGTTTGTTTCTTTTTCTTTTTTCTGCTTGAAACATTTGCTGACTTTGTGTTACAGCTCCTTCGATTTATCAAGCATTTACGCAGTTAAGTACCACTTAACGACGCGCATTCGCTTATATCAGCTCTCCTTCCTTATTAGTACGATACCCGGTCTGCGTTACCGCTTTCCCGCATTCTCGGACTTACCCGTTATCTAGATACATAGCAGCTATCACTTAACGCGTACTAAT
>Ga0307510_10007589_pt1 | contig 12922 bp, 6 predicted proteins | sample 12_EM_MG_FD_207224 | JGI IMG/M metagenome (GOLD analysis project Ga0307510, IMG submission 207224) | Populus trichocarpa ectomycorrhiza microbial communities from riparian zone in the Pacific Northwest, United States - 12_EM | ecosystem: Host-associated > Plants > Roots > Unclassified | place... | reverse complement strand
AACTCGTGAATAACCAAGTTTAGAAATTCACGGTAAGTTGGATTTTTAATAATTTTTTTCATAAGTTATTATTTTTCAAAATTTGCTAATTTTTCTTCAAGAAACATATAACACCCAATTGCAGGAGAGATACGAGGATGATCTTTTGACCCATTCGAAACTCGTTTCAGATTTATGGTTGGAGGCTGGATCATCTAGTGGACTCGATTGAAATTAGGTTTATGATATCTCTAACACTATGACCGAGGATATACGGACGAGTCATAGTGTATCGACTGTTGCTTCGTTACAATCAGGTTTGAGCAAACAATCTTCAGTTGTCTAGGCGATTGTATGAGAACAAGTTCAAGCTCAAACAACCCAGTTTAGTGCTGAGACGAGCAATTTGAGGGATAAAATGAATGTCCTCAAGCAACTGTTGTCAACCCTCATTAGTACATGTGGTCAGCCTCGTTGCCCTTCTAATTCCGGTGAAGATCCACCTCTGCCTCCTCCTCTAACTTCTGTCCACTAGATAAATTGTATTCAATAATATTTTTTAAATTAAAAGTAAAAATTTGGTTTTTATTTTAGTTTTATTCTTTTTAATTTTTTGTTTATTTTTTAAAATATTAAATACAACATCAACGGAATTACTAACATGATTTGAATCACTAACAAAATGACCAACATACTAAGTTTCTCAAAAAATTCTAGAGAGTTGAAAACAATTATAGGACTTGCCATTATTATATGAAACTCTTTGACGATTCAATTTTGTCGATAATATACATATCATCACCGGTGAACTTACCAACGGTCTTTTTTGTTAGTAATATGCCATAATCACCGATGGATTTACCGATGAAATGTATGCTGGTAAATGTTTTTTGTTTGACGTGCTATTTCCATCTATAAATCCATTGGTGATTATATTACTGATGTAATGACCGATAGAATATAAATCACCAATGATATGTTGTTCGACAATAATTTTCCATTTGTGATTCCGTCGATAAATGTATTTCGAACAGAATCAATGTTTAAACGCTGATAGAGTATTTCGTTGGTGTTATGCAATATTTTGGTTGTGTATGCTTCTTTTTTCTTGTTATGATAGATGACTTCTATCTTTTGAATGTCTAGGTGTCTAAAACTCCATGTAAAGAAACTAACTCTTCCACCGATCAAACTTTAAAGGCTAGCAAATTATTATTTATTGGAAAGAAGAAGAAGAAAAAGAAGAAGAAGAAGAAGAAGAAGAAGAACCCCTACCACAATACCATTTGGATTACAAAAATTGTTTCCTTCTACATGACAGTTAGATAGTCTCACGTGGAATAATAGCTTTGTTGACTTAAATTACATACATAATTTGCATATATAAGATATTAGTATTAAATTTTAAGAACAAGAATGTTTGTTTTTAGTTCATATATTATAAATGCTGAGAATATTTTATAAGAGAGTGAAAATTATGAACCCCCTACCTGAGTAATTCAGAGAGTATTTATAACCTTTGTACCTCGAACTTTCTTCCTCTTATTTGAGGGGCTGTAAGTCTTTTTCTTCTTTTCATCCAAGTGGGGAGAGAGACCCTTACATCAACATTAATGTTGATGTAAATATCTTCTTACACGACATTAATGTTGATGGGAGTAACACGTGCATATAGACGACAACCCAACATCATTTTGTACATAATTTTAATGTTGATAAAATCAACTCTTATAATCAACATTAATATTGATTGACGTATGCATGACTCATTAGATAACCTCTTGCCCAACTAGGGCATAGAGAGATGATGATCATAGATTCCCATGCTAGGTGCTTGGATGCGAAGAAATCCTAGGTTCAAGGACTTTTGAGCATATCATCTTGCCAGACCCGCAAGCGCTTGGGCTTGGCGTGCAGCCGAGCCCAAAAGAGTTAGGTCTGACATCTCTTCAAACCCTCTTAGTATGAGTTTTGACTTTTATCAAGCTTTTATAACGAGTCCTCTTTTGCTCGACCCATCAGACATGAGTTTTATGAGGAAATGAATTTTAGTATGAAATATATTCATTCATAGATATCTAAGGTCAAAGGGTCACTAATCATGATAATATACTTGTCTATAGACAAGAATCAATTTTCTTACCATTATTTTTTTTTCAATTTATTTTTGAAAGAAAATTTGCTGTTATTGTAACCATGAATAGGTTCACTTATTCCTTCCTAGGATTAATACATGTTTGAAACATTCCATGTCTTGTTTTCTTATTTATTGATGTATTACTGTTTGTCTACGTACAAGTAGCTTAACAAATCGAACTTTAGATACATGGCAATATAAAAAAATGATCATCACTTATGTCAAAGTTGAGCTCTAACAGATCATTACTAGCTATATGTTTGCATTGCTTCTACCATGTGCCTAAGCTATATGTCTATAAGGTAGGGTGTCATGCTATAGAGAGATTTGACTTTGTTTATAGTTTTTTTTTTGTTTTTTTTGCTTTTTGAATGTGAAAGAAATATAAAGATTAAGGGACTTCCTTTGATCTCTATCTCTTCTATACATGGCTGGCTTATTTGGAAAATTTTCCACTTGAAATTTTGGTACATGTGAACTTTATTTTTCTGTTTTAATGTTGTATTTAAGAAACAATTTCTTGCCGCTGAGGGCTTCAAACATAAATATTTTATTAAAAAAAATGATTAGTTAATTATCCAGCAAGAGGGGGCAGCCTAATTAAAGGAGATTTAAATATCTTTTATAGTTCTAATAAAGTTTTGTATTCTGCACACTTTTCCTACCCTTGACAAGCAAAGAGAAGGCAAAGGATAGCACAGAAAGGGGATTATGGCAGACTAAAAACTCTTTTCATCCATGCAAAGTTAGAAAGTTCGGTCATGCTTGTAGGGATGCCTGGATATTGCTTGCTCGCCAAATTAGGCTTGCTAGGGCACATAAAACACCCCACCACACGAACCAATTAACGTGCACAATAAATGGATGTGCATGAATATGAACTGTATTCTTATTCTTTACACATCAACAACACCACATTTCTACTTGAAAAAGTTTCTTTTTTATATATATAATAACCCATTTTGTACCAGATAAATCTCCCTAAGCAAAATTAAAGCAAGCTTAGGTAGCAGAAAGCATTGGGTACTTGTGGCCAATTGGGCATTTTGTTAGAAGAAAAGCGATGGGGTCACAAATATTTGGTTGGCTAAAATCCCATTCCCATTAATGCAGGAATCCCATACCTCACTGTATGGGCACAGCAGCACATGACACCCTCCCTTTCTTTCTCTCCTGTGACTTGCGCCTCTTCCCCACCTCCTCCACCACAACCAGACCCTAACTAACAAAAACTGTTCTTTCGTATCTCACAATTTCCCTTTCTTTTAATCTTAGATTCGGTTACCTACCTCCCAAACATGTCACATGTTCTCTCGTCTCCTCTCTCTCTCCAATAAGTGATCAGATCCATGTGGTTCTGAAATTCCTTGCCACATGGAGCACTTTAAGTGCATTGATTAATTAGGTTTAAGCTCCTGCTGCCAGGAGGTTCGCTTGGAGTCATGGAATAGTATTAGCTCTCTCTTTTGTCAACTGACCGGCGTACTGTTGTGTAAATTTTGAAAAAAAACACCATGGACTCGGATAGTTTAATGCTTATACAAGACGGTCATATTTTTTTTTTATTATTATTATTACATGACATGCCTGAATGCATCATGCCCAAATGAATCAGGGGCCAATCCCTTGCTAGCTTGAATCTCACACATGGCACAAGGAGACATAGAGTAATAAATTATGCGTCAAGTTAGTGAAATGGTGCTTTTAGGTGGAGAGAGATCCGGCATGCTATGTGGACCATGTAATAAGATTCCATACAAACACGTGGTTTATGATTTTGATCAAAGCCTTGTAGCTAATTTTTTTTAGTTCTACAAAGTAAAATATTCTCGTATCAGCTGTGGTTTAGAACTTCTAAGATTTCTGAAAGTACTAAACTAAACCACGGTCGGTCTAGGGCTGGCGAAGAACACAGGCACTCCCTGGTTAGTTTATATTCTTGAGACTTATTGGGTTGTTGTTGGGCACATAGCACAGTTGATTCGATAAACCACAAGCAGGAGGGAGGACATGGTGTCAGTTGAACTAGAGGCATGATGCTTCTGGTTAATTTCCACAGTTTAACGATCAAGAGTATTTTCCATATTACCATCATGTTTCATGTTAAGACAAAATCTTATACTAGTTTGCTGTCGTGAAAGGTGGAACCACGCAAATGGTACATCCAATTAAATATTTTCATTCCAATAAGGTCAGCAACTACAGCTTTTTCTCCTGTCGCTAAAATAATTGGATTGCACAATGAGCTAGAAACAACACTCTTGTTGCCATGAAATTGTAAAATTGAAATTGATTTTTCTTTGTGGAATTCATAACAATTAAATGATATTAATTTAGATTGAATAAGCTTGAATTGATAAAATGATAGATAATTAATTGGGTACCAATGAATTATTATTCATTGGATTTATTTATTTAATATTTTGACTCATCATTACATTTTTGTACCAAATCAATAATTGATTATTAAATTGTGAATTCATTTTTAATTATCAAAGTTTAATTTTGAAATGATTGTTATATTATTAAGAAATGTTTCCATCATTATTCTTTATGTAATGGATCATTGTTCTTGGATGTATCGAGATTCACCTTAAGAATTATATAGGAAAGGTTATTATAAAGGGGTTGAGGGTTTTATTAATTTCATACTTTCAAATCTGAAGAATATTAGTAGAGGCGAAATTAAATGTCCATATGTGAAGTGTAAAAACAAGAAGTTTCACCAATAAGATGTTATGATGATGCATCTTTAAGAAAAAAAAATTTGTTGAGAAATACTTGTGTTGATTTACATACGGAGAATCTTATGTTCCTTACAAGACCATGTTAAAAATGATTGTTGGCTTAACATTTATTTCTAACAACATACATGAAGTTATAAATGGTAATATTAATTGTTATAGGAGTATGGTGATAAAAGCAATGAGAATAAATCATGGTTATTCAAGTGAAGGTTCACGTGGAGATGGAGAACCAAATCTAAATGCAGCTAGGTCTTTTGAACTTCTAAGAGATTTTGATGAACCATTATAGGATGGATACCCAAATCATAATAAATTATCGCCCATTGCACGTGTCAACCATCTAGTCTGATTATGGTATGAGAGAGACTCGTTATGATAGCATAATTCATGATGAAACTCTTTGGTTTAGGATACCAAAAAATTGATATGTGCCTAAATTTTTACATGTTGTACTACGATGAAGATGTAAACTTTGTTTTGTGACTATCAAAATATGTAGTTACTTAATGATGAAGTACGTGTGGAAAAGCCCAAAGCCAATTTTGTCTTAGATAAAAAAACATAATTTCTTTTTTCTGAATGACTTAAGAGTCTACGATTTTTTATGGATATACTTTGAAAATAGCTAGATTAGTGAATTTAGAGAAATACAGATTGTATGGAATGAAAATTCATGACTGCTATGTATTTATGCATATCAGTCATTAAATAATTGATTCTTAGGTTCACAAATATGAAAGTTGTGTGAAAAATAACATTAATGATAAAATCATTAATGAAAATTCCTTTGTTTCAATGAAGCCAGTTTAAAGAGCATCCTAAATAGATGCTTGTGGTTGAGACTTGGAGAGGAAAGTTTAATGTTAGTATATATATTATCAATACTTTTAGTTATTAATAAAAGATGTTTTTCTTTTAAAAAATAGAAACTAATTATTTTACAAAAATTATTACAAGAAAATGTTTTGGTGGAACAAGGCAAACTCTAGGGTGGTAAGGCAAGTCTGGGAAAATCACAGTGTAACTAAGTAAGTTTTAACATTTGATGTTTAAATTCTTTGTTGAATTGTAATCTTTTTTTGTTATATATTTTTGTTTGATGAATTTCTGAACCAAATTGCATGATTTCTGGTATGACATGCACACTTATGCTAAGAGATATGCTGAGTCAAATAACTTTGAGAAGTGAAAGAATTGTAGATCTCCCCACATCACTAAGAGCAATTGGAAGAGATATCTAGAGTTATTCATGTTGGAGGATTTTAGAAGGTATTCATGGAGTAGGTTCTCAAATAGAAATAAAAAGACTCACAGTTCCATCAGCAAGCATACCGACGGGTCGCTTCCCTTTACTAATCATGCAAAACACCTAGTATGAGAGCCTATTTTAATTTTAAGTGTTTTCTTAAAATAATAGTTATTATTTATGATAACGTTTAACTAAGGATTTATTTTGTAGGCTTCATAGCTTGGACACATTCCAACTCCGATGAAGTTATACATGAAAACACATATATGAGGGGAGGATATATAAAAAAAGATGCAATAGTTCGTGGACAACCAAGTTAGGGTGTTTATTGTAAGTCAACTTTTTAACCTTGTGTATATTATTTGGACTAATTTTTTTTTTATCCATATCTTTGAATTGTATATTTTGTTGTGTAGGAACAATATAATGCTGACATGCATGCCAAACATGGAAAGAACTTTGTAACCCACCTATAATACGATGCATAGTTGTGGTTGGAGGTTAGAGCAACCGGTGGACTCGACAGAAATCAGATTTATAATATCCTTATGACTATGGCCCGAGATATGAGATTGGATTGTAGTGTCTTGACCGTAGACACCCGACAACTCGGCACAAGTTAGCCATCACGGGCCGTTTATGAGCTGGTTGAACAATGAATTAGTGTTCTGTGGGATGAAATGAAGGAAAGTATAAAGAACAAAAAAGGCAACAGTTGGAGAAGATAATTGCATACATGTCCAGTCATTATCTTCCCTTTTATGGACCTCCACAAGATTTTTTCCTCCCCTCTCCCTTCACCTCCATTTGCAACCTCTTTTTAATGTTTATAAACATTTGTAATTAATTTTTACAGTTAAATTAATAATATTAAATGTATTTTTCAAGTTAAATATTTTGTTTAATAGTGTTTAATGTTAAACTGTTTTGATAGCATTAAAAAAAATTGGTACACCATCGACGAATTATCAATGGACATAAAACTCTGTCTGTTATTATGTCGGTACAACATGTCAATTTTCCTTGTAGAATTACAAAGAGTTGCTAAGTGTTTTGATATAGACCGACGAAATCACCAATAAAAAATGGTTGTCAGTGATCATGTCGGGTATTACCAACAGGTTATCTATCACAAGTCCACCGATAATGTTTACCGATCAATATACCGACAAGAATTGATTGTCACATATTTTTATCACCAATAATAATATTATATCGACCTAATTATCAGTGATTAAACTGATAATAAAATTATCACCAAATATAAAATCACCGATACAACTCTAGCCAACAACACGATTGCTTCGGTAAATTTGTAGGAGATAGTTTTACCGATGGATGAACAGCTTTTCTGTGGACGAAAAACTCCATCGGTGTAGTTCAATTTTACAGTGGTGTCTCTTCTCTTGACACTTTTCGTGTGATAGGTGCGGTGCAGGTGTGAGATTTCATGTTAATTTCTTGGAATAAGATTGACCATTTACATTGGGATCTGGTTGGCAGGTCTGGTTAGATGAGATAGCTAGGGTCCCTTGAAATTAAAAGGAATTCTCCCCTGAACTAAAATGCAAAGTCCAATATCCGGTTCAAGGAAGGAAAGAAAAATCTGAGGGACTCAATTTATCCAATTATTAGTTAGTTAATTACTTGCTTCCGGTCAAGCTTCGACTACGAAAATCCGAAGTATATGTGTTAAAAAACCATAATTGATTCAATTAAAAGTCAAGATTATCCATAGTTTATTTAAATCGAAACCTGGTAACTATAAAGCCAATGATGTCAAGGGAAATTGTTTGCTTGATTTTCTCTCATTTTTTGTTAAAGATCTAGCAAAGTCCACAAAATGAAATAATGTAGCGTGCTTTTGACCCTAGAAACATTGCTTGCAGGATCATGCAAGACATCACCCTGTTCATCATAAAGTTTTTTTTTTTTTTAAAAAAAAATGCTATACAAAGTTGGTTTGCTATATATTTAATTTATATGATCAGAAATTCTCTGTCAACTGTGTTGTTTATTGATGAACACAAAAAAATTGTTCAAAGAAACACGCAAGAGGTGGGTAAAATGGTAGAAAGCCGGTTTATATCCATTCACCCACGCAAGGAATGGATTGCAAATGTGATTGGCGTGGCGAGCAGCAGGAGGATGATTTTATTTTATTTTATTTAAAAAGAAAATTAAGTCCACTCAAAGATTAATTGAATGTGTTCATAAAAAACAATTAAATCTGGATTTGAACTTGTGATTTAGCATAATGAACTTTGATTATAAAATTAAATGTTGGTTTAAAAATGAATCATCTCTTAAAATTAATTATTCACACTCGTAACCCTGAGGGGTGTAGCTCAATTGATTAGAATCTGGATTTATCTTTTAAAAATCACCAGTTCGAGTCCCACAAACTTCAGGGCTACTGAAAACTTAAATGGTCGTTAACTTCAGGATCTCTGGGGATTAATTGAGGTACGTGTAAGTTGACTCGGACACTCACGGTTATCAAAAAAAAAAAAATTATCCACACTCAACAAAAATCTTCAAATAGTTTAGATTATGCAAACAATCAATTGTTCATAGTCCTAATAAATCACCAGCAGATGTTAAGATTTTATGCATGTTTTGTCATTAAATTATTTTTTGTTAAAAGGATAATTATAAGTTTTGGGATAAGGTGGTGGCTAAAACTGTCTAAGCTCACATCAATGGTTTGTAGTGATGATTCTTGACAATTGTAACATAATTGATACTCCCTAGCCCCATCCTAACTTGTTTCTCCATGTTTTTATTTTTTACTAAATATTTGATGCAGTCAGAACGAATAATAATGGAGTTGTTAATTATAAGTTAAAATTTTCAAAGATAAATAATATCGTAACTATAATAAAAAAGACAATAAAATATTTTATTTTTACTTATCCATGTCTCATCCAGTAAAAAGCTATTACAACTCCTTGTATAAAAAAATAATTATATCAATAAATAAAAATAAAATCCTAAACTCAAAATGAATAATTTAGAAGAATATTTATTTTTTCAAAAACTTCTACATCGAGTTTTTTGAATTAGAAAAAACTCGTCCTGAAATTCAAATTGTTAGTGGGGCAGAAATTCTTCAAACAAAAATCATCTTCTACCGTGAAAACATTCAACATAATATTCTTCCGGTGGGACTTTCTCGGTCAAAAAACCAATAATCTTTTTATGTGTGGGTCTTTTTATAATGGATTTTCCTTCTAAGATTTTCAATAACAACGCACAACAACTAATCATTAAGTATCATTAGGTTTTGATATCGATAAAATTGAAAAACAAATGACAACGAGATTTGTTATAAGCTAAAACTTTCAAGTACCAACAATATCATAAATAAAATATTAAAAATAATTAAAAAATATTTATTTTCCTAAATATTTATGTGCACATGATATGATATGAAATATTTAGCTTGCGCATTATATCTTTCATTAAACTCTATTTATTGTATTTCTTATCCTTTGTAAAGAGTTAAAAAGAAACAAAATGATAATATTGGAAAATTTGAATAATTTTAGTTGATTTGACACCATATTTATTGATTTTTTTAATTTTAGTAAAAAAATAATAATAAAAACACATGTCATGGCAAAACTGGATTGCGATGCAAACGGAAAGCAAGCCACTTTAAATTAAAATCGGTTTAAATTAAAAATTATTTGAATAATGATTCAATATCTTCACTTAACAAAAAAAATTAAAAAAAAAATTAAAAATAAATACAATATATTTATTAATTATATTTTATAAAATAAAAATAATTTTAAATTAACAAAAAAAATTCCAAATACAAAATAAAAATAATCTAAAACTCCACTTATAATACACATATATAAAAAATGAAAAAAAAAAATTCTTAAATATTTTCATTTCGAATACCAAAGTAACTCTTTAAGTTTAATTGTCGCAGGGAACAACATTTTAATGTAAAATGTCTCTTTTTAAATACAAAACTATCTTAAGTACAAGGCATCACTGTAACCCGCTGAGCGACTCAGTGGCAGTTGCATTGCAATAACTTTGTCACAGATAAACGCCAAAACTGAATGATTATATCCATCAAAGAGATCAAAGAGAATCCAAGAAGCTTGCAACCCATTTTGCGAAGAGTAAAAATTGTTTTGTTTTTCTTTCTTTCTTTACATGCCCACGGTATAGCTAAACAGCAGCCCATCATCTTCTTCTTTAATTGCCTTTCTGATTACAGGGGCGGGTGTTGGTACGGTACCTAAACAAAAGCATTTATTTCACATCTAACCAAAGGAACCAAGATCAAATCTACTGACAGTACTAATAACATCTATAATACAGCCCATTATTTACTATGATTACTTTTTGAGCTCTGATTCTGATTCTGATTCTGATTCTGGCAATTCCTACACAATTCCCTTCTTTCACCATCCAATTGCCAACACAGACAAACGGGCCGAGTTAACACACTACCGAATAACTGGCAAGAAGAGACTGGTTGTTGTAGTCTTGACTCGGCCGAGTTGGCGGAAGAAGTCTGAGTGAGAGCTAGCCCTATAGTTAAGTCCAAGTTTACATCTTGATCTTGATGACTCTCCCTCTTCTGTTGTTGTTGTTGTTGTTGTTGTTCTTCATCAGTTGTCATGCTACTGCTTGTACAGTTATTTTCTTCAACGGAAGTAGTCTCTGTTTTCTTGGGATTGAAACTTGAGTACTGACTGCTATGAAAATTGTTGTTGTATTTGAAATCAAGCTGGCTTTTTAAGAGACTGATTTCGGCTAGTGATTGAGGTGGGGTGTTTTTGAAGTCCAACTGGGTGGCTTTGGTGGTGGCAGAGGTGGTAGTTTTGATGGTTGCAGTGGTGGTTCTCTCATTTAGAGGTCTGTGTGTATGTGGGTCAATGCCACGGCTAATCAGCTTTCTCTTGATATGTGTGTTCCAGTAGTTCTTTATCTCATTATCTGTTCTTCCTGGTAATCTTCCAGCAATTAAAGACCATCTGCGAGTAATTAAAATTCAGTTCATAATTGAAATGACTGATCAAGAAATTACTCCATTGAATCACCAGAAACAAGAAAGAAAGTTTGCTCTTTTAGCATGAAACCCAGAAAAAAGACTCGTTTTCTTTCTTGTTTTTGGATTTAACTTTCAAGGAGTATAGAAGCTTACTTGTTGCCTAGCAAGCTATGGAGCTTAATAATAATCTCATCTTCTTCGTCAGTAAAATTCCCTCTTTTAAGATCAGGCCTCAAGTAGTTTATCCACCTCAATCTACAGCTCTTGCCGCATCTAAGCAATCCTATATAAACACACAGAAAGCAAGAATTAAGAAGAGCTGAAGAGGGTGAGAATAGCTAGATAAGATAAACAAGAACAACCTGTTAATTACCACTCACCAGCAGCTTTAGGGAGAGAACGCCAGCAACCTTCACCATGGACCCTGATATAGTCCATTAGGCGCTGGTCTTCCTCTTTAGTCCAGGCACCTTTGTTGGTGTGTTCTTTTTCACAACAAGGTGAGCGACCCATGAATAGTAGCAGCAATAGCAATAATCCCTGTGATCTTCTTTGAAATCAAGATACGGGGTGGGATATCGAGAGACACAAGAAGGTTGCTAGCTTCAGCTCAGCCCCACAGATAAATTGCGGGCCGCTTCACCCTTCTGAAACCAGATAACAAGTAGGAGGTGGTAATTACCTGATTGAACAGACAGAGAAACAAGCTTTTGACAGGAAGAGATGGAGACAGACGGAGAGAAGAGAGGGGGAGTTTGGTTGAAAATTGAAAGGAGTGGGGGGGAGAGGAGAGGAGAGGATTTATAATTTTATATGTAGAGTAGGAGGAACAGGAGAGGAGAGAAACGAGGGAAGAACCAAGAGACTCGATCGATAAGGGGAGAGAGGGGGTGGATTTGACCAAGTTGGTGAGAGACACAAGTGGTTACAGATAGGGGCTGGATTTGGTAGGTAGCTCTTCTTTTACGTCAGATTCGGTCTCTCTTTGTTTTGTTTTAGCAAGGGAGAGCTTCTCTCTTCCCCTCCTCTCTTTCAAATCAAGGAGTGGAGGTGTCCACAGTTATAAATCAAAATGCTTCTACACACGCATACAGAAGCCATTCTATATAGTCTGTAGTATAACCATGTCAACCTATGTTATTCTTCTCTTGGCAAATTAGCATAGGCAGAAGCTTAGCATAGGTAATTGAGAAGTGCATATCTCACTTGCGGCATAGCTAGAGTTATTATGCTCATGTATTTATAAATGTAAAGTATTTTGAATCACTCCTGCAATTTTAAATAGGTTCTAAATCACTTATGCGCGAGGCAACCTCAACATTGCTGTGTCAATAACATTGTTTTTAGCTTCTCAACTCTTTGCCCAAAAAAACTCAACAAATCATATTCAATGTAATTCACATAACCTGCTATTTAATTTGATTTCAAATCAAATTATAATTAAACAAACTCAATTGATCAATTCCTATAACATTTAAATACATCAATCAAATACATCTAATAAATTACTTCATGGACCTACACTATCTAAACCATTAATGTTGTGCACATAAAATCAATGTTTAGATGTTCAGCTAACTCAACCTTGTCAATTTCAAAACAACTCAATGAGAACCAAGTGGAGAAAGCGATGCACACCACATCGTTAATAGCATCACAAACGGTGACAATAACTCTTTGACCCTACACTAAAAAGTTCATCGAATATATAACAAAAAAAAATATCATCATAAATAATATAAAAGTAAAATATTTATTAAATGTTATAATACATAAATCAAGAGTTTTGT
>Ga0307510_10007587_pt1 | contig 12922 bp, 14 predicted proteins | sample 12_EM_MG_FD_207224 | JGI IMG/M metagenome (GOLD analysis project Ga0307510, IMG submission 207224) | Populus trichocarpa ectomycorrhiza microbial communities from riparian zone in the Pacific Northwest, United States - 12_EM | ecosystem: Host-associated > Plants > Roots > Unclassified | place... | reverse complement strand
GACCAGGTATGGGTCTGGACCTGTTTGCCCAGAGGGAGAGACTTGTCAGCACATGGAAATAAAATGACTGAGAAGAGCCACTCACAAACTAGGGACCGCAGTGTAATGCAGAATGGTGCCTGCGTGCTGAGTTCGGGGATGTTCCCCAGGTGACAGAAGAGGGAGGGAGAGAGGCCGCGATCCCAAAGATTCGAGAACACGCAGATGAGGACCCAGAGAAGCGTAGATGCTGGTGTGTTGGCGTTGAACGTCGGCGCGTTGACATGATGAAACGGCGGTGATGGTGGAAGGCGATGGCGGTGATGAGTGATGAAGGCGAGGGCGAGCGGTGAGGGCGAGAATGGGCGAGGGCGAGGGCGAGGGCGAGTGAGGGCGAGGAGACAGAGACAAGAAACAAGACAAGAAGAACAGAAAAGATAGTCGTGGCGCAGCGGGCTCGCGAGTCGTTACACAGTCGGGAATCACACACAGAAATGAGGGGGGATGAGGCCGCGGTTGCCTTCTATCCTGATCTATTCTGGTCCTTGACAAAGCTAGACCGGGGTATTTATACTACAACAGCTACTCTATGTGCGAAGTAAGTAAGAAGAAAGAGAAAATAAAACAAACGTTTGAGCCAGCGACAGGCTGTGCGGCATCATATGGAAGTGGGAAGTGATGTCGAATTTTTACTGAGTTGTCACGAAGGGTGCGATGTCGAGACAAGGTGGCGGGAGTGAGGAATGGTACGGCGGTACTTGACGCCAACCTCTAAGTCTAATGGAGAAAACGAAAAATGTAGAAAAAAGTGAACTAAAATCAAAGAGGGGAGATACGCAACAAGGACCCGATTCCTTCTACTCCAAATCCTTCCTTATCGGTCCAGACCTCAGGACGGTCGGCGAGGGCAGTGCGCTGCGCGTGCAATGAGGGGCGGTGTCGTCTTTGGGTTTGTCGTTGGCCGGTCCGATCTGGGCGATCCGAGTCTCTTCAGCCGAAGAAGCTTGGTGAGTGGCGAGCGGAAGGTCTTGACTATATGTGGCCTGGGTCCGATCTGCTGATAATGACGGCGGGAGGTGAGGAAAACGGGATGAACGAGGGAACAAGGAGGAGGGGAAGTGCATTAATTGCACGACCACCAGTGGGTATGCATGATCACAAGACGATCTAGGAGAAACAGTTAGCTAGAGATGAGGAGATAGAAACGTACGGGTTTGCTTGCGATGTCGTAGCTGACTGCAAGCAAAGTTTTTTAATGATGGTCAGACAGAGACGAGAAAAGAGGAGTTGCACACAAGATGGAAAAGGACAAGGACAAGGAATGCAGGGATTATCTACAACAAAGGGAGTGAGTGGCAAGGCAGAGTGAGCGTTGTTGTTTGCTGTCTTGAGGTGAAAGGAGTGGGCGTTCCGAGTTTCTTCGGCATGGAACTTGGGCACGAGGGCTTAGCAAGGCGAGATGTGGAAGAATGGACGGGATGAGGGGGAGGGAAGGTGGTGGATGGCAGCAGCAACAAGTGGGTGAGGAGGCGATAGTGCAGAGAGACGGTGCCTTGAGCTGTGAATTTACATGACAAGTCATTTCACACATGCAGTGCAACGTGACCATACAACACATCTGGCCAACCCAGATTGCATAGTGCTCCTAGATGCCCAACTCACAGGCGACAGGGTCCAGACTTTGTTGATGAGGCCGGGAATTGATCTGCTTTGATTTCATTCATTTCCGGTCAAATCAGATCAATTACTTGTGAAATGTTTTGTTATTATTTAATCTCATTCGATAACATTTGACCTCGCAATATGCATTTCTCGCTGGGCCTCATGTTCGGACACAAGACGCCACTGTCCCACACCATGACCCCATTCCGGCTACCACCGCCACACCTCCCACTGTACCTGACATACCCTCCTTGCCTACCTCCTCAAACCTAGGTCATTCCGCTCCATTCCCCAGGGGAGGGTCATTACCTGGCGATGTGATCTCCCCTGTGGTTACCGATTCAAGAGGTGTCCCCCTGGCGCCTTCTGTCAACCGAGTTCTTCCCTCAGACCCAGCTACAACCATCATAACACAAGGTACGGGTGAACGTCCTACTACCTCATCGAGCCCCCGTTCCCTTCTGGTGGCTCCTACATACATCATCGAACAAGCCCTCACAAGCTTCACTCCCTCATTCCGTCCCACCAGCTCATCGCAACTTAACACTGGACGTCGTGCTATACTTCCTCCCACTACACGTGCCATGTCAATTCCATCTTCGCCCCCATCACTTCCACCTACAAATCACACGTCCTCTGCGGATTTGCGGCCATCCGCGACCACATCCACACTACAGTCCGGTCAAAGACCCCAAAGCCCGAGCAGTCCTATCTCCCCTAACCACCCCTTTGTGCCACAACCACCCCCGACAGTCTCGAACCTTATCAGAAGGGAACCTATTGATAGCCGATCCATCTTAAGTGGACAATACATCCCGTCCATGGCCAATCCGCAGATTCCCATGCTGCGACCTCCACCAAATTCGCTGTTGACCTCCCCGGGTGGTCCGAGTCAGCCACCACCACCGGTTGCAACACCGGCACCCGCGTCCCACCCCATTGATAGAGAGGAAACTTCAGATCCGGGGCCAAATGTCGCATAGAATGTTGCTGTTGCGACACTAGGTAGAGTTGACTGGTAGGAACTGATTAGCACTATACTTACCAAGGCCTCTACAGACTACATGCTGGTCACTCTGCGAGTGGTTGGTGTCCACATAGACGTTCACGCAGGCCCCTTCTCCGAGTTACTCCCCTCGTTGCTCATAACTTTGGTTATCGTTCAGAGTGAAACTGATGGTTTCGATTTCTATGCAATACTAGTATGTTTTTCTAGCTTGTACTCGTGACACCGTAGCTTTTATGGCCATTCGTCGATTTTGGGGATTTTTGGTCTGTAAGATGGTTATAGTAGTGTTGTAGTCTGTACTCATGAGCCTTGGCATCGCAACGTTTATGACATTGATTTGCAGAACGCTGTTTCTTCCTGCTTCAATCGCGACTGAAGTACTGAACAGTCGTCGAGTGGCACAACCATAACGAATTGGCAGCTTTCTGGAATACGGCATGATTGCAGACTGCAGGGCTTTTATCAGTATCGCATCCGGAAAAGGTTGAATGAGTGAATTGCCTTGCGGATTAATCCGAGAGGCGCAGGTCAGTATCAATGATAAGAGCAAGAATTGACTAGAAAGTAAGTGTATCACGAGTTAGGTGAATATGTCGAGCTGTAAGGTTGGACCCTGAAAAGGCTGCTCTAGCTCCAGACCGAAAATTCGATGATTAAGCTATTAAGGCTCGTAGTCGTTGAGTGGGGGGCGAGGGGCATCAGTGGCGTCCCTGCGTCCCTGAAAGTCGACATCAAGGGGCATTGATGACATAAGGTTACGGTGAACAGACGCCGCCGATTCTCACCACCAGCGTCCCGGGACTTTAATATTGTGCTACGTGGACAGGTCTTCTTCTGGTGTCTTTCCCACTTCATCCTGTTGAATTTTCGCGGCCGGGGAAAACGGACAGGATTGAGGGTACAAACGCACGCTGGTGCGTCAACATGGGATCAGTACGATCAGTACTTAAACTAAGCCAGGGTCCGAGGATATAAATGAAAGGTATTTCAAATAACCTTAGTGCTACCCAAAGCTGGCTCAACACAATATTCTCCCGTTTCTCCTCCAATTTGCCATCTCTAGTCCCATTATAGCGGTCATGTCTTGTTTGGATACCTCCATCTAGGAAAAATATCGCCTCCCAAACCCTGCGCCTTAGTGCTAGCAAGTCCAAGACAACAAGCAGGTCTTGACGCTCGTTTTCACTCCACTTTGATAGCTCAGTTTGCATCCTTTCAGGAAACCCTTTCAATGCTGTTATTCGGCGTATTAAATAGTGTGGCCAACACACGTGCCTTAGCATTGATAGAGAGGATCAAGTGGCGTTGTGCCGTGGCGTTGATCTAGGAGCTCGATGGGGCGGCGGGTGCTATCGTCGGTCGCTTTTATAGGAGCACCCGAGTACAGTGACTACAAGCATTACTCAAGTTCACATTGCGAACACATAGGCCCTAGTAAACTGTGCATTACTCGTTCAATGTCTCGAGCTGACAACCAGGATTATGAGATGGCGAATCTCATAGGTCTGTTTGCCACGGCTTAGTTTCAAGTTTTCTCCAAGTAAAATATCTCACTATTGTTTTAGATGGTAACCCGCCGCAGAGTGAGCCTAGTTTCGTTGATAGCTCATGGCCTCTCTTCGCCATGTATTCAAAGATTTCGGAAGAAGAAGATACCAAGATTGCTGAACGATGGCAAAAGGATGCTGAAGGAATCATTCTATTTGTGTGCCCCAGCGTCTCCCCCATGACAGTTGTGCGTACTGACTGGAAGGATACATAGACCGGTCTATTCTCTGCCGTCGTCGCCACAATGATCGCCATATCAATCCAAGATCTCAGGCCTAACTCGCAAGATGCCTCCGCATTCTATCTCAAACAGATTTATCTGATCCAAGCGGACCCCAACGCATCTCTCCCATCCAACTCCTCTGCTGTTGCTAAACCTCTGGTGTTCTCCCCCCCTTGGTATGCTGTCTTCGTGAACACCCTCTGGTTCTTGAGCTTGGTTATCAGTCTCTCGTGTGCCATGGTGGCGACATTAGTACAGCAATGGGCGCGTCGCTACATCAAAGTCACTCAGCCAGTACGGTGCAGTCCACTGAAGCGAGCACGAGCGCGTGCATTCTTTACGATTGGCGTAGAGAAGTTCCGCCTCCCCTCTGTTGTGGAAAGATTGCCTGCTATGGTACATCTTTCACTCTTCTTCTTCTTCCTGGGCCTCATTAGCTATCTGATAAATACCGATCGCGTCGTCTTCAATGCCGTCGTTCTCTGTACTGCACTTATCTTAGCTGTCTATGTGTGCACCACCTTGATGTCAAGGTACTGGCTCGACTGCCCATATCATACGCCATTTTCCTCGAAGGACATGACCATTTTTGGTATACTTACCCTTCCTATCGCTATAGCTATTCACAATATCCTCATGCTGGTATCCACCGGCATTCTGTGTATTCTCTACATGCTTGGCAAGTGGTCGAGCTCTGGTAAAACCACTCGCAACTGGATCTTTCGGGACACGGAGGAGCGAGTTGAAGAAGCTATCTCCGCAAGGTCATCAGAGCTTGACACCCATGTCTTGGATTTGACACTTGACGCTCTGGGCGAAGATGACGCGCGAGAAAAGTTCCTTGAATTTATCCCTGGCTTCTATCGATCCGATGCGGTCAAGGATCTCCGACAGTGTCTTCCTAAAAATGTTCAGTCGAAGATCCACCACACATTGGTTGACCTTTTTAGCCGCACCTTATTGTCGAATTCTGTCATCGGATTAGTCAAACTTCGTCGCCTCGCGACCTGTCTCGCCGCCGCCGACGAGATAGACACTTCCGCTGAATTTGAATCCGACCTCCAGATAACCACCTACCAGAACTGGAGTGGAATGCCACGATCTGCCGAATTTGGAGAACTTCTGAGGTCCTGCGACAAAGGGAGAGAAGGGCGGTATGCACAATGGATAATTTCCAGCGTCATCGCAGACGTGAATGAACGCGATGACCGTTGGATTGCGCTCGCTATGGACCACTTAGGAATTCCGGAGTATGTCATTCGAGACTATCTTGCACATGGACATAGCGTCATACTCGCTCTCGTCATCCACTCCATTCATCATGCCATTCGCTCCAATTCCTCTCACTTTTGCCTTCTGCCACCACTTTCCGAGTTCGACGTAGGCAATACCCTTCCTGGACTACAGCACGAGTTCTGTGATTTGTGGAACACACTAGCTCAGAATGCCCGGGACTGCGAAGATCCATCGTCTTCCATCAGTGTCCTGAAGGCAACTCGCCATATTTATCTCGCTTTACATCAAGGTACCGATGCCACCCCGGTTCCCCCCTCCTCATCTACCCATAACATCAATAATAATGATGTTCTCAACCAACCGTCGTCGTATCCATTGTGCACTATCCCCGACCACCGTCCGGATTCGACAATTCAGGCCCATGGTTCCACGGCAGTAGGGACTTCTCCACCCCCTGCTGCAACTTCCATCCCCCCATCCTCCGAGTCGGAGTCCTTACTTGCGGCTGAGTCTCATCTAGACGATTCCATCCCCCGTCCGGCAGAGTCATCACCAGATGACCTGCCTCCACCTAATCCTAGCACTCCTGTCGAATCATCTGCAACGGCTTCGACACATCCCATCGCTCATCGCCCTTCCGTCTTGGCATCGGTGGTCCTTGACCCTCCTCCCCTGACATCGGCTTCCATTACAGGTGCTACACAAGACAATATTATTAATAATAAGTATCGTTGCCCGAAATGCTTTTCGGCTGTACGCGGCACGCTAGCCCTACCTTCCCTAACCTCGCGTCACAGCGACGTGCTTTTGGCAGATGTGCAATCGTGCTTAACCTGTGCCACCTCCCAGTCAGACCAATCATCCCTCATTCCAGAACATCCCCCTCCAAGTTCTCCTACCACCCCACCTCTCGCCGCTCATCCGGGGACCTCGATTTTAGATCACGATGTTGCGTTGAATGGTACAGAACTCGGTGTACACGATGACTCCCGAACTGCGAACCCGCATGCCAGTGCTTCCTCGGTAACCACACATCACTCACATTCGACGACGTCAGACCATGACATGACCAGAGAACTTCCGTTGTACCCCCTTGCCGATGATCCAGTACCCTCTCACGATTCTGGTCACTCACAGTTACAGTGATGATCCCACGGTTTTCACTCGGTTCGTTGGCCTTGGTTATGTAGCGACGTTGAAGATTATTTGTGAGTTCCCAATAATTCGTCGTCTGAAAATGCTCTGCTCATGCCCAATGCGAGCGTAGATGTCAGAACTGTAAGGTAGAGACGGCGTCTACGTGTTGAGTTCGAAGACAGTCCCCAGGTGTGAGATGAAAGGGTGAAAGATTGGGGGAAAAGAACGCAGACCGGCAGCGCGGGTGAGGCACTGCTTGCCTTGCCTGCCGTTCACGGTACTGCGCCTCTGTTTATATATCTCTCGCACCTACTTATTTACAATCTAGCTACGACGTGTCCTTAACAACGAGAAAAAGGGTGACATGGCAGAATGGAGAGGGCAGCAACGCGTGCTCCCTGCCCTGTGGCGTCGGAGGTTTCGGGTTCGTTTGTCGGATGCGTCGGCAATGAGGAAAGAGGCCGATTGCAAGGCCAGCGCACATGCAGGCCTTACAGAACCCTTCCTAACTAGTGCTTGCCAGTGGACCATGGTATTGAAGGAAATCACGAGTTGGACTTGAACCCTGGGTTAACACATTTCCTTCTTCGCTCTACCTTATATCAATTTCCTGCCCAACTTGAAGTTCCTGCCGGTAAATCTTCTGTAAATCTTCTCAGGATCCTTACTTTCCTATGCGATTGTTTCCTGTTATGAACTTGCTTTTTAAAATATGCCCCGAAGACTTTCATTGTGTAGTTATATCGACGGCAGCTTGAACGGCAGCCAATGAATGAAACTCGAGGAACTGCCACTGAACGTCTCTGTGTCGCGCGCTGCTCGTCAGATCGTTTGGCGAACGGGATTACATAATTTAGTTCGTAACTTTCCGAACCGCCACTTTCAAAAATTTCGCTGATCCTGCCCTTGAGGTGAGTCAACAAGCCCAAAACGGGCGTGTCATTCAATGATCGGACCACTGTCTGTGTTCAACTTTTGTGGTGTCTTTCCCGCTTCGTCTTTTCTTCGTCTCCTTCGGTTCATACACCCGGAAACCCATTTCATCTGGCCATATCTCAAATTCCAGACCCAAGAAAAAAAGTAATATTGGCATATTACTTCCGGAATCCTACCGCAAGCCTGGTGCCAGCCCGAGAATAACAGAGCTTTAACTCTTATCTTCAACGACATCTTAGCAATGGGTAGGTACTATTTCTCAACGCCAAGCCGCGTGATGATGACGTGGGCGGACGGGCGCTTGCGATGACCGCTTTTGTGAGGATTGTCAAATACCTCTTAAGGACCACACAAGAACCATCCTGGCCCCAACCCCATCTACGCCCTATACCGTTGAACCCTCGTAGATATGTTGAGACATATCAACGATGACTGAGATTGGGTAATATCACGAGTACCTACTACCTGCTCAATGCTATCTTTGCGCGTTGCTAACTTGGTCCACTCGTGTAGGTGACCGGCGCCTCCGCCGGTCGTCCAAGGAGGGGCATCGCTTTGACGATAGCTCAGGGCCTCTCTTTACCATGTATTCAGAGATTGCGGAGGAAGAAGACGATATGATGGTTGAACGATGGCAAAAGGATGCTGAGGGGATCATCATCTTCGTGCGTTCTGGTATTTTCATCCAAACCGTTGTACTGTCATTGCCGCGCTGGTAGTTGTGTCGATTCAGGGCAGACTCGGACACATCAGTGAAAGCTCAATTATACGGGTAGTTCAGGTTCATCGCATGTGGGACCCAATGTGTTACGGTGTCCAGGATAGCTCTCCAGAGCGGGAACAATATCAATCCTCTTCAATGACGAATACAGGCAGTGCCATTGTTGAAAACCTACTTCTCCACCTCAACTAGGCAACACGTTGTCGAGTACAGACAACGGATTCCAGTCGGGATACATGTGATTGTCCGTCTGCAGGAACGGTCCAGCAGTCGCCCAAAGCTTGTGAAGGAAAGAAGCAAAGTCCTGAGGATTGGCGGCCAACCGTGCATCGAGCTCGGAAACCGGTATGTAAGTGACTTCAAGCTCCTTCCCGGTCTTCGCTTCATACGCTTTGAATATCTCATTGAACGACTGTTTTTCGGTGTTAAGGTCAGGCTGTGTTGAGGAAGTATCGTTTATAACCACGTGCCTTGGTGTCTCCCGCAATCTTGAATGCGCGATTGCTCAACTGTTCAGCAGGCAGGTGCGTCAGAACATACGAAAGGTAGCGCGCAATGTCAGGTCTTGAAGTGAACGAAATCTGCTTGTTGCCATCGCCGCCGACAGATACTTTCCCACTTCTCAAGTCGAGGTCCACGAACCTGCACAACAGTAAATCGAATGCTAGACGAGGAGTATAAGTAGCGTACGGTCCCCAAAGGCTGTCAACATGTGGCCCGGTGTAAAAGAGGGCATATGGGATGCCCACAGACTTTAGTTGGTCTTGAACTCTGGCCTTTGCGCCGAAGAGTCCTTCCGTTACACCCTCAGTTGGCCCTCCGAATTCGGATGGGATGAATAATTTGACACCAGCTTCCTTTGCTGCTTCGGCAATCCCTACTTGCGATCCGATTGCCACTGATGAGATGGTCGAGATGACAACGTCGATGCCGCTGAGGGCACTCTTGATAGACTGTTTGTCAGAGTAGTCGACTGGGACCAACTTGGCATCGCCATCAATGGTGGTCTTGGATCCCTGCAGTAGTTGCCAGTGGTAAGTGCACTATAGTCCACCATCACGGAAACAAGCACCGTACCTGGCGAGTGAGGACGATGACTTGATTTATTATCCCTGCCGCTTTATCTTTCGAGAGCTGTCGGACAATAAAGCTACCTGTTACGCCAGCACCGACAACAGCAAAGTTCTTGTAACCAGACATGTTTTGGGATGGGAGATACGCAGAGGCGATTCACTCCTATGACATCAGGGAAATCCTAAATGGTAAATTTTGCATCTCCGAACCAAATGGTACAAAATATCATTTATGGCATTCATTTGTATCATTTTATATTTTCTGTTGAATGTTTCTGTTGACAACAATGTTACACCTCAGCCAGTGTGTCGACACTCCAAAGTCGTTATCTTTAGATAACGATTAGATCTAGTCAGGTGATTGCCCAGGTGATTCGGCACGCACAAGCGACTCCGGCCTCCGGCCCGAGAACTGCCCGACTGCCCCGACTGAGACTTTTGTCTACTCCGCCTCCCTCCCACTCCTCATCGTCTCTGCCCCGAAGGACTTCAACACCTTGTACGACACACCTCTATCCCCAGCATTCCACAAGAAAACGTCGATACCATCTTCTCCAACCGTGCCATCCCCGCCGCCCTCATCTCTAACACTAACACCGACCCTTGCACCCTGCCTCGCATTTTCTCCCCCCCCGAGCAGTACATCTGCCATCAGGATTTGTACCGTGCATGCTTTGATACGTGTTTCGAAGTCGTGGGCTGTCAACTAGATGGAGCTATGCCATTGGGCATATACATCTCGAGTATTATGTCTGTCAGGCATTTCTTTTATACGACATCTGAAGTTATCACAGAGGGACCCGTGGTCCACATTGTGGTTATCAAGGGTTGAGCTAGTAGTATGCATGGCACATAGAGTAAGTCAAGGTTCCAATCCCGACGTCTTTGAATCATTCGTCAGCCCTTGGCCGCTCAGCCCGCTCTCCATGAACTCTAACCGTATCCACCCCTCAGCCTCTCCTTCCTTGACACGTGGCACACCCATTTTACCTTCCCTAATTCTATGTCTCAGAAATACATTCCGTACAGACCCACGATCATCCTGAGCTCGTGTCGCATCCAAATGGGACCAATATTTCCTCACCCTACTCCAAACTCAGCTACAACCCCTTGTCTTATCGCTCTGCTGGGACTTCTGGTGTGTATAATGACTCCCAGGGTCTTGACATCCTACTCCCATAGTGGCCCACTACCACCATACGATCCAATGCAATCAATTCCCGACATAGCCAAAGAAGGTTCTTCCCATTCTCTCGACGCAACACTCCATTTCGGTCAAAAAGTGAAAAGTGGTGATTCTACGTTACCCTTGTGGTGCGTTTTCTATTTAACGCTATTACAGTAGTCTGTATCTGTAAACCTTTATCTTCGGCGTACTTTTCGGCGCATGGTTTTCCCGTGCTTAACGCAAGCATGTATGACAACGTTGCCGCTTACAAAAGGGTGTAACACTGTCCTTAGTCACTCAGCGCTCAGCTCAAAGAAATCGCGAACTAATGTAGTCCAAGTCCCAAGACAAAAATCTCGTCGCGTGTCCGTGAGAGCGGGATGTGTTAAATCCACGTAGAATGGGTTTCGTGTGATCTGTTGCGTGCCTGTGGTGATTGACAAGACTTCTTCTTGGGACTTCTCGGTGTTTTTTCCTACATGAAAGTCAAAAGAAAAGATCACACAAGGTGCCGCGTGCGAGAACTGGTGTTGAGAATGAAGGCATCATCAGAACTTGAAAGGAGCTATGTGCTGGTGCTCATGTATGCCCTGGTTCGGGTTCGAACCCCTCTACCATTCGCAGCTCGGCCCGCGCGATGCCTCCACAGCCTAACCCACTCCCTTCCCAATCTCCCCTTCATTTGCGTAGCCATCGCGCGCCAATCCACATAGGCACCCCTCATTTTCTGTGCGCATGCTCTCCGGTCAATTATATAATCTCATATGTTCCTTGCTTACTGTAACTACTAGAGTAATAAAACCTTGTCATTGCTGAGTACAAAACCTGACAACTGTCAGATAGTAAATCGGTAAAAGCCGAAGTGGTTCCCTCTTCGTACGTGGCGCCGATGCGAAGGCAGCAGCCCAACTTGTCGAACCCCCAGCCATCCCGTGCCTCAAAATTTTCTAAGACGAATCACTGATTTAGATATAAGTGATCACACCCTTACTTCATACGTGTCGTGTACTGGCCGTATAGGAGTATCAATTAAGAGAGTACGGCGTGCCTTGTCATCTTTCAAGTTGTCTTACTACTTCATTGTTAACTGTGGTTACTGCAGAAAACGACACGGCTCCTGAAGCGATAGAGGACCCGCATGTGAGAATGTGGGGTAGACCTGAGTCTAGAAAATATGAGTTGAGTGAGGAGGAATGAAGTGTAAAGTGTGCACATGCTGTAGCCCCGGAATTGGCCTAGTTTCCCCATCACCCAACTCGACCAATACCACAGGACAGCGATTGCGCACCCACATGCTGCACAAGGACATTGCCACATGCTCCATTCCCTGTCGCGGAAGCGGCGGTCGAGCCACATGCACATCGCGCTAGCGATTGACATGGACAGCATGCACGCACGATTATAGTACATACCCTCGATTTTGCATCTGCTCAGGACCCCATTTCGTATTCTCCCATTCCCGTTACATTTATACCGTTGTAGTTACTTTCGCGCCCCCTCAGTTGTTGGTCACTTTGCGTGCCAAACTGAGCCCTCTGTCTGCATAGTCCACTTCTCACTCGCGCTCGCCCGCTGCTACCTATTTTACACTTTTATTAGTGCATCATTCCCTGCTTTGCCCCCCACCCTCATGGTCACAAACTTGTTTCCGGGACAATCCCCTTTTTCCTAATGCTAAAGATGGGAACACGGGACTCGACCAAGGATGAAAGGGAAACCGGTGAGAGGGGAGGAATGAAAGGAAAGAGTATGCGTAGAGGGAGCACAGGACAAGTGGAGGTGAAAGGCACCAGACTGAAGGGTAAGGAGAAACATACGCTGAAAGGAGTATAGCATAACTACCAAAAAGAGGGAACCGAACGTACCGGAGCCGTATGGAATCCATTGCTGTGAACAGAGGTGAGGTCGCGTCGAATGTGGGACCGGGTCGACTGAGGTGGCGGTGACACCCATAGCTGATGGCGAAACGGACTTGACGAGTTGGGAGAAGTGGTCCTTTCCGTGAGCAATGGCGCAGCCCACCTTACACTCCAATGATTTCTTAGATTTGATATCAGATGGCACGTCGGTAGTGCCATAACTACGGCTCAGATGGCCACGCGTCTAGAAAATAGAGAAAACATTTTTGGATGTGGTGTCGGGGGTCCGACAGTTGCTCTACTACCTCCGTCCGCCCATGACGGTCAATCTTATCATCTGGGGCATTAGGCCGAGGTTCGCCAAAGGCAGG
>Ga0307510_10007586_pt1 | contig 12924 bp, 9 predicted proteins | sample 12_EM_MG_FD_207224 | JGI IMG/M metagenome (GOLD analysis project Ga0307510, IMG submission 207224) | Populus trichocarpa ectomycorrhiza microbial communities from riparian zone in the Pacific Northwest, United States - 12_EM | ecosystem: Host-associated > Plants > Roots > Unclassified | place... | reverse complement strand
TGGAGGGTGCACAGGGTGTTGTCGTTAGCGTAGGAGGTAAAAACCTCATCTTCCGCGAAAGTGCACCGCTAACTATGATGGGATAGGCCAATTGCCACAGAATATCGCATTGCGCCTCAAGGAGAACGGTGTCAAGGTCCTCGGAACGGACCCCGAGAAGATCGATATGGCCGAAGACCGGCACAAATTCTCCTCGGTCCTGGACAAGGTCGGCGTTGACCAGCCCGAATGGACCGAAGTCACGAGCGTTGAAGCTGCCAAAGCGTTCGCCAAACGCGTTAGGTATGTTACTTTATGCGTGTCCTTGACTCGTTCCAGTCTCAATTTTACATTCCAGATACCCGGTTCTCATTCGCCCATCCTATGTCCTCTCTGGTGCCGCGATGAACGTTGTCCACGAAGAACCCGCCCTTGAATATAACCTCTCCGCTGCAGCCTCAGTCTCACCTTTGCACCCTGTCGTTGTGACCAAGTTCATTGATGGTGCTCAGGAGATTGATGTAGATGCAGTTGCGCATCGCGGGCGGCTCCTCGTGCACGCAGTATCGGAGCATGTGGAGAACGCGGGCGTGCATTCTGGTGATGCAACTCTTGTCCTTCCTCCTTTTTCCCTCCCTGAGTCCGACATGGCTCGCCTCAAGGAGATTGCGCAGAAGGTGGCAGCTGCGTTTGACATCTCCGGCCCATTCAACATGCAAATCATCCGTAAGGCTGGTGCGGAGGGTGAAGACGCACAGCTGAGAGTGATCGAGTGCAACTTGCGCGCATCGCGTTCGTTCCCGTTCGTGAGCAAGGTCCTTGGCCACAATTTCATCGAGACGGCAGCGGCAGCCATCACCGGTGTAAACGTCCCAGAGCCCGTGGACCTCATGGCACATGCACGAGATTATACGTCCGTCAAGGTTGCACAGTTCTCGTGGACGCGTTTGGCCGGCGCGGACCCCTTCCTCGGCGTCGGTGCGTAAGATGATAATCCCTGAGTACGGAACCTCACACTAGTACGTCTCCAGAGATGGCAAGCACCGGCGAGGTAGCATCATTTGGCCGCGATGTACATGAGGCCTACTGGGCGTCGTTGCTCAGTACGACCGGCTTCAAGGTGCCCCGCGAAAAATCTGGGGTCTTAATAGGCGGGGAGACCAGGACGCCGGAAATGCGCACCATAGCGATAACACTCTCTAATCTGGGCTTCCGGTTGTTCTGCTCGTCACACGAAGTCGAGGAGTTCCTCAACGACTTGCCGTATGTCTCTGCAAAACGCATTTTCTTCCCAACCAAAGATAAGCGCAAGCTCCGCGAAGTATTCGATGAGTACGACATACAATGCGTCATCAACCTCGCGCGCGGTCGTGGGACGTCCATGACGGATGAAGACTACGTTGCACGACGGTGTGTATTTCGGCCTCGCGTTGCGTATGCGCATTTTGAAACTGATTGATTACTTTCGAACGTAGGAATGCTGTCGACTTTGGGATACCACTGCTGAACAATGCGCGGACAGCGCAGCTCTTTGTCGACAGTCTTGCGAAAAAGCTACCTCAAGGTGGCCTACGGAAATACGTCGAGGGCCGAATCCCCTCTGAGGTCAAGTCCTGGCGTGAGTTTATAGGTGTCCGAGGATGAGGGCGTTTTCGTTACACCTATTAGAGCATCTACGGTTACTGGAGTGACGCAGAAGCAAAACAAAATCGAGGATAGATTCAGGCATGCAATTGATCTGTATACTATCCTCCTCCGTTTCAGTCGCAGATCCGTATGTACACTGGTCTATGCAATTGCATTCTATAAACCTCTGACATCGTCTTCGCCCGTGTGAGGAAGGAGATCTTCAGGCGTACAGTGTGGTTCGGTGATAAGGTCTACGGGCATCAGGCGTCTATGCGGTAGTTCAGGTCGATCAAACTTTACGGTCAACGGCTCGCCGTTGAGATATGGCGAGGTCGAGCTTCACTTCCGAGTCAGGTCACATCGGGCTCATTCGTCACTCATTCTGGGGCATGCGTCGTGTCCCGTGTCACACAAGATTTGTATGTCAACTTGAATGTGAGAGTAATTTCGCGTTGTGTTCTCTCCCGAAGGACTTGCGCCGTGCAGCTCTCGTCCCCATCCTGGTCGCATCAACTCGCACAAGCCTGAGATTATGATGTCTGTCTGGATACTAATGCCATGATAACTCGCGTAGCCGCCACCATCGCTTTCGCTAGTACAGTCCGAGTCTGCGTCACTGCCACCACCATCGCGACTGCCTTCGATATCCGACTCGGAGTCCTCACTTTTGCCATCCGAGTCACCGCTGGCTGCTGGCTGAGTCACCCGTGTCCGTGGGCACTTCGGTCACGGTGTCTTCTGCTTCATCGAATTCTTCATCCCTTTCTTCGGTCTCCCTGACATTATCGTCGTCATCGTCGCCCGGTGAGGGTGGGTTCAGACTGGGAATCAGAGGTGTCGGTGTTGGAGGATGAGTTGGAGATGGCTCCATCTGAGGGAAAGCCATGACATCGCCTGCAACGGGACTGATCAATTGCGTGCCTTCAAGTCCTTGCTCAAGCTCACACTGCGGACTCGGAGAGTGCGAAGTCCTTGGCCTTTTGGCTGCGGCATCTGTGAGGGTATCTTCAAGCTCCAGTTGTTGGCGCAGTGCCCGACGAGCGGCCGTATATTTTTAATATTCGTTGCAGACTCCTCGATGACGATACAATCCAGAGGTAGATGGCAATTTACGGGGACATCTTGGGCAACACTGTTGGCGCCATGAGTGTACAATGCGGCGATGAGGTGCCAGAAGTCCTGTTGCTATCCGAGTCATGAGCTACGAACGCAGGTCGATCAACAAAGAAAAAATAATCAACGATGAAACGCACCAAGGCTCCAATGGCCTATAAAAGAGGTGGCTCCCCCAAAAAAAAAAGATGTGTGTGCTCTGCCACCCCCCCAATCTGCCCATCTGATCCCCTCTTCCATCGTCTCATGGCACAGCATAGCAATCCCTCAAGTCACTCAAGTGTGACTTGAGTGACTTGAGGGATTGCTATGCTGTGCCATGAGGAGACGATGGAAGGGGGGATCAGATGGGCAGATTGGGGGGGTGTCATCTAACAATGAAGACAAGCTACTACTAGTAGTATCATGTCTTCGCTGATAGATGACTTTACCATGACAGAGACACCGTGACAGTTGGAGCACAACTTATCTATGACTCAGAGGAACGCATACTAGATGACTGGGACAAGCCCCTTTGACTCGACTCGTATCGTGTCTTCGTTGATAGATGACTTTACCATAACAGACTTTACCATAACAGAGACACTATGACAGTTGGAGCACGACTTATCTGTGCTTTCCGAAATCATCAATGTCTGTTGTTCCAAAGCCTCTGCCAGTGGTAGCAGCCCAGGCAGTGCAGAACCAGAGGCCAGCAAAAGGCCAACCAAGTGATCATAAGTCTCCTTGTTTGATGACCAGGATAACAGATGCCCGCTCAAGCGCTCAAGCCCGACACCCGGGTCACTCTGAGTAATCTCCCTTTCCATATATATTATATCCGCGATTATATATTAGTGTACGCAGACGCAGATATAGTGTGTGAGTATGCGGGTGGGGCATTTTTCCCATCCCCGACCTCGTCCGCTAAGGCGCTCTCACCATCTTGCACGTGTGACCCCCAGCGATATCTTATCGCTACACACATCTGTGACTATCAGGAAGTCATCTCGCCCACACAACCAGGACAAGGCATACGAATGATTATCGATCTCTTCCACAACCTCCCCGAGCTGTTGGACAAGGCTGACAAACATGTTGTGTCACAGAAGCTTAGACCAGCTGAGAGGGCGAAAATCGACCACAGTGACTTCGTAGGCATGACAGAAGAAGATATTGAGGAAGAGCGACAGGATTACATTACATTGCCATGAAGTTGTCACCATATTCACCTGTAACACCCGTAGGGTGTTGGTGAATAGATGGGAGGTGATATGCCGTAGATGACCCAAAGTAGCCAGCACCAACTATGAGCACGCATGATGGATCTAGAAGCTAGGCACGTAGAGACCTGTAGATGGACCCAGATGTGCGGCACTGGATTGACAATAAGTGTAGAAAACACAAAGCTGATTGGGTTTGTTCGGGGCACGCGCAGCGAGGGGTCTCATGGTGCGTGTAGAAATGACGGATTGTGTAGAAATGGGACGGATTCAAGTGTCACGTGCAGCATCTCAATCGGTGGAACGGAACGAACCGTGACGCGGCCACCCTTCAGACAGAGATAGAAGACAGAAATCCCACCATTCGCAAGCATACTGCAAGCATGTCCTCTGAGGCCACGACATCCAAGCCAGACGACGCATCCAAGCAAACTTCTGAGACCCAAAAAGAGGGCGATCAAATCCCTCATCTCAGCGTGCTGGAAGAGGACGACGAGTTTGAGGAGTTTGCCGTCCAAGGTGAGCACACCACCACACACACCACGCCCTGCACAACGCGGGCACGCCGTTTTCGAGCGCTTGCTGAGACATACCCGCGCGAGCTCAGATTGGGACGATTCACAAACGGATCTGGCGCACCTTGGGAGGGTCGCGCCCGGAGCAGCAAAGTCGGAGGGAGACAAACTGTGGGAAGATAATTGGGATGACGATGACATTGAAGAAGAGTTCAGCGTGCAGCTGAGGTGAGTCCTCCTTACCTGTCGTCTTGTCTTTCCGGCATCTAACGTACTCTCCTTTATTTCTTGCGTAGAAACGAGCTCGCAAAGTCTGGAAAAGGAGCCGTGCCAATGCAACATTGAAGACCCTTAGCTTGTATCAAATTAGATTAACACCTGATCCTTTTTTCTTCTGCAATGCTCTTTGTATGGTGAACATGGCACATCACGTCACGAGACAAGTATACGAGATCGTAATGAAAGTCTGATCTATCAATGGCGACTGCGTTGACATCGATAGTCGTCGAGGAACCCCGTCGAATTCCTCTGTGAGAAGCAGAACGACCGGAAGCCCAGATTGGAGTGACCCGACGAAAGGCAAGCGCAAACTCCGTAAAGGATTTGACGAGTATCACGTCCAGTATGTTATCCACCTCGTGCGCGATCGCTGGAAGTCTGTGATGGATGTAGACCACGTCGCACGACTGTGTGCTCCAGCAGTGTTCCAGCCTTTAAATTGGACGGCACATTTTGAAGTTGATTACTCATGGACTTAGGATATAATGCTGTCGACTTCGGGCTATGGTGCTGAGCAATCCACGGACAGCTCAGTTCGAAAAGGCTACCTCAAGGTGGCCTACAGAAATACGTTGAGGGTCAGGTCCCCTCTGGGGTCAAGGTCTTTCGTAAGCTTATAGGTGTTAGCGTTCTCGTTTTACCTATTAGAGAATTTATGGTTGGCAGAACCAGAAGAAAAGACAACGAGGAAATATTCACGATCTATTTTTCCCAAGAAACTGACCCGTAGACTATCCCCACCTGTTGCAATCACGACTTTGACTTTGTATAACTAAAGCCAATGGATTTCTATAAACCTCTGGCATCGTCTTCGCCTATGTGAGGAAGGAGATCGTCAGGTGTGCAGAGCGCTTCGGTGATAAGATCTACTCGTCTCTGAGCTACACGTGCTGGTTCCAGCAGATCGAGAGTGTTGTTGTCTTTACGGTCAACGGCGAACTTTCGAGATATGGCGGGGTCAAGTTTTCCTTCAATAGCGTCAGAAACGATGCGTCCGATCACCGGTAAAAACTATATTAACGTGTTCAAAACTTAGACAAGAAAAGCGCCAAACTTGGTGGATCACCTTGTAGGCATGGCCACTTCCTGACGTCGCCAAGAATAGGCCAGGGTCTGATGGATAATACCCTATCACCCAATCGCTATCAGAAGAGTCTGTGTACCTGAGAAAATAAGGTTGAGATCAGGTGGAGTATCTGAGGTGAGTGTCAGATCTCTCCAAGAGATGTTGGTATTTACCAGCACAGCCGGGTTGCAACAAAGGGTTTCTCGGCGAGCTCGGGATAAATGCTGCGGAGATCACTACGCAGGCTTCTCAAGGATGACCGTGGGACTCGCAGACCGTCATCACCGTGAGAGGTGACAGTGCGGGGGGTAGACACCGGCTGGTCGGTGTCCCCGAGGGGATGATGCAGCACCCCGGGAGCGTGACGAGCGAGCTTAACGATATCACCGTCGGTGGGCTATAGCGTGGGGTGTTAATTGATGTTCTAGCCCGAGGTGCGGTCGAGAGACTTGAAGGGCGCACGCGCACGCACCGGGAAAATGTAGAACCCCGTGTGGGGGTCTATCACGACCGGGACATCCCTGTACCGCGCCGCCTCTTCTTGGGACAGCTTGATCATCGTGATGCTCTGACTTTGGGACGAAGGTGAGTGAGCGACGCATTCAGCAACCGCGATATATGAGTTTTTTTGTTTGTTCTAGGAGGAGGGTAGGGCATTTCGACAGCCTTTCTTACCCGGTTGAGAGGCACTTCTCACTTAGCTCAAGCTCGCGGAACGTGGAAGCGGTCCAGGACCCAGAGGCGATGACTACCAAGCTCGCGCGGATTGAAGAGCCGTCTGCAAGCGTCACGCCACAGGTCCTTCCATCGTCCTCTCGGACGAGGCCCGTGACGGTCTTGCCGCCGAGGACTTTCCCCCCCAACGCGATCACGCGTGTCATCAGCATCTCGACCGCGCGAGCAGCGGCCGCCCAGCCGGAATCGAGGTTGAGGAACGTGGTGGTGCCGCCCGTCAACGTGGGACCGACATTGACGCCCTCTGGGAAGATCGTGCGCGGAATGGCATCGCCCGAGTCGTACTTGCTTGCGCGCATGCCGAGAGCGACGTCATTCGCGTATGATTTCGATGCGTAGAGCAGCCCGTCTCCCGAGCCCAAGACGAGAACCCCGGATCTGAAATGGCGGTCACCAGGAATTATGACTCTGGATCAATAACAGAGCCATGTCTGTCATATACAGAGGAGGGGCGACACTTACTCTCTGTACGTGTCACCCCATTCGTCGGTCTTCTTCCACTCTTGGATGGCATCCCGAGCCAGCTGCGCGTAAAATATGTCCGAATATGACGTGCGCACGACTTTGACAACAGGCTGATGTCAGAATCGATGTTGGAAACGGGCAACAGACATGGGATTTCACTCGCCCTTATTCAGGTCAGTGCTCGCTGCATCAGGTGCCGGTAATTTCTCTGAGCGATCAAGCACGGTGACGTCGGTGAAGCCTCTCTGGAGGAGGTGATACGCCGTAGATAGACCAAAGCAGCCAGCGCCAACTATGAGCACACCTTCGTTTTTGGAGACGACCATGAGAGGTACTAACAGCTACGTAGAGGCGGCCTGGTGAGTGCGTAAGAGTTAAGAGTATGATCCGATTGACGCTTGTATTTTACCATACTGGGTAACTGTATCGATTGCTCGTCCGCTCCTTTTGTTTCTCATTCTCATTCCCATTTTGATCCCCACATACGGTATCATCACCCCCTCACCGCGCCGGTTTCGAGCGCTTAATGAGACACCATCCTTACGAACTTGATCTGGCGCACCTTGGAAGGCCGCCCCCACTGCAGCAGAATCGGAGTGAGACAGACTGCGGTAAGGCAGCGTACTCTCCTTTTCTTGTTCGCATAGAAGCGAACATGAAAAGTCGGAAAATGGGGCGATGCAACGTCGAAGACCCTTACGGTGGTTTGTAACGAAATTAGGTCAACACCCGAATTTTTTGTCCTCTGCGATGCTCTCTGAGTGATGAACACGACACACATCATCACGGACAAGTATGCGAGATCATAACAAAAATTCTGACATACTAATAGCGACGGTGTTCACATCAATAATACAAGCATGTAGAAGAGTGGGCAGCTGCAAAGTACCCACTATACTGTGCAACCGCTTAGTTAGAGAAAATCATAATCTGCGTCATGCGTCATAAGAAAGCTAAGCCTCGTCGAACCATCCGTCTTAGGCATCGGCCTCTTTGGTGTCGTCCTCTTTTTCGGGCAGTGACTGCTGCGACCAATCGTCGCTTTCGTCCCTAAAGCCCATCCTCGAAGTGTCGTAGCCATGTGCTTCAAGATATTCTCGGAACAACATATCCTCCTCCACCAAACCGTCGTGCGTAAGAGGGCGGATGAAGAAGAAGGTAATCAATGCGCTGAGGACCGCAAGACCACTGCCGACCCAGAATGGCCCGGTATTGCCACGGTTAGTCGATGAGCCACCGAAGTCTGTAAGCAGTATGAGTCTCATGTCTCTGACGGAGGCGATGCCACATACCGTCGATGATTACGGGGAAGGCTATGCGTGGCCCAACTTGGTAAGTATGGGGATAGATCTAGGCGAAAAGGTGACGTACACCAAGTGCCTGCGAACGCTCCAACCTTTCCGATCGCGGCAGCAATGCCATAGAACTGGCCACGAACGGCGGTGGGTCCAGACTTTGAGGCAAGGAGACCAAGGCAGTTACCGGGGCCAAATTCACCAAAGGTCAGGAAAATCCCATAAATCACAGCAAAGGCCCCGATGTGTTTCTTCAGCTGGTCATAGAGACCACTCATGACGAAGCCAATGATGGCCTGCAGCACCAGACCGGTGATCTTCCAGGATACCAAGACCGTTAGGCGAAGTCAATAGATGACCTTTGGAAGAGAAGCGTACCATTGTGTTCTTGGGGCCAAGGTAGTCGACTACGAAGGCACCACCAATAGTCCCAGGCATGTAGAACAAACTACCGAGAGGTCAAGGAACGGCGGGATGGTGCGACCGCTAGTGACTTACTTGATAACGGTTGCCCAACCAAATACGACACTCAGTGAGGTGCTGCCGCCAGTGATGCTACGGGACGATTAGACTGTCGGCACTCTCAAGAGCAACGCTTGCACATACGTATCCACGATCGTAGATGAGTAGATACCGAACTGGATAATAGCAACGGGGGTTAGCGACTTCTTACACTAATAGCGTCGTCAAGGATCAAGGATCTTACAGGATACCTGGAATTGTAGAATTAGCCACTGCATTTTTCAAAGATATTATGGACCAAAACGCACGTGATAAAGTCGTAGATGAACCAAGTGAGCGAGATGGCCAGAAGGCTGACCCAGTAACGTTTGAGGACGAGCCAATACGGGATCCGGGTGTCGCGCATCGAATTCTTTCTGTAATGTGATGGATTCTGCATGTTCAGCCGCCAGATGAGGACTGCTAAGGCGGGAATGACGCCCAGCCCGAGGGAGAGGCGCCAAACGGCGCGCAGGTGGTTATTGCCAAATCTGTGAAAATCGAAAGGCGGGATGAGCCAACGAGGGTCGCCAAGAAAAAATGCCAATGGAGGCACCCACATCCAAAACAGAACCAGGGGCACAAGTGAAGACACAACGAATCCAAAGTCAATCATCGTATCTGGTAAAGTCACGGTGACGTAAGTACAACGGCTGGTATGCGGAGGTGGCTTTCCTCACTCGTAGCCAGGGCAAACCAACGATGCTGTGCATTCTTTGCGATCCCCTCTTCCTCTGATTGCTCAGAGGCGGCGACGGATCCGCAAGGATATTCCGCGCCGACACCGATACCGAGGAGGAAGCTGGCGAGATGATTGGATCAGCTGTGATGAGGTGTGGTGGTGTCATCGATACCAGACTCACCGACATGCGCAGAGCATAGCAAGGAGACCGCTGGTACTATGATGAGCACCGGCCGATGCGGCGGAGAGGCCGGAAAACAATGCGACAATTCCGGTAGCGGCCATCTGAGAAGAGTTATATAAGCTCCCTTATCCGCGGGCATCACTCCTGTTGGCGGAGGTAATGCGCACCATCCCAAACTTGCGGCCTATCTTGTCAGAGACCCAGCCGAAGATGAGCATGCCAACAAAAGTGCCAGCGAAGGCTACACTAGTTAGCGTCTTGCTATAGTTGTTGCGGCTGACAGCATCGGGATACAATTTTTTCAGGACTGCAGATACGATGCATCAAACGTCCTCCACTGAATGGGGCTGTTGAAGAGTAGCTTACTGGTATTGACTTGGAAACAGGGTTAATTTTCAGGCAGGTTACCAGAGGCGGCAGTCACGTACCATTCCCGATGACACCATTTGCATAACCATCTGAGAAAAGGGCAGTGCCCGCTCTTCACAGGCATAAATTAGCAAAGAAAAAGACTGGGGAGTACGAAATGGTGACGTACGCAAAGATCATGGAAACCTTCGAGAGTCCTGGACCACCCATCGCTGAGTTAGGCAGTAGGGTCTGTGGAACGAAGACTCAAACTGTACGGGGGGAAAGAGGCGCAATGAAGCGACGGGTTGACGATTCGAGAGAAGCATGGTGCTTTATTAGATCGAGAGGGCCAGTCAGGCACCCAAGCTGCACCCGGCGAGAAGAGTCCCGAGAAGACCGTCGAGAAGTGCTCCACTGACAGGGAAATCTTTACACCTGATGTCCTCGTATATGTTCGTCAGTCATTGTACCAGAGGGACAAAGGTTCCTGCAGTTGAAATCGGCGCGTGCGTGCGTTCTTGGCATTCATTGGTCCTTCGAGGACGCTTATCGGCAACACGTGGATGTTTTACCCTCGGGTATTTGATGGGGCTGAGATTGCCCCAAATTGTAACTGTCAAAAATTGGCACCTTGCGCCAAGTGCTCCACGGCCTTGAAATTTGCGGCTGGATGCGAAGGGGCAAGATGTGGAGCACACAGATTTTAGCCTGTCATCGATGTCATCCCCTTTATTCTTCTGACTATGGACAACATAAGTAAAGCTCATATACGACGAGGCAACGCACGAATTTATCTGAGTATCTTTTTCTCACTCTTTTTGACCAACTTGACCGTACATGAAACTGTAAATATACGGGGTGGCCTCGTGGTGGCTTTGAGAGCTGAGCAGCATCCATATGGCTCCTCGTCGTCTCACTCCCACGCTGCCTTCCTTGGTCGTAGAAGCAGAAGATGTTTGAAACAGGTGATCTCGTTCAAACGCTCAGATAGGCGATAACAACAAAGCGGGATCTTCTTCTAGACGTCAAACGCGTCAAACATGGAACGTACAGCAGAACTGAATTGACTTGGTTTTCGTAAGATGATGCAATGAACTCCTCGTTATCGGTCTGACCACCCTATTCAGACATATTGATGTTGTACAGGTCACAGCTTCCAGTCCGTATCCGGGCCCAATTCGAAGAGGTAGTGTAAAAATTAATGCAACAAGTGTCGTCGTCGACGTCGATTGAAAGGCAGTCTCCATAGGGCGGGGTATAAACTTTAAACGAAGCCGGGTGCGCACGTGGGTACCACTCCATGGCGACGGTGATGGACAAATTATCTACGTACGGTACAATATTGATTCACAATACCATTGGGGTAGTCGGGTGAAGACCACTCCGGAGATCCGAGTCCTGCCCTATACAAATTAATTACAATAGGGCTGTTAAGAATGGTGGACAATCGGATTTGCGCCCGTAGGTGGCAGTGTAAAAATACTCTATCGAAGGGTGGGACCTTGGGCCAAGTAGGGAATTCACTGGCGGTGCTAGGAGTAAGGACCGGACTGTCGTACGAATTGGAGGATTGGGGCCAATCCACTCTATTTCCACAAAGGGCGGTCAGCCATCTTGGGTAACACCATAAGCAAGCAGAACTGGCGAGTACTTCTGCTTCCAAACAGTATGTGAGAAGTGCGGCCCGGTAAAACGTTACCAGAAACACGTCTCTGGAATTAAACCAGAGATATAAGGAATATGGATCGATTTGAATATTAATCTCTCCCTTGATAACCTCTGTCTGATACGGATCGTTCTCTCCGTAGCCTTGCTGTCCTCGGGGCGGACAGATAGGAACATTGTTGACCTACGGCGGGCTACTTCGAAACTGGCGTAGTGGGCCCTGACAAGGAACCATCTTTAGAATTTAGTACCGGAGGATGCAAACACACCATGACGCATTCAGCAGGGCAAGTATCACCTGATTGTCCGTAATAAATGGTCATGAGAAGAGTGTGCCACTAACTGCGTCAATTTTGCACATGAGAAAAGTTCGGATATACCCCTTGAAGAGATGAGTCGGGACTACGTATCTCCCGCGAATCCCTAAATCTGGCGCATGCTGTCTCACTGTTTCGGGTTGAGAAAATGAGGTTCTTTTGAAGAATAGAGATGACTGGGACTCATGTTATTCTTTACTTCCGCTGTAACGTCCGCCTTCTGCACTTGTCCCATATCAGAGCAAATGCCATGTACTGTAGCATTCCATGACCTGTGAACATACCCATCCGAGTGACGACTTCGGATGTCTTCTCATGCACCGAAATCCCGGAAGGACTGCAAACTAAGATGACCTCCAAATCAAACATACCGTTTCAGCAACCCGTAGCAAGCTATCTTTGCACGCAAATCTAAGCCTCGCCATTGTCAACACCCACCTCAAATTTTTGCTAGCCGCAATTGCTGTGATTGGACATACAAGCCATTAAATCGTCGTGAGCGTTGTCCAGGGACATTGACATGGTGTCATCGTTGGAAGAGTGGTGTCAAAGAAGCGTTGTCAACCACCATGTTGTGCCATGACCGAGTGTTACACCATGTCCAGCCAAGTCATTTGGGCCGACGCATAAGGATACCATCAAAAGACAGTTTGAGAGGAGGAAAAAAGGTCTGTCGACAAAATTTTCGTACTTCCGATGTTAAGGATGTCGGCAGGGTGCCACCCTGTTAGTATGAAATCACACCGGGAGTGAGCTGAGGTCCGAGAAAGCGAGAGAAGCATTATATTGGACCCTCCGGCGTTTGCCAATTCATCATAGCAATACGCTAGCAAAAGAGGGTCGAAGTGTGTAAGTTAGCTTTTGGCGATAAAAAGACGCCCACTCACCACTGTTGATTCCCCAGTGACTAGGAACAGAAGAACTGACATGACATCGCACTGGTACA
>Ga0307510_10007584_pt1 | contig 12928 bp, 9 predicted proteins | sample 12_EM_MG_FD_207224 | JGI IMG/M metagenome (GOLD analysis project Ga0307510, IMG submission 207224) | Populus trichocarpa ectomycorrhiza microbial communities from riparian zone in the Pacific Northwest, United States - 12_EM | ecosystem: Host-associated > Plants > Roots > Unclassified | place... | reverse complement strand
GTTGTATTATTGTTGCTTATAATTTATACAATTAACCTCCCTGTGGTTCGACCCCGGTCTTGCCGGGTTATTTATTACTTCGACACTCCTGCACTTGGGAGAAGACATCAATCTTTTGGTCGTGTCACACATCGTGTCAGTAATCGGCGAACATGTTCCCTTCACATCGTCAATATATAATCCATACATCAACAACAATCAACATTTCATTTAAAAGTGAATCTTACGTAAACTCATAATATTATGTTTGCATGATTAGAACTTCGCATTTGTAGTTCCTTCATGTTCTTGGTATAAACAACTTGCAGTATATATATATGCACCAATTCTTGCAATCAACTATAATCTTAGATCCAACCATTCTTTTAAGACATCATTTGTCGAGGTTAACTATTCACTCACCCCAGCCATCCCCTTCGAATTCCATCAGCCAAAACTAATCAACCGTTTGTCCCGGTCATCCCTTCGGATGCCATTAGCCGAAGTTAATCGTTCATTTATTCCGGTCATCCATTCGGATGCTATTAGCCGAAGCTAATCAATCGTTTGTCCCGGTCATCCCTTCGGATGCCATTAGCCGAAGCTAATCAATCGTTTGTCCCGGTCATCCTTTGGGATGCCATTAGCCGAAGCTAATCATTCATTTGTCCTGTTTGACTTTTAACTGTTATTATTTGACTTTTCCAACTGTTATTGTTTGACTTTTCCAACTGTTACTGTTTAGACAGTAACAGTTGGAAATTGGATAGTAACAGCTCAAAGTTAGACAGTAACAGTTGGAAATTGGACAGTAACAATTCAAAGTTAGACAGTAACAGTCACGTGAATACTATATAAAGGAATTGAGTCATACAAACACTTGCACATTGAGATAATAACTCTGAAAATATACATGATATATGTATGTATGTTATTATGAGGAAATGAACATGCATAAGAAAGTAACATATGAGTAATGGATGACCGGGACATATGAAAACCATATGATGTCTTACCTTTGAGGTAGCGTATAATACACATAACGACGGCCCAATAAGAATCTATAGGAGTATGTATAAACCGACTGACTCTGTTAACAGCAAAGCAGATATCTGGGCGAGTGAAGGTAAGATACTGAAGAGCACCCATGATTTGACAAAACCGTGTAGGATCAGAGAATGAATTATCCGGCAGTATAGTAACTTTCAAAGGAGAGACTTGAGTTTCAACGAGTTTGCAGGAAGTCATACTAGCGCGAGTGAGGATGTCAAGAATATATTTGTGTTGACAAAACATCAAACCCATACCTGTAGACTGAACTTCAATACCCAGAAAGTAGTGAACTGCGCCTAAGTCACAAAGCTTGAATTTAGAGCTTAGTAACTGTATTAGGCGATGAAGCATAGCAGAGTTGCTACCCATAAGCAGGATATCATCTACATACACTAGAAGATAAAAGATATAAGTTCCATCAGACAATATAAACAGGGAGGTGTCAACCTTGGAGGCCCGAAAACCAATGGAGAGCAAAAAATTCACTCAGATGAGTGTACCATGCCCTCGGTGCCTATTTTAAACCATACAATGACTTCTACAATCTGCACATATGAGATGGAAGAGTAGAGTCAACAAAACCTGGAGGTTGTTCCATATAGACCTCTTCAGTAAGAACGCCATTGAGAAAGGCATTATGAATATCAAGTTGATGAATCTTTCAATTATGCGAAACTGCAATGGAGAAAACTAATCGGACGGTGGCCTACTTAATAACTGGACTGAAGGTTTCAGAATAATCAATGCCTTCCTGCTGGGTAAAGCCTCTAGCAACAAGGCGTGCTTTATAACGCTCAATGCTACCATCAACACGACATTTGATCAGATACACCCATCTACTGTCAACAATGTTCATCGAAGGATGAAAGGGAACTAAAGACCAAATGTGATTACAACGCAAAGCCTTGATCTCATCACATATAGCATCATGCTAAACAGCATACCTGTTAGCATTAGAGAATGTAAGAGGTTCAGAAGAGGGAGATTGCAGTACCCGGGGGGAGGCAGTAACAACGGCAGAGGAAGCAACCAGATATGCTGTCTTCGGCTGTCGTGGTCGAAGGACCATAGGATGCTTGCTGATCAAGGGCATCGACGCAGGAGAAAATGGTGGTAATAAGGTGACCTGCTGCAGCGGATAAGAGGAGAAAATAACCACAAGATTCAGTCCAGCCGGAGGGGCTGACGGAGAATCTGCCGCAAGTAGAAGACTGTCAGTAGAGGAGGGACTGTAAGCAGAGGTTGAATTTGTAGTAGCATTGTCACTGGCCAAATAAGGTGAAGTATAGGAGGGGCCAGAGATCGTCCCAACACCAGTAGGGGTGGCGTGCTAGTGGCTAGATGAGACCGATGGACAAGTTGAACCTACATCATAATGGTTAGATAAACATGTATGTGATGATGGGTAGGGGAGGGGCAAAGGTTATGGCAGGTTGGCTGTTTGGGGTGGTAGAGCTGTATGGGTGGTTAACAGTGGGGAGTGGAGCAGATTTGGGAGGAGGGCAGTGGCGAGTTGGGTGGGGGGAGTGGTCGAGACCTTTGCAATTTGTTCAGAATTATCAAATGGAAACACATGTTCATGGAAACGGACATGACAAGAGATATAAATGTGTTGAGATGCAATGTCAAAACATCAATAACCAAGGTGTGAGGAGCTGTAACAAAAAATAATAATTGAAAAGGAACAAAAATCCAATTTATGATTGTTATATGGACGCAAGAAAGGAAAGAAGAGACACCCAAAAGTACGTAAAAAATAATAATAAGAAGACCGTTGAAACAAACAATCAAACAGAGATCTATGTGCAAGAACATGAGTAAGCATGCAATTTATAAGATAAATAGAGGTTTCAAAAGCATAATTCCAAAACTGGAATGGTGCTATACATTGCCCTAGAAGAGTAAGTCATGTTTCCACAATATGCCTATGACGACGTTCTACTCTACCATTTTGTTTATGAATATGAGGACAAATCAGACGATGATGGATACCAATGGTCTGAAAGAAAGTGGACAGTTTACGGTATTCACCGCCCCAATAAGTTTAAACAGATTTTATTTTTAATGAAAATTGACGCTCAACGAGAGTCTGAAATTGGTGAAAAACAGAGTAAACATCAGACTTGGCAACGAGAGGATAATGTCATATATATATTTTGTATATGCATCAACAAAGATAACAAAATAACGATATCCATCCGAAGAAAAAAGGGGAGCAGGACCCCATACATCACTAAAAATTAATTCAAGTGGAGTAGAAGTTTTGTGGCCCGTAGGTCCTAAAGACAGAGCGATGATTTTCCTAAAGGACAACTTTGACATTGAAAATTAGGATGTTTGTTGTTACAGATAATCTTATTTTTTGATACTAACAATTGAAAAATACGAGACGTAGGATGACCTAGTCGACGATGCCATAAATCAGTAGAAGCAGAAATGCAGGGAGACCAATAAGCTTGAGGAACTGACGTGACGAAAGACCTAGACAAAGAATAGAGACCATATTTACTCTGACCTAAGAGAAGGACTTCATTGGTGTTGAGATCCTTGACATAAAACACAAAAGGGTGAAATTCAAAATAAACATTGTTATCAAGACAAAATTTCTGAACAAAAAGCAAACGTTTCGTGATTGTAGGAACATGAAGAACATTAGACAAGGTAAAAGAATGATGAGGTGTATATATTTTTGTATGACCGATATGAGATATGGGAAGTCCCTTACCATCACCAATATACAAATTATTGTTACTAAGATATGGTTCTGAAGCAGCCAAAGTTGCAAGGTCAGATGTGACGTGTTGATTTGCACCGGTGTCCAGAAACCCATCAGCATTACCTGTTGAGGAGAGATTACGCAGTGCCAGATTTGCATTAGGCTGCTGTCCATAGCCCCGATGCTGGAGTTGAGGGCAGTGAGGGGTTGTATGGCCAAACATTTGGCACAATTGGCAGCGTGGATTCTGCCCCCTACTGCGTTACTAATTGCCCTGCCAATTTCCTTGTCTGCTGTTACTGGTGGAGGAGCTGTGGAGGCTGTGAAAATCTGGTCTGGACACTACAGATCGGTTGCCTCTACTGCTGAATTGGTTGGGACGCTAGGCTCTATGTAAACAGCCCCTGTTGCGGCCAAAGTTTCCAAAGGTATGGCGTTGAGAAACAAAGGCAGAAGGAGGTGTGTTGAGCGTGAGCAGCAGAGGAGCATTGATGGCAGCAGACCCCATGGATGGATGGGATGATTTGTGAATAAATTCATGCGTGAGGAGATGACTATGAAGATCTGCATATGGTAGAGGTTCGGCCTTAGTAACAAGGCTTGTTACTAAGTCTTTATACTCTCCCTGAAGGCCACGAAACACATATAAGTTGAAATCCTCTAGTGAAACAAGCCGGCCAACAACGGTTAACTCATCAAACAAGGCCTTAGCTTTTTGCATAAATTGAGTTACCGATTCATCAACTTGTCGAATATCTTGAAGAGAGCCATGAAGTTGCATAATACGAGAGTTTGATGTGGAAGCTAGAGCTTGCTCAAGTGTGCGCCAAGCAGAACATGAAGTTTGGCAGCCAACAACATGATGTAGAACTTTCATGGATAGCGAGGAAAGCAGAGCACTTAGATTGAGTTGGTCATGTTGCTTCCAACGAAGAAAGAGTTGATTTACTTGAAGAGAGGTACCATCGAAAACAAGAACATGTGGAGAGCGGCAGGTGTTGGAGCCATCAACAAAGCCGAAAAATCCTTACCCTAGGAGATACAACATCATCTGCATCCGCCAATAGAGATAATTGGTGTTTGTTAACTTGAGTGAGATGACTTGGTGAGTGTGGGAGAGGGAGATAATGGCAGCGGCAGAGGCGGCAAAAAATGCATCAGAAAAAGGCTGCAATAGGGGAGTATTGTTGGGGTTGAAGATGGCGTGACCACCAGCTGTGGGCTATGGCCATGGCAGAACAGAAGCAACAGAGGAGGATAGGGGTGCTGCGGCAGGGGAAGGAGCTGGAACCGTCGGTGCTGCAGAGGAAGAGGTAGCGGGCGGCTGTGATGAAGAGTCCATTGCAGAGAGAGAGGAGAGGAAGTGTTTTAGTTTATTTAGGGCTCTGATACCAAGTTGAGAATAATATAATGACTTAGGTTGTGCCTTAGCCAACCTTTCCTATTTATATATGTGTGGCAGAATACGGTAGTAACCATAGGGATTATAGCATTGGAATAATCCTACATTAATTTCTTATTCAGATATATACATGCTATACATTATAATAAAGAAAAAAATAAAAAAAATTTAATTTTTTGTAAAAGCGTTTTTAAAATTCAAAAACAAACAGGGCTACGTAATCAATTTTACATTGAAGAAAACAACACAAAAAATAGCTTGAAATTAAGGGTCAACGGTTTTCTTTGTTATTTCATCCATTTTGTAGAATGTTTTTTTGCTCATTTCTTTTTGTCTAGCTAACAATATTAGAATTGATTATTCATGTCATATCTAACTATAAAAATATGCTCCATCTCAAGCATCAGTTCCGTGGCACTTTTTGACTGGAGGTAAGCTCTTCTTGTTGCAGTGTCTATTGTAGTTTCTAGGAGTTATGTTCTAGCCTTTACAATTTCTTGACCAGAAAGTGCTTTGCCCACTATTTACATTATAAGAAATTTGTATCATGCTCTTGCCCTTAGTCCTATTATGAGAGTAGGAGTCTTTCCTCTGGCCGCCGGAGTGCTTCGTAGGCAGTGCTTTCTCTTAGTTTGAAGGAAGCATTCTAATGGTTTAACAATTATAAATCTTCACTGGCAACATATTTTTTTGCCGACCGAACCACGTTTCAACTTTCCAGGTTTAACGAGTTTAGGTCAACTGGAAATCATAGTAATAACATCAATTGGGTAAATCTTCCGACATATATTAACTTTTTGGATCATCTTCTATAGCATTTCATTATTGAAACTTAAACTGAGACAAAATATGTAGAGGAAAAACTTTGCACTGTATTTAAAGTAGCGGGAGGAGAGTCTTGTGCAAGTGAAAAGGCAATGAATGTCGTCAATGAAGTGAAATGAATAGCATAAAATTAAAGGTAAAGGTTGTTGTTAGCATTTCCATTCTATGAATTTCGACAATAAAGAAGGAATTAAATCCTTTTTTTCAAACTAATTAAGCAACTTTGTCTTTGTATTTTTCTGTTACACACCTTGTGGCACAAAATTAAAAGTATACCTATCATTAAAAGACACAATGCACTTAAAAAAACAAAAAACAAAAATAGTCACCTTGTGTTTGGTAGTTTAACAACAGTCTCAAAAAGAGGGAATGCCTAAGAGGTTTCACTGTCCAGCTCTAAAATAACTGAAAAATTACTTTGGGATTGTCGAAGGACAGAGGCAATGTCGAGCTTGAAGAAACCAACTCAGTTTTTTAATCAATCTGAAATTCTCTATACAAATGAAAATGCGGATTTTGGGTTTGTAGTTTTGTGGATTTTAGTGAATGGAACAAGTGTTGAAATCCCATAAACATATGTATAAAGAAAGGTGTTTGTTGAAAAAACAATTAGTCTTTGGATAAAGGAGTTAAGATGGAAGGTGTATTGCGATCTCGCAGTCACATAAATTAATTACCCTGGTTTAAATAAATAAAATAGTATAAAGCAAGCAAGGGGTCAATTCCATAAGGAAGGTTTAGTTCATATTTTTATGTTATACGACATGCAATGGAGGGATTTTGAGGTTATCTAAGCTATAAAAGAATAAAACAATCAAGCTAAATTAAATAAATCAGAAAACTATCATGCGATAAACCTTGGTTTCAAGTAAACATCCACCTATAAAAATCAGAACCGATCATTGAAACGAAACACTAATTTATATTATGAATCTTTATTTTTTTTTCTTACTATTAATTAGTTAACCGGTTCGCAGTGTAACTAACCTTAACTAGTAAACAATCACAGTGTTCGTATTAGTAATTTTATTCAATGACACCCTTAAGAACTAGATAAATTTATTAATCTAGACAACATAACTGTCTGCAGTTCATGTTTGATTTCTTTGAATGTTCTCCCTAAGATTAACAACGTAGATCCGCCACAATTATTAAACTCGGTTCCTTCACAAGTTTATATACCACAACTACAGTTTTGATATCAAACTTAGTAATAGATTATTCATAATAATAACTTAGAGTCCGCTATATCAATTAAAATAAACAATCATAGGACATAAGTATAGAAAAACAAACATATTCATCATATAAACTGAAAAGAAAAGGTAAAACAAATCTCACAGTTCTTGAAATCTGAAGGTTTCTGTGTCCTTACAACCAAGAAAAAGAATTTAGTCTTGCATGTCTATTGAAACACTAATCAAAAGGAAAGTATAATGCATGATTTCAGGTTTTTTAGAGGAAAGGGCATTTTTCTTCTCTTCTAGCCGCCACCTCCTTTCCTTTCTCTCTTTCTTTTCATTTGATAGGAAACTCTAATCCCTCTTACCTATAAAATAGTCCTTACCTAGGTAGACAATTTACATTCAAGAGAAATGGCCTTGCATAAAATCTTCAAGCTTTGACTTTGAACTTAAAAAGATTTAAATTGTCAAAATAAAGACTTGGATGTTGATTTGGATGCTTTGGCAAATAATTTGGACTTATTTCTTCACAAAATCTGTCTGCTGGCAGAATTCATGTGTCATCTTAGAAAACACATATCTCTCTCATATGAGCTCCTTTTCTGCTGAAATTTGGTAGACTAATAGGTCTTCGAGTCAGGAATCCAACAAAAATTAAGTTTGCATCAAATCAACTTCTCTAGCTCAAGCTATTCAAGTCAGAATGGCTGAATGTCAACACTGGCAGAATGCGAGATTTGTCTTTGAAGGCTTCGATTTACATGCTATTTCTTCTTTTATTTTTCTTGCCATATAGAAAGGTATGGATGTTAGCTTTCTAATACCACTGGAATCACTTCATTGTGACCTCTAGAACTCAAGCTCTGCATAAAACATCGTTCGGAGATCAAATTTGTTAATTATCTTAAATTTCCTTCGTTTTGAATCTTACATCCAAAAGTGCCTTCAAAACATAAAACAAAGAATATCAAGGTATTTTATATATAAACCATGGGCAAAATACTAGGTAAATGTGAATAAAACTATCAAATAAAATGTTTGGTGTCATTATTTGTGCAAATAAAGGGATTCTAGCGAAGCACGACAGTAGGTTTGTTGAGGTAAATTAGCAGAATAATTACCTAATCTTGGTCCAGTTCAGAGGGACGATGGTGCTTGCTTGGTGTACCATGTGTTTCTAAAATGGTAGATGGACCACGATCAAGTGATTTAGACTCAGTTAGAGGATTAGCTGCAGCAACTGATTCGGAGCTGTGAATTAAAACAAAAAGGCCATTAGTTTTGTATGTGCCACGCTTAAGCAAGTGAAAGAACTGGTATTTTTTAAAATGAAAGGCAACGTCTTTTAAATGACAGAAAAGAGGTGGTTGTAACCTTTGAGGAGGTGTTTCATCTTCGAAGAGTAGCTGTCTTTTTGCTTGTAATGGCAGAGTATTGATGACAGCTAGCTGGTTGCATTGGCAAGAGTTGTGATTGCTGCAAAAAAGCAGCATCAGCTCTAGATGGTGCAATGGGTGCATGAGTTGTTGAGTCCAATGAAGAAGAAGCTTTATAGGATGATTGAGCTGCTGAATCAGCTAGTGCAACGTCAATAGCATGCAAGTCTAGTTCAGCAGGTAGATGTGGAACTTCGGCAGTCATATTTTCATAAAAAACATTGGTGATAATGATGTCACAATGGTTGACAACTGACCGAAAAGCTCCAAACCCATGCTGAAAAATCTTGACCTTGTTTAATTTGACAATCATGTTAGGTGGAATGCAATCAACAAATCCTTTGTCACAGAGATAATTGTGGGTGGAGGAACCAAAGAAATTTTTAGCAATTTTCCCAACCAGTATAAAGATCACGACAACATCATTGCCATCACTAACCACACAATCAACTCTAAACCTGAGTAAATGTTTAAATGAGAAATGAATAAATAGAAGGCATGGCTGAAACTATGAAAAAAAAATGTGTTAATCAAGTGTAAGGTATGCGCAGCAACAAAAAAAATCTGAACCATGGAACTAGTGTTACTTCATTGTGTTCAATACATCCAAACATTGTGCCTTTCTCAGACAAAGATTTTGAGCATTGGGGGCAACTTTGATACCACCAACCTCTATGAAGTTCATAGTCAGTTATTGAAGCTTTGCAAGTAAATCTTTCGTTCTACACATCGTTAAAACACATTATAGTTAGATGTGCATTTATGAAGAGCACAATAAATGTTGAAAGAAAGACAAAGCATAGGAACTAAAGTGGAGTTTATTGTTGACATGTCTTGTGGTGATATGGATCCATACAAATAATCTCTTCGATTGTTTTTTTTTTGTTTTCATTTATTTGTTCTACGATGGATCAAATAGCGTTTCTTGAAGCAAATAGCTGCTGGACCTTAATAGGGGGGTGGTCATAGCTAAGAATAAAAGAAGTTAATGCTTGAGTTGAAACACCAGGAGTTAATCTAATAATTTAAGTGAAGTAATAAGAAAAGAGAAGGAGTTGGCTTACTGATGATTATATGGAAGAATCTCAGGAATATCTGGGTTGAAATACCATAAGAACACAACAGTGCTAGTGAGATTTGGTTTTCCTTGTAGTAAAAGGAAGCAGATAGAAGAAAATTAATGATCCAAAAGTCAGTTCCACCATAATAGGAAGAAGCCATGAATGTTAGAATGAAAAAACATAAAAAGATCTGAAAAGAAGATGTACAAAATTGCAATAGTATTTTCAAAATTTAGTTAAATGACAATGGTAAGAACGTGCAAGCTCAAGGGACAATGTTTGATGACGAAAACCTTGAAACTCGGTTACATAAAAGCCAACAGAAACAACAATAACTTGATTTGCTTACCTGTGCAAAACAGAATCATCGAAGCTTCTAGCAACGTCAGCCCAAAGAGTTATTTTAAGCTCGTCGATCGCCCCTGTACAAAGGATGAAAAGAAATTGGTAAAGCTATTAAAGTTGTTGATGTAGAAAGAATAAACTAAACAACCTCTGATGTTTTTGAGGATAAACTTTCTCTTGTCTGTCACGTCCTTCCCTTTAACTAACACTTGATCAAGTGGTTGAATGGATTTTAACCAACCGAGCACATCTCATGAATAAAAAATTTAAAATAGGCTAGCAATCCCAAAGAAAGTGGAAAAAAATAAATAAAGTTATGAAAATGCTCAAGCATAGTTTTTTGTGTCAACTAGTGAGTATTTTTTATCCTTTTCCTCTAGCAAGCACATGTGCGCGCAAAGGCAGTGAACTTGAATTAGTGTCGTGGCACAAGAGATGTTAGAGAAGTAAGCCTTGCAACTTTTTTGTCAGATTTAAGATCAATAATGGATAATGGCTTCATGGGCAACAACAGAGTTAGTGTATCTATTTTCAAAGGTATAGAACACGTTGATTTGATAGTAGTCACCTTTAATAATGAAAATAGCAAATAATTGTAAGCCCGTTTGTTTGTTAAAAATAGTTTTTTTTTTAAATAAATTCTTAAAAAGTAAATTATTTGTCGATATTTGATAGTATTATGAGAAATAAGTTGGAAAATACTTTCGAGTGTTTGACTATATCATGGAAAATGAGCTGACAAATAAATTATTAATATTTTTTTCAAGTTTATTAAAATAATAGGGAACAAATCTTACAAATTAAAAAGTTGAATGAGAATAAAATTAAAAAAAAATCTAATTTCATAAATTATCTTAAATAAAAATAAAAATAATATAGATCAAATCTAACAGATAAAAAAATTGAAAGATGATGAAATTAAAAAAAATACAATTTTATAAATTATTTCAAATAAAATAAATAATAATAAAAAATAAGAATTAAATTTGATAGATAAAAAATTTCAATTAAGATAATGATAAGAGAAAAGAAAATAACAATCATAAAAATAAGAATCAAAGTTGATATAAAAATCAAATTAAATAAAATTCTAAGGGATGAAATTGAAAAAAAAGATTCAAAATAAAATATATAGTAATCAAAAGTTTAATGATCAAATTTGATATAATCAATAAATAACATGACATTTCTAATTTTTTTACAACTTCTAGAAAGTGTTTTCTGCACAAAATGAAAGGAAAACACTTTCCTAGAAATCAAGCCAAATTTTTATTTGACTGAAAAGTATTTTCTGCTGACTAACTTTTCTAATGACAAATAAACATAAGAAAGTTTGGAACCGTGAAACAAACGGGGTCTAAGTTGTTGTCTTTAGCTGAACCTTATTTCGCGCCACCTTATAAAATTGTAGTGAAAATGAATAAAAGTGAGATAAAAAAATAAATGCAAAAAAAATATTGCATGAAGATGATCAATGGTTCATTAGTATATGCCGATAGTTTTAGAACGCTTTGCAACAAAAAAGAAGTGGTAGGTCCATGAAAAGCCTAAGTAAGATATTTAAATAAAAAATTTAGAATAACATGTAGTTATTGCATATTTGTTTGCACTTACTATTAAGGAAAGAGACCCTATATATGTAAATACTTTTATATGGAGTAGTTAACATGTGTAGTATAGTATATTCATACAATCCTAAAGGTATAAATGCAAAGGAATGGTTGCTCTTATTGACAATCATCATAATTAATAAAAAGACTATCTCTCAATAGATCTTAACTTGGTATTAGAGTAGTAAATCATCCAGCAGCCTTCCTCCTTACATTCGGTCTTCATCTTCCTCCTAAAACCAGACTGCATCTTCCTCCTAGACTAGGTTGCACCATGTCTTATATCAGGACTTCATCTTCCTCATAAAACTAGATTGCATCTTCTCCTCTCTTGCAAAATGGACAATCAAGAACTTTAAAACTCTATTGTTGCTGCATCAACACTCCAATCTTCTTTCTCCCCTGCGGCGCCATCAGTTACCTATGGTGCATCCACTGCTGCCATCATACATCTACCTAACACACAATAGGTAATCTTTTTAAAACTCTCAAACACCAATTTTTTTGTATTGGAGGATGCAGATGAAACTGTTTCTATCTTGTATGTGTTTCGTGGGTTACGCAACGATTTTAAGGATCTTGTCACCAGCTTGTCTACTAAGGTTGATCCCATCTCTTACACTGATCTTTATAGCAGTCTCCTTACATATGAGTTTCTCTACAAAGCTTCTCTCCAACCTGCCATAACAACTCCTATGTTACCAACTCCAACGCAGCAATCAGCTGCGTTCTTTGTACAACATCACTCTGGTTTCAGTACTAGTAGACGGGGTCATTTTCGTGGGGGCTGGAGACATAACAATCACAGAAACTATTATCGTGGCAAGTTAAGATTAATTGAGAGATAGTATTTTGTATAATTGTGATTGATTGTCAATAAGAGCAACCATTCCTTTGTATTTATACCTTTAAGGTTGTATACAATACAATGGTGGAATGTACTATACATGATAATTATTCCTATATAAAGGTATTTACATATATAGGGTCTTTTTCCTTAATACACCCTGTCAAGCTGAAGGTGGAGACTCCACCCGAAGCTTGGATCGAAAACAAGCAAACGAGACTCGAGGGAGAGGCTTGGTAAGGACATCAACTAGTTGATCCTTGAAAGAGATGTACCGTACCTGAATTTCTCTCTTAGCAACGCGATCACGAACAAAGTTGTCGCACGTCACCCGCGCGGCATCGGCTGGCGATTTTTTTTCTGTTATGCGTTTGCTTGAATCGGTTCGTTGGGAGTCGCCACCTAGTAATTTAGTGAAGGCTACTAGGAAACCGGATGTACTGGTCTTGTCAGAGATTCACGAGTAAGGG
>Ga0307510_10007582_pt1 | contig 12929 bp, 12 predicted proteins | sample 12_EM_MG_FD_207224 | JGI IMG/M metagenome (GOLD analysis project Ga0307510, IMG submission 207224) | Populus trichocarpa ectomycorrhiza microbial communities from riparian zone in the Pacific Northwest, United States - 12_EM | ecosystem: Host-associated > Plants > Roots > Unclassified | place... | reverse complement strand
GCTTGCCGTCGAACCAGGGCTTGACCGTGTGCTGGTCGGTGGAGACCACGTCGATCAGGTGGTTCAACTGCATCGACCGCATATGGCCTGAGATCGCCTCGGCGACCACGGCATCCTGCCCCGGGCCCGCCCCACGCAGCCATCCGAAACTGCCGATGGCGGCCAGGGCGACCAATGACGCGGCCAGCGCGAGCCCCCAGGCCGGCAGCCTGCGGCGGGCCATGGCGCTGGTGCGCGGGGCCGCGGGCAGGATGGAAGCGCGCAGGTAGGCAGGTGCCTGGTAGCGCAGTTGCGGGTGGGCCATTGCCCCGCGCGTGGCCTCGAGCCTGCGGTAGTACGTGCCGCAGCGCTCGCAGGCTTCCATGTGGCGTGCCACTTCCAGGCTTTGCGCCGCGTCCAGTTCGTCATCCAGGTACGCCTGAACCAGCAGGGCATCATGGCAGTTCATGGCGACACCTCCAGCGGTGAACGGACAAGTTCGGCGGCCAGGCGCTCACGCGCCCGGGCCAGCCGCGACATCACCGTGCCGATCTTGAGCGATGTGATGGTGGCGATCTCCTTGTATGAGAAACCCTCCAGCTCCCGCAGTACCACGATCTCGCGCAGTGGCGCGGACAGGGTATCGAGCGCTGATTGCAGCACGGCAATATCGGACGCGACCAGGGCGATGGCCTCGGGCGTAGGTCCGCCGTCGACGAGCAGGTGCAAGTCTTCATCGAGCGATTCATGCACGCCCTGGCCGGGCTTCTTCGCGATCAGCGTCCAGGTGGTGTTGCGCACGATCGCCAGCAGCCACACCCGCGGGTTCTCGCCATTGAAGCTGTCGAAGTAGCGAAGCGCGCGCAGCATCGATTCCTGCAGGGCGTCTTCGGCATCGGCATCACTGCGAGCCAGCCATCGGGCAAGGTTCCAGGCGGCATCCAGGTGCGGAAGGAAGCAGGCCTCGAAACGGGCTGTCCGATGGCGGTCGGGCGCTGGGCTCATGGCGGCAAGGAAGGCGGGCATGAAGATACATACCGAGGTTACTCCGGTTTTATTCCCGTGGCCTTGAAGGGGAATAAAGCGGTGGGGAAGGGGGTATCGGCAAGGGAGGCACGCATCGAACCGGGCGGTCTCTCCCCCATAAAACCAACCCCACGGAGATTTCCATGGACCACACTAGCAACGACAACGAAAGCCCCGAGGGCCGCCGCGGGTTCCTCAAATGCATGGCCATGGCCGGCGCCGGCACGCTCTGGCTGATGAAGGGCGGCGTATTGCAGGCCCATGGGCTCGCCGATGGCAATGCAGGCATCGCCGCGCCCGACGCCACCTTCAGCTTCGTGCAGGTGAGCGATTCGCATATCGGCTTCCACAAGGAACCGAACATGGATGTGGCCGGCTCCTTCCGCGACTGCCTGGCGCGCGCTACGCACCAACGCAGCCGTCCGGACTTCATCCTGCACACCGGCGACCTCACCCATCTTTCCCGCCCCGAGGAATTTGACACCGTGGCGCAGCTGGTGCGCGACAGTGGCGCGCCGCACACGCTGTATGTACCCGGCGAGCACGATGTGATCGGCGACAACGGTGCGGAGTTCTTCAAGCGCTTCGGCGAAAAACAAGCCGATGGCGGCTGGTACAGCTTCGACCACCGCGGCGTGCATTTCGTCGGGTTGATCAATGTCCTGAACCTCAAGGCCGGCGGCCTGGGATTCCTTGGCCCCGACCAACTGGCGTGGCTGAAGAAGGACCTTGCCCCCTTGTCGGCATCCACGCCGCTGGTGGTCTTCGCCCATATGCCGCTGTGGAACCTCTATGAATCTTGGGGCTGGGGTACCGATGACAGCGCCGAGGCCATGACGTACCTCAAGCGCTTCGGCTCGGTCACCGTGCTCAACGGCCATGTGCACCAGGTGCAGCAGAAGGTGGAAGGCACGGTCACTTTCCACACCGCCCGATCCACCGCCTACCCGCAGCCCGCGCCTGGCGTGGGCCCGGGACCGGGGCCGCTGAAGGACATCGTGGCTGGCTCGTTGAAACACTACCTTGGCGTGCGGGAGGTCCGTCACGTGCGCGGCGCGCAGGCACTGGCGGTGGCCGAGGAGGCATTGGCATGAGGATGGGAATGATGGCCTCGGCGCTGGCCCTGGCATGGATGGCGACCGTGTCCAACGCAATGGCCGCGAAAGCCACACCCTCCGCGCCTCCCGGGCCGCGGGTGGAAATCCAGAACTTTGCCTTCATGCCCAAGACGCTGACGGTGCCGGCAGGCTCGAAGGTGGTCTGGACCAACCTCGATGAGGAACCGCATATAGTGACCAGCGCCGGGGGAGGCTTCGCCAACTCCCCGGGCCTGGACACCAACGACAGCTACAGCTTCACCTTCAGCAAACCAGGCACCTATGCGTATTACTGCTCGATCCACCCCATGATGATGGGCACGATCGTGGTGCAGTAATCGTGGTGTCGTCGAGGTTCCGCGTGCCGCCGGGTGATATCATGGCGGCACGTTCCGGGGGGAACCAGGTGCTAGACAATGACTACTCAGAACCGCGCGAGCGGTGGCTTTACGCTGATCGAATTGATGATCGTCGTGGCGATCATCGCCATCCTTGCAGCGATCGCCATTCCGGCCTATCAGGATTACGTGATCCGCAGCCAGGTGGCCGAAGGGTTCAACCTGTTCGGCGGGGTGCGGCCAACCCTCGAAGAGTATTACGCCAACAACGGCGCGTTTCCGCCTGATAACGACCCCGGCGGCATCGAAGGCCAGATCCAGGGCACTTACGTCAGCATGGTCGACGCCCGTAGCCAGCCTGGCCGGGTCATCATCAATTTCGACATGCCCAAGACGAGCCGGACTATCCACAACTACGGCATCATCCTGTCGGCAGTGACCTCATCCGGTTCCATCGTCTGGACATGCAATCGCACCATGACCATGCCGCCGAAGTACCTTCCCACCAGTTGCCGGAGCTGACCTCGCAGCTACTGCGTTGACGCAGCTAGAATACCCCTCGCGCAATCGCCACGGGGAGGGCTTCATGCACATCGAATTACCGCAGTCACGCCTGGATTCGCTGAAGGAATTCCTAAGGCATTACCTGATGATCGTCCTGAGTATCCTCACCGCGCTGGGTTTGGAGCAGGTGATCGTGGCGGTCCATGAGCGAAACGCCGCTCGCGAGGCCAGCGAGCAGATTGAAGCGGAGATCCGCACCAACCTTGAAGAAATCCGCCAGGCCTATGAAGAGGACGAAGCCCAATCGAAGGCGCTTGCAAAGGTGCGGGACATGGTTTCCGATGGCCTGAAGACCCACCGGGCCGATGCCGAGATAACGGCAAGCATCCTGGAGGCCACGCGCGCGAAGGGGTTCAACCTCAACCTGGAATGGCCCACCTTGCGCCACGAGGCCTGGGACGTGGCCGTCGCCAACCAGTCGGCAAGCTGGATACCAGCGGGCAAGATGAAAGGCTACTCGGCCGCCTACGCCTACCAGCGCGACGCATCCACTGGCATGACCACGGACATCCATCTGCTAATCGATGGGCCCCGCCTGATCGACACACTCACCGATCTGCGTTCGGACACGGTGGATCCACGATCGTTCCTGCACGTGGCCGGGCAGATGACGATGATACTTAATGAGTCCAGGAACAGCTTGCGCCAACTGGAGCAGCGCCTTGAGCAGGCACTGGCCCACGACGGGCAGGCAGCCCGTACATGAGCCAGCGTCGATCTCTTCGTTAGTTGGTCACCGCCAGGCCCTGCATGCCAGAGAGTGCCGGGAATACAGGTGTGTCGCCAAGCAACACCAGCTCACCGTTACCCAGCACGAAGAATGTATTGATATCTCCCGTACCCGGAGCCAATACCTCCAGGAAACGCCCATCGCGCGAGAACTTGGTGTCGGTGGGTGCGGAGCCGGTTGGCAGGCGGCCTGACACGCCGTCCTTCGACAGCAATCGCAAGTGGCCTGAACCGTCCACGCGATAGCCGCTAAGCGTGCTGCTGCCCGCGTTGGCGGTATAGGCAAAGTGCCCCGACGACGCCAGCCAGCACGAGGCTGCCTGGCCGTTGGCAACGGAGGCCGAGATCGGCGCAAGGTGTCCATTGCGCTGCACGGCATACGACGATGCCGCGGCGCCCGCCGCCTCGCTCACCAGCAGATGGCCGTTGTCATCGAAACTGAAGCCGAATGGCGATGGATCGGATGATGCGGTGGTCACCGGGTCCTGTGCCAGGCTGCCGTCGCGCGCGGTGGCGAAGAGCTCGATCGAACCTTTGCCTGCGGAATTTTTCACCGTCACGGCCAGCCATTTTCCATCGGGCGAGAATTGAAGCTGTGTGGCCGTGTTGCCCACATTAGGTTGGTTGCCAACCAGCGGCACGTCGGTACCGATGAATCGGGACGATCCCGGCAGTTCCCTCAGGTGGCCATCGCGGCCGATCTGGAACGTGGCGATATTGGCTTCGTTGGCACTATTGAGCACGTAAAGCTGGTCGCCTCGCTGGGCCAGGCTCACCGGGTAGTCGCCGCCGGATGAAACCACATCCTGCAGCACAAGGCTGCCACGGCGAATGGAGAACACCGACACCTGGTTGCTCCCGGCATTCACGGCGAATAGCCACTTGCCGTCCTGGCTTGCCAGTAGTTCGTTCTGCGCGCCCAGCGGATCGGGCGGCGGCGCGGTGGTACCCACCCCCACGCCAACGCCACCGGTAGCAACCACCTGGATCTTGTCCAGGCCGCCGAAGAAGTCGCGACGAAGCACCGCGACAGTATTTGCCTTGATGTTGTTCGACATCACGTACACGTAAGAACCTACGCCAAGATCCAGCGAAGGAGCAGGCTGCGCGTGCGCGGCCGACATGGCGGAAAACGCAAGCACGATGCCCGCGGCCAATGTTCGAAGTTGCATGATGGTGCCTCCAGGTGAACCCCAGGGGAAGGGGCACCTAGAGTTCGTCCCGGCGGCTGTTCTGGTTACAACGAATATATAGCCGTCATGGGCCTGGTCCGGGTGACATCGCCGGACCTTCCGCGCAGGCATAAGGGTGCAAGGGGTAGTTCAGCACGACTTCTCGGGCGGCTTTTGATATTTCCACCAAATGAAACTGCTTGTATGACACGAACGTGCGAACTTCTTGCCCTGGCTTGATCACGACGGGTTTCCCACACGACCGGCCATAGCAGAACCCGCGTTGATATTCGTCGGCATCGTGTTTGCTACCGTCTACCGTGACGCTAACGCCAACGCTCCGCTCGATCATTCCTCCCAAGTCAGGCCATTGCTCTAGCTGAAGGCAAAGCTTTCGCTTGTCCAGAGATCGTACGACGACGTCGAAGCGTTGCCCAGCGTCGTTACGTGATGCGTTGAGAGTAAATTGCGCACGAGTTGGGGCGCTCTGCGCGCTTCCCGAACAACCAGCCAGTACGAGCAGGGCGAGGAGATGGCGAAGTGTCATTTCGCGTAGTCAACAATCGTATCTGGGTTATGGAGGGCCTCGCCGGGGGCTCTCGATGGTAATTCGCGGAAGGCTTCACGTTCGTTGGCATCTCCAAACTTATATGCTGTGACGCCGTTGAGCTGGCCATGCTGAAGACCAATGTCATGCGCCGATTCATGGGCAATCGCGTGACCCAGTACAGGTCCGTTTGAGTAAGCGGGATGGGAAAGATTGACGTACATCTGCTTTCCGTTTATAGGAGCGGCAGCCATGTCGTCGGGGTGCTTACCTAGTGCGGCCCAACCAGCGGCATTTTCCCCTGTGGCGACGTAACCAAGAGTGCCGTCGTCGTTGAGAGCCTCTGCCATTTTGGAAAGCGAGTCTGCGACGGTATTCAAGTTGTCCGTTGTTGCGCTTCCCTCGCCAAATGCCTTCTCGAATTCTGCTTTGACTTTGTCCAGGCCGTCGCCGCTATCAAGAGCGTTGCGGATCTGTTTTGACTTCATCACAAGCCGTTGAGCCTCACGGCGCTGCCACTCTCTAAACTGCCTCCATTGTGTCTCCGTGAAGTTGTCGCCCCTGGCGAAGCGCCCATCGGGATCGAGGAAAACCACAGGGTTGTCATAGGCATAAAGGTAACGGTTAATGCCGAATACGTTATTTGGAGCGAAGCCAGCTGGATCCACCGAGAGGAAACGTTCCGTGGCAGGATCGTAATATCTGGCTTGCATGTAAATGAGCCCTGAGTCAGCATCGGTTACATGACTTGTGAACGACGGCCCGGTGGTCATCGTGCCAAGAACCTGTGCGCCATAGGGGTGGTAGTCAAGCGCGGTAACTATTGAACCGCTTGCATCCGCAGTTGCCAGGGGTGTCCCGTGGGCATCCGTGTAGTAGTAGGTAACATTTTCGGCGCCCATCGCGTTGGCACTGCTGAACACAAGGAACCACCCGAGCACTGACATTCTTGATTTCATCATCACCCCTCCGTGACAAAAATCATGATGGCCAAACGGCCTCCGCGCGGGCGACATCCGATTTGGATGTCCCTGTTCAAGAAAGCTAGGTGACTAAGCCCCTGACGCGATGACCGGATCATGTTGAGCTGACCCTGAGGCGCAGGATATATAGATGAATGCAGTCCTGTCGAGCAGGGGATAGAGTTCCATTCCTTTCCTCCCGCTTGCAGGGTGTCCCCCCGTGCAGTCGTCCGCTACGATCGCTCTCCTCGGCTTCATCTTGATATAGCGGCCAGTTCCAGGTTCAGGGCTGCGGCGCGGGCGTAGCCATGGGTTTGCCTTTGTCCACCACCCAAGTTGAAACCTCGCTGCCACCCTCATCGCCGGGGCCGGCCAGCAGCTCGTGCACCATGCCGCTGGGGTTGAAGAAGTGGTCGCCGGCATGGAGCGTTCGGTCGGGCTGGCCCTTCTGTTTCAGGATCAAGGTTCCACTGAGCACGTAGCCGGCTTCATCGCCTGGGTGGGTGTGCCAGGGCGCCACCGCGCCGGGTGGCATTTTCACGGTGCCGAGCACCAGCTGCTTGCCCGGTGCACCATCGACATCCCTGGTTTCAAGCAAGGCACGGATGGGAGCGGGTTTTGCGCTGGACGGAGCGGGTGCAGAGGCCTGCGCCAACACGGACAACGGCATTGCCGCGCTGAGGGTGATGGCTGCCAGGACGATCGAGCGGAAGCTTTTCACGGCATGCTCCATGCCGGCGGCGATATCCGGCGAATGACATGATGGAAGTCGGCGGCCATCACGGCTGGTCGCCTGAGTTGTCGGTAAGTCGCACATTGACCAGGTCCAGTTTCTTGCGCAATTTGGCCACTTGATCCGCCTTCACTGGCGAAGCTCGGTTGCCCCAGCTGTTACGCACATACGTGGTGACGTCGGCCACCTGCTGGTCGGTAAGCTTCCACGCGAAGCTGGGCATCGTCAGCGGCGACGGACGGGTGGGTGATGGACCCACGCGCATGCCCGCCAGGATCATATGCAACACGCCGGTAGGATCGTTCTGCTGGACGACGGCGTTATTTCCCAGCGGCGGGAACATGGTCGGCTGGCCCACGGCGTTCTCCAGGTGGCAGGCCGTGCAGGCGTCGGAGAATATCGCAGCACCGCGCTTCATCGAGCCAGCATCGGCGGCGGCGATGTCAGTATCGGGGCTTGCCGGCAGGGATTTGAGGTACACCGCGATGGCATGGCGGTCTTCATCGGTGATCAACGAGGTTGAATAGGTCACCACGTCGCCCATCGGGCCACCGGCGGATGCGCGGTTGTTGCGGCCGGTCTTCAGGTACTCGGTGATGTCGTCCACGCTCCAGCGTCCCAGGCCCGTGCGCTGGTTGCCGGTGAGGTCTGGTGCAACGAAGGCATCAAGCACGCCACCCTCGAAATCATGGCCTTTCTTATCGGCGCCGAGCATATTGCGTGCGGTGTGGCAGGCGCTGCAGTGCCCCAGGCCGCGAACCAGGATCGCACCGCGGCTCCAGTCCGCCGGCGCGTCGGCGGGCGCCTGCGATTTCGGCGCATCGTGCAAGGCAAGTACGTTCCAGAACGACACCATGAAACGGATATTCATCGGGAAGACAAGATCGTTTCCGGGTGGCTTGTACGCCACCGGCTTCGTCGTCTTCAGGTAGGCGAGCAGCGCGTCGTCGTCGGCGCGCTCCAGGTTGCGGAACCACGGGTAGGGGAAGGCTGGATACAGATGCTGTCCGCGCCCGCCGATGCCATCGTGCATGGCTTTGTAGAACTGATCCGGCGTCCAGTTGCCGATGCCGTTGGTGGGGTCGGAGCTGATGTTCGAGGAATAGATCACCCCGAAGGGCGTGTTCAGGCCCAGGCCGCCGGCGAACGGCTCCCCACCGGCCCGCAGATGACAGGAAAGGCAATCGCCCATGCGCACCAGGTACTGCCCGCGCCGCAACTGCTCGGCGTTCGGTCCGTCGGCGATGGGTTGGGTGATGATCTTGGCAGCAGCAACCGAAGTAACCGGCCCCGACGGTAGCGCCGAAGCACGGCTCAAGCTCCAGGCCATGAACGCGCCGCCGATGATGCCCAGCACGATCAGTACCAGTACGACTCGGATAAGGGTTCGCATGGCATCTACGCCTGTACCAGGGGGCCAGGATGCTTCAGGTATTGCTGCACGATTCCTTGTGCCGACAAGTACGCCAGCGCCGCCAGGGTGGCGGTGGGGTTGTAGCCTGCATTCTGCGGGAAGGCACCCGCGCCCATCGAGAACACATTGGGCACGTCCCAGCTTTGCAGGTACTTGTTCACCACGCTGTTGGCCGGGTTATCGCCCATGATCGCGCCGCCGGTGTTGTGCGTGGTCTGGTAGGGCACCACGCTCCACGAGCCAACGCGCCGGTTCAGCTTGATCTCGCGCGGGTTCATTGCCCGGGCGATCTCCGCGGCGCGATCGGTAAGGTAGTCGGACATCTTGTGTTCGTTGTCCGTGAAGTCGAACGTCATGCGCAGCATCGGCCGACCGTGGATGTCCCTATAGGTGGGATCCAGGTCCAGGTAGTTGCCGCGATGGCTCATGCACGAGCCATGCACGCTAAGGCTGAAGGAGCGCAGGTAATTCTTAGCTGCGGCGTGCTTCCATGCCTTGCCCCACGCAGGCGTGCCCTGGGGCGTGTAGATCATCTCGATGGGCCGGCCGCCGGTGACCATGCCGGCGATATAGGCGCCTCCGATGAAGCCAAGCCCCGAATGATCGAAGTTGTCGCCGTTGAAATCATCCACCACCGTGGCCAGCGCACCGGCACCGATGAAGGGATTGATCAGCTTGTCGTCGAAGAACACATTCACCGACGACATGGTCTGGTAGGCGTAGTTCTTTCCTACCACGCCCTGGCCGGTGGCCGGATCGTACGGCGTGCCGATGCCCGACAGCAGCAATAGCCGCACGTTCTGCAGGATGTACGACGCCAGGATCACGATATTCGCCGGCTGGAAGAATTCCTCGCCGGCGCTGTTCACGTACGTCACGCCGGTGGCCTGCTTCTTGTCCGGCGACAACTCCACTTTCAGCACCTCGCATTCCGTGCGCAGCGTGAAGTTGGGCTTGGCCATCAGGTAGGGAAGCACGGTGGTCTGCGGGCTGGCCTTGGAATAATTGCCGCAGCCGAACTTCTCGCAGAAGCCGCAATAAGTACATGCACCCAGCTGCGAACCGAGATTGTTCACGTAGGGTTGGCTCAAGTTTCCCGTGGGGTGAGGAAATGGATGCCGCCCAAGCTCTGCCGCCGCCTTGCCGAACAAGGTCGGCCCATAGGTTTGCGGCATTGGAGGGGTGGGATATTCCGCGGAACGGGAACCTTCGAACGGGTTGCCGCCCGGCTGGATCTGGCCGTTCAAATTGCCGGCCTTGCCGCTGGTGCCGCAGAGCACATCGAAGCTGTTGTAGTGGGGTTCGAGGTCCTCGTACGTCACGCCCCAGTCCTGCACGGTGAGGTCGTAGTCGGTGACGGACTTCTTGCCGTAGCGCTGCTCGTTGTGGCTTTTGGTCAGGAAGTCCGATGGCAGGAACCGCCAGATCTGCCCGTTCCAGTGCACCCCGCCACTGCCCACCCCCGTTCCCAGCAGGAAAGAACCCAAGTGGCGCATCGGCAGCGCCGTCTGGCTGGTGTTGTTGCGGATGGTCAGCGTGTCGTCGGAGACGTTCTGAAACAGGTGGTGCCGCCACATATAACGCAACTCATCCTGCGCGAAGCCGGTGGCGAAATCGGTGGAAGTGTCGCGCCAGGGTCCGCGTTCGAGCGCAAGCACTTCAAGGCCGGCGTCCGCCAGTTGCTGGCCCATGATGGCGCCTGTCCAACCGAAGCCGACGATCACCGCATCAACGGGTTTGAGGGTGGTTGTCATGCTCAGGTCTCCGAGTTCCAGCCAGGCCTTCCCTTGAAACCCACGGGCGGGAAGGGCACCGGTTCACCGTGGCGGCTGACCCATTCGCGGTAGTCGTAATGCGCGCCGGGGAAGCCGATCATCTTCCAGGCGCCCATGTCCTTGTTGCCGCCGTAGATGGGGTCGGAGAAATATCCCTCCTTGGTGTTCTGCAGCAGCATGGTGAAGAAGGCCTTGGCATCGACGCCGTCTTCCAGTTGCACCTTGCCCGCTTCGAAGTCTTTCAGCAGCGCGTCCCGCTCGTCCTCGGACAACTTGGCGAAGTCCGCGCCGTTATGGTTGGCATGGGTGTATTTGTTGATGGCGCCGATCGCCGCGCGATACATCTGCGCCGGCGAAAACCGGCTCTGGTAACCCTGCTCGGGCGCACCCTTGGCCCACGGGCCGCCGAGGTAATAGTGATCGCCACGGCCAAACGGCCCGGCCAATTGCCGATCGAGGAAGAACGGCACGTTGGCTTCGACTGCACCAGGGCCCACTTCATCGTTGGGGATCAAGCGGCTAACGGCGGCTTCGATGAATTCGCGTTCGGCCGGCGTGAAGAATTTGTAGTCGGTGCCGGAAACACCGGGCGGTGCATCGGCCAGGCCTTCCTGCCATGGCACCCCTCCCTGGTAAGTTCGGGGCGGTGCACCCAGCTCGCCATCGTGAACCTTGGCCCCCAGGGCGCCGGCGACACCGGCGGTGGCGGCAACGGCACTTCCCAGGAGGAAATGCCTGCGGTCGAGCTTGGGCTTGTCCATCGAACATTCTCCGGAAGTCTCGCTCCCCTGCGGGCGGGCACGAGTGTCACGGTGATGCGTGGCCTGGCGTTTGTATAAACGTGTCGACTGTATTCCTGATTATCTAAGGGGTGGAATGAGACTTTCGTGTAGGGTCCGCATCTCGCAAGTTCTTGCGATTTACGAGCCCGTACCAGGACGGAACTAGGTACGCCCGGGCCGCCTCACGGTGCGTACCGTGCCTTTATTCCCCCCACCGCAGAAAAACCGATCGCCACCATCGGACTCCAGCCCGGAAACGCGCGCGCCCGCGGGCATTTCCAGTGATTCGAGCACCTCGCCGGTAGTCGCATCGATGTGCCGCAGTTCGCTCATATCGTTTTCAAGAGTGGCGTGCCACAGCTCACCGTCGACCCAGGTGACGCCGGTAACGAAGCGATTGGATTCGATCGTGCGCAGCACCGTGCCGGTATCGGGATCCACCTGGTGGATTCTCCTGCCCTGGTACTGCCCAACCCAGAGCGAGCCCTCGGCCCAGGCGAGCCCCGAATCGCCACCGCCGCCGGGGGCGGGGATGGAGGCAAGTACGCGGCCGGTCGCGGGGTCGATCTTGTGGATGCGATCCTCCGCGATCTGGAACAGGTGCTCGCCATCGAAGGCGGTGCCCGCATGGGCGGGGATATCGATGGAGCGTCCCGTTTTCCCGGTGTCAGGATCGAGCGCGGTGAGCTTGTTGCCCGAAGCAAACCAGACCTGCTTGCCGTCGTAGGTGACCCCATGCACGCCTTCGACGCCCGGAAAGGGCCCATGCTCGCTGATGATGTTGGCTGTCGATCGTTTCATGGGCCCATCCTAGTCGCCGGGCAGCGGAGAAGGGAGTAACAAGGTCGTCGTGAAGCCGGGCAGCGGCGGCGTCATCCAGCGGCGCGCGCGGCCGCTACCGAATGAATGCACCGTGCCGTCCGCTGCCAATGCGTCCAGCGACCGTTGCACGGTGCGCTGGCTGGCACCCAGGGCGAGCGCCAGTGCCGAGCTCGACCACGACTCGCCGTCGGCAAGCAAGGCCAGCACCGCCCCGTGCTTGCCTTCCACGGGCCGCGCCAGTACCACCACCTCGCCTGCATCAAAAGGTGCCAGCACGAAGCCCTGCGTGGTGGCGTTCACCTCGGCCAGGGCGCCAAGCATGGCGCGAAGCCGCCCGATCTCCACACGCAGGCGGGCACGATGGGTTTCATCGGCATGCTTGGCGCGGAACGCGCGTGCGATCAGGGTATTCCTCGGCACGTCATCGGGCCACGCTTCGGCCAATGCACGGACGAGGGTAAATAGCACCGGACGCGTCGCCAGCGACGCGGCTTGGTCCGCACGGCGCACGACATGACGGCAGGCATCGATCACCAGGCTATCTGAAGCAAACAGTGTTTCGACGTCGCCAAGTAACAGGTTGCGCTCGTGGCCGCGGGAAACCAGGCGTGCCGCCGGCAGGGTCAGCAGCCGCGACGCCACTTCAACTTCTGCCGCCAGTGCAGGGATGGCCGCTTCGCGGGCGTTGACTGCCGCCTTGGCCAGTGCCTCGCGTGCGACGCCGGCATGGACGCGGCGCATGGCAATGCCGGCCACCACCAGTGCATGCGCCGCCGTCAACGCGGGAGGGAAGGGGGCGGGATCAAGCTCGGCAAGTGCGCGCTCGGCATCGTCCAGGTGTCCGACCAGCAGCAGCCGGCGCACCGTGAGGTAACGGGCGTACTGGGCGTTCATGAGGTCGCCGTGCGACTGAAGCGTTGCACGCGCCGCGTCGAGCCTGTGGGCTGGCCAGGCAAGGTCCCGCGAGGCCAGTGCCACTTCAGCTTCCG
>Ga0307510_10007581_pt1 | contig 12929 bp, 13 predicted proteins | sample 12_EM_MG_FD_207224 | JGI IMG/M metagenome (GOLD analysis project Ga0307510, IMG submission 207224) | Populus trichocarpa ectomycorrhiza microbial communities from riparian zone in the Pacific Northwest, United States - 12_EM | ecosystem: Host-associated > Plants > Roots > Unclassified | place... | reverse complement strand
GACGAAAGCCCACCATGATTGTTTGTGCGGTAGTATACACCGCCGCCAGCACACCGAATACCATAAGGGCAATATCACACGCTTTCTCCTTCCTCGTGCGTGCACATGCTTTGTAGTGAAGCATCGGCGGGTACACGTAGCAGAGGGGGACACTAGATCGGAAATTGAAACGTAAGGATGCGTCAGAAAGCGCTGATACGACAGTGGACCTACCAGGCGAAGCTTCCGACGAAGGACACAAACTTGTCCAAGTCTTTGGCCCCAGCCCAACTGATGGCCGTGCAGAGCACAACGATAGAGAAACGAAACACGTTCTTCTGCCATTTGACGGAGAGGTCCTGCTTCCCGCTCTGGGTGAACAGGCCATTTTCCATGATCCTGAGAGCTGGGAAAAGCTGCAGAGGGGTGGATAACAAGATGGCCATAGAGTATAGGAATTGCACCTGTCACGGAGTTGAGTCCCCAGATGAGAATACGATCTTCAATTTAGGGGGGCTCACCGCTTGGACCATCTTGCTCCGGGAATCGAGATTCACAATCACGACTGTTTGGATCTGATCTCCAAAAGTCAAGTAAGCAAGCACACCGGCACCCCCAAACAAGACTGTGATTTCAAACACGCCGCGGTTAAACTGGAATGAGCCAACATTACGAAACTTGCTACTCACAAATCAGAAAGATCATAACACCACTCAGAACCTTGGGGAATTTCCTAGGTTCCTTCATAGCATCGGTAATGGGGACGACCAACCCGATACCCTCTAAGTGGGATGTCAATATTCTAGCCAGTCAATGTATGTGATGGAAGGATCCCACCGAAACTAAAGACCGCCGTACTACCCACAATGAATCAGTAAGGCACATGATGGCGGGTGGAAGGAAGACACGACCTACCCAATCAAGAGCGGGAAGTCCTTCTCATTAAACATTGCTACCTTGGCAACCCCACGTTCGGCGATGAGCGAAAATTCGCTGGAGAAGATATAAATCAATCCAGCCAAGATGAAGACGTCGGCCACGAGAGCTGTCGTGCTCAGTTTCGCAAGGTTACGTATAAGGGCGAACGGCAGGAAAATAACGAGCTGCATTAGGATGAAATACTGGACGGGAATGACCGTCATGCAGTTCGTGACCGCCATGACGAAAGCCTATGAATGACGTGAATACTTCGAGTAGAAGAAGTGTCGTGAGATGACCAACTCTCAAATTTTCCGCCACAAAGATTGTATAGGCAGAAACGAAACCCAGCTGGGAAATGGTGATAGAAGATAAGATAGCGGTGCGCATATATGGACCATAGAGCGCTCCTCCGATATCTAAACGAATTGTTGTCAAGGGGAAGATCCCTAATGGTGCCACTGGACATACCACCAAAACTGCCGGAGACGACAAACTTGGTCTCGATCAACAACAAGAATGACCATAGCGAAATTAAGGCGATGAACACAAGGACAAGACTCGAGAACAGAATCCCTCCATTGTAGAACCTGGATGAAGTTTAGTATGTGAACTGTGGACAGGTAGAGTTTGAATCAACTCACGCTTTGCCCAGAAACAGCACGCCGGTCCCGACGAAGGCCTTTAATAACTGTCGAAGTACTCTAAGCATCTGCAAGGATACAACAACAACAATTCAAGACACACCATCAGCACCGCGTCCGTTACGGATGCTTCTCCATGACCGGAAACAGAGACCGCTCTCTTTCTCCTGCGAGGACCATGGCGAGAGCCCTTAGAAATGGTACCCTGTAATAGGGGGGTTGTCTCATCGCGGATTTTGGTCGGGTCAGATTCAAAGTGAACAGACGACAAAAGGTCCGCTTGGGTGAGGGACCTATGCAAACCCGCCTCCTCGTCCTGGAGGAGAGCTTCTTCGTCCTCCTCTTCGATTTCCTCTAAATCTTCACCAGCCTTGATAACGACACATTAGATAACGCATAGAAGAGATGGGCGTGTCGATAGTTACAAAGTGACCCCAAAGGAATAAGAACTCGATGAAGCTCGAGACCATCTCGGGTTGTTCTTCTCCCTGCTCGTGGGCCCTCATGAGCAGGTAGTTCCTTCTAAATCCTCCCGGTTCGTGGATGTTGGCGAAAGTGGGGTTGGCGCCTGAACGCGTCGATCCTGCGAAAGAGGCAGACCGAGGGCGGGCTCCTCGACGTTGGTCAGTTTGCCACTTGTAGATGTCATGGGTTGAGTCCGCGCCAGGGGTATGGAAAGGTATCGGGAAAGGTTCGGAGTCTTCTGGGTCACGAACTACACTGGGAGGTTGCCATTTGGATCTCGAAGGTCCTTCGCCTCGATCGTTGAAGGAGCCAAATGAAGACTTCCTGTCCAACTGTTGCTCGCGTTGCTCGCGAGGAACCAGGTGTCTTCTGAGGATTCTGACCTTTTCCTCCTCGGTGAGTTCCTCGAAAGGGTTTTCGTATCCACTAGCGGGGGTTCTTGTACCACTTCCAGGACCTCCTGGGGCTGGCATACGGATTCCACCGATGATAGGGGTCCCGGCCAGACTAGGGCGATGCGAACCGGGGCCGTGGATGCCGGTATTGGTGCTGGATGAGCTGATTGGGATGTTCCTCGGCGGGATATTGGGTATGGGTGGAGTGCCATATTGCATTCGTAGGGCCCGAATACCCGGAGAGCCTGAGATAGGGGAGCCCTCGAGGTTCGGGCTCTGGGGGGTGCCTGGGCGGATGTTTACTGGCTTCGTCGGGGTAGACATGTCTGTGCGGGGAGGAAAAAAAGCGGAGGAGAGTGAGACGGACGGAACCAAGAGCGCACGTGACCCCACTCTCTTGCTTTTTAAAAATTTATATTTCAGGCGGCGATTCCATGTTTGTCGAAGCACAAATGAAACTGAGATGACTCGCCCCACCGCCTCCGTTATCTCATCTGCAATCGAGAGAGTGCAGCAGCGGGTGGTTTCTGCTGCCATAGTCCACACCAGCCATGAACGCTGGCCGCTGTCCCCGACGCAGTCACTCCCCAGATCACCCCTGCGCATCAGCATTCTAGACTCATCCTTCAATCCTCCAACCCTCGCTCATCTTGCCCTCGCGAACGCTCCAAATCCTTCTTCACCGGCGTCCGATTACGACGCCAAGCTGTTGTTGTTGTCTGTCAGAAACGCAGACAAACTACTTCAGGAAGGCGATGCGACCCTCTGCCAGAGGATCGAAATGATGTCTCTCTTGGCCGCAAGAATCCATCACAATAACCCCAGTTCGCCTTCGAACATTGCAGTTGGCCTCGTAAACGAGCCGACGTTCATCGCCAAGTCATTGGCCTTACATGGGTTTCTGGATGACCGTCTCGCGGAGCTGACATCCAATCCATCGCATTCTGTGTCCAGTCAGCTCACATTCTTAATGGGTCCGTCGCACTGTGCACACCGGGTTCATCTGACTTAGGCCATCCGTATCTGTCCGATGACATCTAGGCTTTGATACCCTCGAGCGTGTACTTGCCCCACGATATTACCCTTCAGAAGACGAAATGCATCGGTTGCTGGGCGTATTCCTCTCCCAAGATGGTGACAACGCGCGGATCGTTTGTGCAAGGAGATCTGTGAGCGGGAAGGACAGTGAAGTGGAAAGCCTGTCGACAGCCAAGGCCTACCTCGAATCAGGCCAGGTGGTCTTCATCGACATCGGCAGGTCGGAGATGTCGCTGAGCTCTAGTGCGTTGAGGGCGCAGTGCCGTAACGGTCATCAATCATGGCCGACTGCAACCACACCAGAAATCCTCCAGTACATCGTTGATCACAAATTGTATCATTCTATTTGACCGGTGCAGACTACAAAAGATGAAAGAGAAACGAATACAGCAGGGTTGCGCAGGAAATGATATAAATGCAAAGAATTGGTGACTGAAACGTGATGGATTGTAAGAGCATGCGAGGCATTACGCAGTCGAGGCTTGAGCAAACGCGATGGCGGTGGTCTGAAGGATTCGAGTTAGTCATAAAATTTGGTGGGAAATTCCAGGTTGCCTTACCTCAGAGTGGCTGAGGGAGATGTGGATGGTCTTAATACCCTTGCTGTCAGCGGCGGCCTTGGCATCTCCATGGAGGATAACTCGTGGAGCACCATCCTCGTCCGGAAGGATCTCAATCTCGCGCATTGCAGCGCCGGCGCCCTTCGAAGCAACACCGAGGGATTTGAATACGGCCTCCTTTCCGGCCCACCGAGCGGCGAACGATGACTGTGAGGAAGGTTGGGCTTGACAGTACGCGACCTCGGCTTCGGTGAAATTCCTTTCAACGAATGTGGGGTTGTGGGAGGGAACGGCAGAAATGAGCTCCTGGTCCACTCCAACGCCAGAAACTGAACCGCTATCGGAGAGGAATTTGGAGATCGATTGCACCTGGTCGAGGGCGGACTTCTGCTCAGTTACGAGCTTCGTAAAGGTGTACTGGCCGGTTCGAGTGCTCAGCGTAGCTCGAGCCAGCGAGTTCAACAACACTTTGCCCTCGACGTCGGGAGTGTAAGGGGGACCGTCCTTAATCTTGACGAGGGAATTGTGGGTCATCATCTCCGACATCGCCTTGTAAGATTGCAGATAACGGAGGTTGTTTCGCTCCTTGTAAGCCTCATACGCAGAGGGTTCGAGAGCAGCCAACAGGTGGCGGGGATGAACTATGAGAGCAGTTCCCCCCACCTGGCCGAAACCGAACGAGGACATGACGCCAGCACGAATTCCATCGGTATAGATTGACTTCGAGGGGAACATGAGGTAGGTGTGTTTGCGGAACTCGGCGTCGATATTATCGCTGTTGCGGTTTCCAGGGACGATACCAGTGTTAACAGACTGCAAGAGACCAATCATCTGCCAGGCAGCAGATCCACCCTTGGAATGACCAACAAGGCTCTTCTGAGCAACGATTGGGATAGCGTTTCCGGGAGTACGAGAAATTTGGGTGAAGACGTCGTTCCAAATGTGAGTTTCGTTACGCTCGTTGGCTCCAGTACTGGTTCCGTGGATCGAGAGAACACCGAGGTCGTCTGGCGTGAGGCCCCAAACGGCAAGCGCGCGGCGGAGTGGAGCAATCCTTGGATCTGAACCCTCCAGCATCCCGTAGGTAGCCAATGCCTCCTTCTCTTGACGAGCACCCTCGCGTTCGACCTCCGCCAGCCTCGTGGCAAAATATTCTTCGTCGACTTCTCCCTGAGCCTTAGCATCCTGAAATTCCTCTCGGATTTGGTCGTTTTCAAGATTCATCCAGTCCGAGACTTGCTTGCGACGGAAGGCGAGTTGGCGAGACCGGTAATTGATGTCTAAGATCGGCAGAGGGTGTTTCGAAGGGATCTCGCGAGCGATAGAGAGTGCTCCCATTCCTGGAGCGGGAATAGATCGTCCGGCCTTGTCGCTGTAACGCGGTTTGGATCAGGACTTACGCGGGCACGAAAAAAACAAGAGTCTTACGTGGATGTTGACGTGAAAGCGATGATACCGCGTATAGGGGCACCAAGTTCGAGAGCCGTCCTTGCAGACATAAGGATATGGACGCCAGTTCCCTGGGACTCCATGAAGCCCGCACGTGTAGTGGTGGCTGGTCGAGACATCTCAGTTGGCTCACGACCCATAGCAAATTCAGTTTCGCTATTGCTGGTAGCCTTCATGTTAGCGAATTCGTAGGATCCTTCCTCGCTGATATCGTCGAAACCACCGGCGATCATCACCTTTGCCTTTCCGGACAACAGGGTATCGCAGGCGATCTCGATGGACTGTAAGGCAGTTGCACTACAGAAATTGATCAATTCGTGTTGGATTCTCGTTCAAAGTGTTCACTCACCAAGCACCAACGGGGATCTTGATCGGGCCGCTGGAGGACAGAAGGAGCAAGTTGACCCATCCAGCGGTAGTGTTGATGAAGCTATCGGGGCAGGGTCAATGACATGCGGTCCGGTAAATGCGTAAAACTTACGTCTCTTGCAAGATGTCGTTCTGTACCTCCTTCTCCTCACGACGGTCCTTGAACATTCGCTGCAAACTTGTCATACCTCCCATACCGCTTCCCAAGCTCGAACCAACTTCGGAGGGATGCATATACTTGTAGAGCTCGTAAGGATCAGTGATGCCGGACATGTTCAGCGCCTCCGCAGTACAGACGAGAGACCATAGTGTGGCGCGGTCGACTTGAGAAGCAATATCATCAGGGATACCATATCGACCGGCCTCCCAGCCAGTAGGAATCTGTCCAGCAACGTGGCGGTTGAATTCGAAAGCCTTGGGAACGAGAATCCGAGAACCTTTCTTGAACTTCACGAACCACTCGCCACCTTCGCCCGTCCAAATGTCGCACTTGGCACCATGCTCGTTCTTGAACTTCTTGGCGTCAGCCTCCGAAACTTCCATGGGCTCCAAATCGTGGACAAGTTCTACTTCCTGGTGGAAGACTTTCTTCTTGGGGTCATATCCGCGCCACAACTCCGGCTCTGTGCATACACCATTAGATCTGGGTCAAGAGGAGGCAATGAGTTTCTTACCGATCAACCTCACACCAGCGTGTGCCAAGATGTCCTTCTCGAACTTATTCTTCACGTCTTTCTCGTCGACAGGTTCGCCGGACTTCGATTCCACCCAGCCGACGTACAACGAGCCATTCTTGAGGCGACCATCGAAGTGCTTGATGTACCCCATGATCCAGGCCATCTCGACCCAACCTTCCAGCGTGAAATCACCGCGGACCTCCATCTCCCACCGAGTCCTCGAGCTGCCCCAGGGACCAACCTCGGCAAATCCAGTATTGACAATCACCTTGTCCAGATCAACGAGATTACGGAGTTTAGAGAGATCTTGCAATGACTCGGCTGGGGGGAGGGTGGGGAAATCGAACTTGAAGTTGGCACGGGGGGTAACATGGACGGTTTGGAGGACGCGCTCGGCCTCGACACCATTGATTATCTTGAAGTCAGACGCGTTATCCCTGGCAATGGCGCGACGGGAGTCGCTCTTCTTCATGATGTCCGATCGGATGCGGGAGGTGATGTCGGCGAGGTCAGGAAGACGGTCCATACCGCCATTGAGATCGGCCCAGATGGGTTCGACTTGAGTGATACTGAAGAGGAGTGGATGCATCAAACCGAGGATGTTGAAAGCCATTTCCTTTGCAGAGAACGTCCTGACACCGTACGACTCGAGTTCCTGGGAAACCAAACTAGCGGCATTCATCAGACCAGTACCACGGGTCCATCTGCGAAATAAGTCAGAAGCGCAGTAACAAGCTCGTTTTATGAGCACGCACCCAATGACGGCACCGGCGAGGCCGAGGTATTCACCCCAGCTCTCAGCGCTCCAGCGGTTGAAGAGGGTTTCCAGAGAGATCTTGGACTCTGAATACAGACCATCGTTGCCGAAGAGACCGTGGTTGGGGGAGAGGGGAAGGATCACTTGAGTGGGACGAGTGACAAAGTTCCGGCTGGCCTTCTTGTTCTTTACCGCACCCATGAGGCGCAGAATGTTGACCAACATCATTCGGTGTGCGAGCTCGGACTTATCGTCCAAACCATCGATCTCACGTCCGTTCTCAGGTAAAGCGGCAAAGGGCAGGATGTAATCCAGGTCCATGCCAAGCGAGGTGTAGATGTAATCAATCAAAGCTTCGACATCTTGCTTTGAGGCTTGATTGAAGGGGACAACGGTGAGAGCGGATCCCTTGCTGCCGTTGCGTTGGAAGATGGCCTGGTAGTACTCGACGGTTGCGCGGCTATAGCGGGAAGTGGTGATAACAACGTGGGCACCTCCAGACAAGAGACCCTTGAGAATTTCGACGCCAATTGAGCCCTTTCCGACACCAGTGAGTAGAGCGTTCTTGTCCTTAAACGAGGTACCAGAGGTGGCAATCTCATTGAGGATGTCGAGGTAGACTCCTGTAAGGTTGTTGCTATACTCCCAGCTCGTTCCGACCTTGCGTTTGAGATGGAGGAGAGGAATCCTGTCCTCGGAGATAGATGCACCACCGGGAACCTGGGGACGCAGGAACTGTGAAGATGCGCGACGAGTGCGAGGCTGAGGAGCCGCCTTGAGCTTGGTCTCAGGGCCCTTGGTGTTGAGAGAGTTGATGACGGAGTCGTACAAGTCCTTGATTCGACTGACTTGTTCCTCACTGATACCCGGTTGAGACTGGACGACGTTCCAAAGCTTGAGGACGCTGGCGTGAACTTTATCGACGTTCATCGGGGCGCTGACCGCGTTGGTACTTGACATCTCTTCGACGTACGCCTCGAGCTTTCTGACACCTTCACGGACGACCTCGGTTACGATAATATCACCATTCTTGCTGATCTCAACGTTTGGTGCAGTTGGGAACGTTACTGCGTAGTTCGTGAGCGAAAGGAACACGGGTTTTGGCTTGTATATACTCACCATCTTTGTAGAGAGGAGCGCTGTTCACAACCTCGCGGCAATTCTCGATGAGCTGTTGGCCAAATTGTTTCGCAAGGGCATAATTCTCTCCGAGGGTAGGATCGCAAGCATTCACGCTGTACTGCATGAACTGGTAGAGGTCTGGATCGGCACGGTTGAGGATATCGATACAACGGGCGGTGATCTCGCGGTCGACGGTGGTGAGCTTTCCGTGGATGATATCGTACCACATAAGCAGAGCATCTTGCCGAGCCCAGTTCCATGAGGAGTCGAATCGACGAGCTTTGAGAGCATCGAAGGCGGGGAGGATACCATCAACGTAGAAATCGCCGTGTTCGCGGCTGATCGCGTCTAAACGTGCTTGAAGTGCGAGGGAATTAGCCTTTTCTGCGTCGTATTTGAGATCGCCGGCGCGGGAGTCCTTCTTGAGGTAACGAGAGTAAAGTTCAATCTGCTGGCCGGCGAACTGGTACTGCTCTGCCTGGAATTTGAGGAATTCTTCGCTGTTCATCACAGCCCCTTCACTCCCCCCGCTACCGGAACCACCTGAGGAGGCAGACGACAGTGTGATACCCGAACGCTGGGCATAGAGCGCAACAACTCCGTCCAACCACGCCTTCGCCTCAGCCTCGGAACCCAAGCGTTTTGGAGGTTCCACAGTGGTACCGAGGAGGAGAACGCCATCTGCACGTTGAGGACCAAGACCCCAACTCTTCGAGAGGTATGATTTGATGGCACTGAGGTTGAAACCTCCGGGCATTTTTCCACCGATGAGGCGGGATACGAGTCCTGTCGTGTACTTGCCAAGGCTTCCGGAGAAGCCGACACCGAGAGCAGCACCGAGTTCTTCGAGAGGAAGCTCTTCGCCCTTCTCGGGAGCTGAGCTGAACTCTTGGCCAAGGTCTCCGAGAATCTCGTTCTGTAAAGTAGATTTACCGCCAACGAGATCTTTGATAGATTTGGAGAGGGGAACCTCATTGGCTGGCTTCTTCAACTTCTGGGCGATGATGACCGTTAAGATCTCTAGACTCTTGACTGGAGCGTCTTCGATGCTAGCGGCGGCAGCCGCGGGGGTGGGGGCAGTGGCAACAGGAGCTTGGACAACAGCAACGGGAGCGGGGGCGGAGCCAGTAGCCGGTTCAGGAGTACTATCAGCAGCAGCAACCTCGTCCTCGAATTGGTAGTAAACCTCCTTCGCGTGCTTTGCGTGACAGAGAATCGCACGAATACGGCTGACAGAGTCGTCGCTAGCCTCGTATTTGGCCTTGAGCGTCCGAGTCGCCATGCCGGTAAGGGTGGGGGAGGGTCCAATTTCGATGAAACGCTCAAAGTCATGGATAGAGAAAAGGACGTCCTGGGTTTCAATCCATCTGACGGGAGATGCGAACTGGTAGGCAAGGAGTTCCACGAGGATAACATAGGCAAGCTGTTGGCGCTGTTCAGCTGAGCCCCAGTTCTCTTCATCCCACCTGCGAAGAACTTTGTCGAGACGAGGAGAAGAAGTCTGGTCGTAAATAATCTGAGCGTAATCCTTCGTAACATCGAATGGCTTGGCGATCAGGTTCGGGATATAGCGTCCAACCAACATATCGGGATTGAGGTGAAGAGGGTTGATCTTTTTGCCCAAGTCTACGAAGAAGGCGTTGTGAGAACTTGCCGGCCATCGTCAAAAAATCAACTTACAAGCTCTGAAAGGCATCACGCCGGCCCATAAGTAGCGGGAGTGGAACGGTACATCGATGCCAGGCAAAGGGATCGTAGCAAAGCCTCGCTCCAAAACAATGTAGCCATCGTTCTTCTGCTTCTCTTGCGCGGACGCAAAGCAACTCTCGATAATATCTCCAAGCATTTTCTTGACCTCCTCGATGGTGAACTTCTGTGACAACTACGAAGGATGAGTGTCAATCAGCATACGGTCCACATCGCCCGGCTCACTTTGGCAAGGTCGACCTTCTGAATCTTCAAATAGTTGAGCACATTGGTCATCGTCTGCAGGGCAACCAACTCTCCAGCGCACACATATTGTTGACCCTAAAACCAAGCACTGAGACAGATGCACGCCAAGCGAAAGAAAACAGAACATACCTCGACATTAAAGTTAACGATCTCCAAGAGACAGTTGGTCTTGTGTGAAATGTCGTCGACAACCTCGCGAAGGGCGGAGTCGTTGAAAGAAGGAGAAATCCTGGAGGGGTTCACAGCACACATGGCATAGTTGGAGCGGTTGGCAGAGTCACGTTCGACGGCACGCTGCATGGTGATACCACGATAGAACACGACGTCGACTAGTGAGGAGATGGGAAGGACACCAGCGACCGAGGCAAGGGCGGAGTATTCTCCGAGGGAGTGACCAGCGAAGACGGCATTGTTTTGAATAAAACCCTTCGATTGCATATCCTCAAAGGCGGCCTTCTCCGTGACGACAAGAGCAATCTGAGCGAACTGAGTGGCGAATAAGAGACCATTAGGATGACTGAACGTGTATCGCTGAGTGCGGACGTTGATATCGCCGAAAAGAGGTAAGGTGCGGACAACGCCATCCTTGTCCATGGTATCGTACGTCATTTCCATGTACCTTGTGCGAATTGCCTGACCCTTGATGCCACCGAAGTGTATTGTCTTCTCCTTCGGGTTGTCCTTAACGATTTCAATGATGGAGAAACCATAAACAGCAAGAAGATGGGCGTCGGCAGCATCCCAAACTGCACGGGCAGCAGGAGAGTTGTTGTAGAGTTCCATTCCCATGCTAGGCTCCTGAGAACCCTGGCCAGTGAAGACGTAGGCAGTTGGGGGTTGGGCAACCTCGGCGGTACCCTCGAGAACTTTCACATCGCGATCGTTGTAGGTTTCCACTTTGACGACCATGTTCCCTTGACGCATACCGATGTGTTTGATTTTGACATGCAGTTCCTCCCCAGGGAGCACCATATCGACGAATGAAACTTCATATCTAGAATCCAGATGAACGACTGCACAAAGAAGAGAAAGCTTTCGACTTACGACTTGACTCGCTCGGGGCGTCCCTTCGCAACAACAGACTCCAGGTACTTCCTACTCGCCGCACTGGTCCACATACCGTGGGTGATTGTTCCAGGCAGGGAGGCAAAGTTGGAGAAGTAGGGGTTGACGTGGATGGGGTTGAAGTCCTTGGAGATGTTCGAGTAGGACTGGTTAGAGAAGGGGGTGGTGAATGTGGTAGTAGCGGAGTATGTCATGGTGTATCCATCGTTGGGAAGGTAGGTAACAGTACCCTCTGCGGTTCCGTGGCGTTGAACGTATGCGACGACTGGGTTTCCGTGGCAATCCTCCTGCTCAAAGTCCACGTAGCCGAATTTGACGAGCCGATTGATCTTGTCACGAACGTATACATCCCCGGAAACAGTGATCGAGTGATAGGAAACTTTGCTCTTGAATGTGATCTCTGACTTCAAACGGAAGATGAGGGAGGTGCCCGCAGCTAGTGGCTTGGACTGGTCGCGTAACTCGAACCACTCCTTCGACAGCAGCACGTCAATGGAAGCATCAGTCGGGTATTCCACCACATAGTCGGGCTCTTGGACGATCTCGAAGGTGTTTTCATAATCCGTAAAGCGACCGCGGTATAAGAACGAAGAGGTAACCTCGATAACGGGCTTTCCCTCATGGATAATGTTGCCGATGACCTTGACAGCCTTGCCAGCGTCGGTATTGATGACGGAAGCAATCTTCGCTTCAGTCGTGATGACGTCGCCGACGTGTAGGGGAGAGGCGCCGTCGAGCATACGGAAACCGTTCGAGAGGTGGACCAAGTTGAGAAGGTCGCCGTCGATTGACTGAGGGAAAATAGCTTTCATGATGGCCTTGGAAATCTGGTCAGGGTGTGAAACTCTCGTGTCCAGAATAACGGGGACATACCTGCCATCCGGTGACGATACCGAAATCCATCGGCGCCTGTACTCTCTCGTTTCTTGCGGTCTTGAATGCCTCACTCTGATTACCAACCACATTACAGAAAGTCTCGACTTCCTCTCCAGTAACTGTGACCTCGGGGCCGAAGAAAGTCTCTCGAACACCAATAGATGGGAGGGCCTCATCATCGCCAAACCAGAGACGCCAGTAAAAGTCCTTAATGCGCAGGTTGCGGCCGTCTGCGACTTCATGGATCGGGACGGAACCGAGAGATGGGACGTAGTTGAACTTCATGGACAAGGGAACAGTGGCTCCACGACGTTCCTCGAAAATGGTGATGTCAATGGCCTTAGTTCCAGGAGTGTAGTTGATCTCGACTGCTTTGAAGTCTTCCTTCTGTGGTCCGTAAGAGCGAATAGCTCCGAAAACATCGATACCGGTAGGCACGGAACCCTGGAGACGGATGACGATTTTCTGGCCAGCGCGGGGCGCGAGGAGACGGCGGATGGGGTTATCAATGTATGAAGATCCACGAACGATGGTACTGCTAGTAAGAAGGGCCCTCAGCCAGCTGAGATGGGGACCAGCAAGGTTCTCCAGCCAGACACCGGTATCGGGAACGGGAGTAGGGACATGGAATGTGAGATTTCCTTTGGCCTTGGTTGACTTGA
>Ga0307510_10007580_pt1 | contig 12932 bp, 18 predicted proteins | sample 12_EM_MG_FD_207224 | JGI IMG/M metagenome (GOLD analysis project Ga0307510, IMG submission 207224) | Populus trichocarpa ectomycorrhiza microbial communities from riparian zone in the Pacific Northwest, United States - 12_EM | ecosystem: Host-associated > Plants > Roots > Unclassified | place... | reverse complement strand
ATGACTTGAAATTCCGATAAACTGGCGCCATCCGGCCGTTGGAGCGACTTGACCGACATTAAACCAACACGTGATTATTGCGTAAAGATTACAGTACCGTATACCCTCAGGCTTCAGGGTCTCAAGTATGTCCAGAGAGGTGATGTCATGAATAGCGCGGGCCAGATTTCTATGTCAGTGCGCATGTCGATGCGTCACTGTCCCCAGTCCCAGTGAGCACTTCTCTCGTCCGAGATTTTTGTGGAGGGACACACAGGCTGCATATGGGTAGGAATGCTGTTGGTGGTATTCCACTCAACTCAACAACATCATCTTGACAAAGGGGACAGCGAAGCAACTCCGACTCCGACTTGGCCTGAGCTCCAAAATTTGTTCAGCGTGGGCCGACACGGAATCCCCCGTGTGGACCTAGAATGTCGATGGGTGAAGGGCATGGTGGTTTTACGCACTGAGCCTCGCGCGCCGGCGCAGAAGTACTATCGCAGCCTCGTGCTTGGGGAAATTTGACAACAGACTTCTTAGTTTTCCAGAACGAAAGATACAGTAACGTACTGGTATCGTGTTGTCAGACATCACGACAACCTGAAGGCACATTGTAAGAGTGCGTACGCCATATCAGGCCCATATGGGTATCCACAGCAAGCAAGCAATCGACAAACGCGCAAACAGGCTGCCAATTAGATCAGGGTGTTCGTGACATAATGCCCAGTTGAAGAATAAAACCACCGGTGCACGCCCCTTGGGCACCACGCGTCGTTCGGTCGCGGCCGCCGCCATTGGCTACTGTCCTGCATGTCATCTTCGAGGGCCGGATCGGCAATCTGAGCGCTCGAAAATTCGAGCGCCGCTTTCTGGAATACTGTAATTCTCGATGAAAAGCAAAAACAACGCAAGGTACTGATCCCCAAGACTGTTCTTCGCTTCCAAAGTCACGGGTGTCATCTCCGACACAGCTGGGAAATCGGGCGGCTCGCGCTTTACAAAACCCCCGTTCCGGAGTCCGAGTACGGTTGAGGATTATAATGGCCAAACCTAACACGGCCTGAATCAATTACAATTGATGTTCGACAGGTCATGGGACATTGTAGTTCTCGGTGTGTTTTAGGCGCCATCGATAACAGACCGCTTTGTACCTGGATCACGCTTCTATCAACTGATACCCGTGAGAGCTGAACCTCCCGACCGCTACGCCCTACAACTGCACTCCAGGTACGGCATCTTCAGCTACTACACAGTATGCCATTGCCACCCTACCAGGTCTACCGAGATCAGCTCACGTCTCTATATCACGGTCATGCCTTATGGGATCCGGATCCTGCTGACGTCTATGAAAGGGTCTCAGTTGGCGATGTCGGTTACACGCGAGAAGGCTACTTCTATCGGATGTTCAACGTACTACTGGAATGGAACGACCCCTCGAATTGCAGAATTTTTCAACCGGAGTATTACCCCCGTTTAGAATTGGGTCCATTCGTCAACACCAAAGAAGCAAAGTTTTCCAAAGGTGATTACCATTCGCGCTTTGTGACCACTCAAGAAGGGGTTCCTTATCAAGCCAAGACACCCGACGAGTAAGTAATGACATTATCTTGGACAGCTGCAATCGACGTATCTCTTGCAGTTCCCCCTTCACCAAGTATTTCTGCAGGAGGAGACAAGGAGCACTTCTGGCACTTCCCTATGACGGCCTCCGAAAAGATGTCATCCGGACGAAGGTTTTCGAGGAATATATACGAGACCATGTGGACAGTTGGTTTTCCATGGTACAAAAACACAAGCTAGACGCCGAGCGCATGGAAGACCTCATTCTCGTCACTGGATGTACCCTGGTCCCATCATGGGGCGCCGCCGCATTTGTTGATAGCGCTTCAGAAGCGGAACTCTTGATGAGGTTCCTAGCACACCAAAATGGTGGGGCAAGTTTTGAGTGGCACGAGAACCGTCCCAGTGTGGCATTTCAGGACAGTCACCAGGACCTGCGTCAGGACCCAGTTCGTTATTCTGTCCACACTGCATCCCATCTTCACTGATTCTTCTTTCATGGTAATATTCGTAAGAACCAATGCGTGTTCATCAGAGGTTTTCGAGCAAAGCGCGTCTTATGGATGACTAGACTTAGGGGTGCAGCAGGACCCCGTCCCGACGAACCAGATAATCGTCCTGAGGATGACATACAGGTGACGCGAGTTCCGGATGTCCCAAAGGTGAGCGCAATTGGGAATGGGCCTTTCTTGTGTTAAGTCATAGAGAACGGGTCATGACGCCTCTCCTCTAGTACCGCGACCCGCTCATCGGAATACTGGACTATATTGCGGAGGTGGGAGTGGTCGTCATTTCTCGTTTGTTTCACCTGTGACACCTCAGCAAACTCCCAAAGAAATGCCCGGACACTGGTGATATCGTAGCCATCACCCATGATGACGACGTTCAGCTTGTTGACTCGGAAGAAGTGGTATGTCGAAGTCTAAATCAAAACACTCTGTTGTATCTCCCCAAGACAACCAGTAATGCAAACCCTTAGGACGACCTAACAGCGGACGCGGTGGAGGGATTTTTGCATCGGAAGGAAATCAACGTGCTCATTGAAAACGGCGGTATATGTCTTGCATCACTTCCAGGAACGAGGGAGGAGCTGAATGCAAGTTCGATAGGTGCAATCCTTCAAGAGGAGGAGGAGCCCGTGATTCCTGACGAGACGAAAGCGATCTTTTACGCGGTAGCAGAATTGGCGGTATGATATCTTTCTTTGAAGCCAGAAGCATTCGCCTACTCATGACCATGACCCAGGGAGAGTTGGTCCCGCTCGTCTTGCACCCTGCACTGTCAAAGTATTTCATCGAACTCGACATCAGCGGCCAATCCATTGACCGCGACTACGACCTCCCAAATGAAGAACTCACCTCTCCTGCTGTACATCCACCTATGCCATCGCTTAAGCTAGATAACCACCAAGGATACCCCCAGTCAATTGAAGTCCAGGCAAATAGCGACTCTCCAGGCGCGGTTACCGTGCAAGACGTGCTAAAGACGATCCATGAAGACCTAAGAAAGCCCTCGCGCAGACGTGAATGGAATAAATTAAACGTCGAAGAGCGGGCGGCAGTTGACGCCGCGTTCAGGAAGAGAGGCAAGACTGAAGAAGAACTGGGCCAGGGCCTTTGTAGGATCGACTACTTGCGCGGCAGGAATAGACTCCAGATCTTGCCGAAACTCTCTCCTGATGGCGAGATGCTTCCAGCGCCACCGGAAGAAGCCTTGAGAGATCCCATGCAAGTGTGAGTTTAAGCTTTCCGTGAACGTTTGTTGCCACCTCCCCTAACCCTCCCCCAGCGATGAGCCAAACGTTGCAGGCCCTTCAAGGATACCGGCGAGGTGAAGGACACGAGGAGCGCCCGAGTAATGTGGATGACAGGAGCACGAGCAAGGTCGCTGTGTTCTGTATGATGCGATTTCTGCCATGTATAGTATTTTGGTTATGACTAGCTGTGCTATGGTACTACTCATCGAAACGATCGTCTTCCAGCAACGTACCTCCCCAATTGACTGCTTGTCTACAGAAAGACGAACCGCTCAGGGCGTCAAGCATGAGCGAGCGTCGAGCGATCGTTGGCGGTAGTCAGTTGACTAGGTTCCGAGATACACGATCTCCTCTAGTGTGGTAACCAAATTCATAGGCAAGGGCATGTGCCTACCCCGGTGTACTATCATTTGTTCCCATAACCGGAGATATACCCAGACCCTGTCAACGAGTACAAGTTATACAGTGAGGATGACGGATATGGTGTTGCAGCGACACCTGTCGAGAGTTTATCTGCGGGCGGTGTGTTCACAGAGAAAGAACCAGGAACCAAAAAAGGAGCTGGCAGATCTGTATTCTGTACTCGGGCTGCTACAGCGACTCCGAGTCGTTGTTAATCGTGTCCCATCCATCCTGAAGCTCACCCTCATCACCTATGCTGTAACACCTAGAAAAAACAAGGAAAATTTCTCCAGTGAACATCCCGTGTTTTGATGGGGACAAGTTGGCCCAGGATTCAAGAAGAAAATTCAGAGTACGGGTCGGCTGTGGCCGGGCACGGGATATAAACGTCACGTGAATTTCGGTTCTCTGATCACAGCCAGCAGGCAGCTTGATTATATCAAGCCGGGAGGCCGAGGGCTCATACTCGATATCCAGCCATCTCAGGTCGTCACCTGGGCACAGGGCTGCTTGTGCTCGAAATAACCAAAATGGGCACCCTGACAATTTATGCGGTATTTTCAGGGTTCTCCTGTATCATGCTTCCGTCAGGTACCGTGAGAACTTAAAGGCGGATTGCCATAGTATAATTCCCGCTATCTTCAGGCTTCATACCCTCCATTATGCTGTTGCATCCCGCCGATGTTCTCCGGGAACAACTCACGTCACTCTCTCATGGCTATCCCTTATGGATGCCAGATCCTGCCAATTTCTACGAACGAGTCTCGATCGGCGACGTCGGTTACGTAAAAGATGGCTATTTCGTCCGCATGTTCAACGTATTACTCGACTGGAGCAATCCGTCGAATTTCCTGCCTTACTCGGAATCGAGTCCGGAAAGTCAGCCGGATAATTACGTCTGTTTGGAGATGGGTCCATTCAACCAAATTCGGCAAGCAACGTTATCCAAGGGAGTTTACTACTCGCGCTTCGTTCAAGCTCGGGTTGACGAGTAAGTGCCAGTGGTCATGATTCATTCATATCGCAGTTGACATCAACACATCTCTTCGCAGCCTTGGTTCTGGCGTGTATTCGTGCAGGAGGAGACACGGAGCACTTCTGGCGCTTCCTTTCGATGGCCTAGAAGAAGACGTTATTTGCACGAAAGTGTTCGGGGATTACACCCGGGATCATGTGGACAGCTGGTTTGCCTTTGCACGGCGATATAATTTTTACGTCGAACGCATGGAAGACCTCATTCTCGTCACTGGATGTACCCTGGTAACTTCGTGGGGGGTTGCCGCATTTGTTGACAACACCTCGGACGCTGAGGTCTCTCTGAGAATCCAGCCGCAGCATGGTGGTGGTGCAACGTTTGATTGGCATGTGCATCGTCTAGCTGTAGTCCATCGAAACAGCGACCATGACGCGGTTCGTTCACTTCGCGAACATCGCCATTTCATGACTAACACTCCAATTCGTCAAGGAACCACGTCAGAATCAATGTGTTTTTATCAGAGGTTTTAGGGCAAAGCGCGCCTTTTCACTATGGACTAGAGTTATCGGTCTCAGCGGACGAGATGATCGTCGCGGGAATGGGATACAAGTGATGCAAATACCAAATAACCCGGCTGTAAGCAACCACTGCAGCCCTCCTCCGATGAAATGTTAGTCTGACAGCTGCGCTCTTACAGGAAGACCATCAAGAAACTCTTACTGTCATATAATTTCAACAGGCTAGTGATTCACACTGTCTTACATATATCTCTTTCCTTTCTTGTAACTTACCTGTTCTCACATTCCCGCCCGACATAACTCGTCCTCGCAATGTCGGACTCCGGTTGACTTGGAGGCATTGACTCATTGACTTGTCCTGACCGTAATTAACTCGTATTCCATGTATAAAAAGCCTAGCTACCCCAGAGGACAAGCTTCAAGCTCATTCTCTTGTGCAATACAGGATTATTGCCCCATTTGTGTTAAGGTCCAAGGGCCTTAAAGACGTGACGTGCGTGGGTTGGTTTGGCGACGACTGGGATTGCTCAGTGGGGTATCCTCCTGAGGCAATAGATCACGTGAGTAGCTCGGTACCGATTGGCTATGCAGTATAAGAGTAAAGTCCCCGATGATAAGGGCGACTTTCTGAGGTAGATAGTAGAGATGAGAGGGAGAGCTTCAAGGCTTTGAAGCGACTTTGAATGTTCAGGCAAGAGACTCAAAGAGTCCTGGGTGGAAGCTACAAGTCTTGGATTGAAAACCAAGTTAGGCTTAGGGCCTAACTGCTAAAAGTATGGGCGCTTATATACAAATGAGAAGTAACGTGTCACAGGAGTCACAGAGAAATATGGAAATATTTAGTAAGGTTCATCATGACGTGGCAGTTCTAAGTATAGCTTCATCATGAGCTGGCGACTACGGAGTGGCGCATCATGAGCTGGCAATCCACAAAGGGTTAAATGAGGACACATCATGATGCTGCGGACTGCGGAGTGATGGCATGTGATAGTTGACTGCGGATTAGTCATGTGGTCCATCAGGTGACTTGTCAGGTGATTTGGTGACGGTCCGAGCGGCGCGTGAGGGAACGAGTGGGGAATGAGTGACCGAGAGCGTGAAATAAATGGTGGAAAAATAGCGGAAAATTGGGGTAAGGGGCCAGGATCGTAACATGACGCCCTTCCTAGAGTGGTCGTTACCACACGACCTATGGTGAATCGGGTTGCAACCAGTCTGAGGGAACACGGGGTATTCCAATATCCATACTGTCCAGAGTTGACTGTCTTGTATCTGCGATTTGGCCTTCCTCCATTGACGAGTCAGAATCAGTTGTCTCTCCTTCCTCCATTAGTTCATCTTCGAGTTCAATGATGGTTTGAACTGGGGTCCTGTAAAGATCGCCAAGCCCAAAGCTCAAAGGTGTTGATAACGTAGAGGGTGTTGGTGATCGTTTTAACATAGCGACAGGTCGCGATGGTGAACTTCCTTCTGGGTAATAAGGAGGAGTAGGGATTCGTTTGGGGGAATCAGGAGGGGTAGGCTGTTCTTCTGGACTCATAGATCGTTCCAGGTGTGGATCGCTGCGTTCTCGCTTGAGTGGCATCGCAACATGTCGTGGTGATTCTCGTCGTTTCCCAGTACTGGGTGAGGGTTGTTTCCACGATGGTCCTTCTTTACTAGTGAACTCTTCATGTTTTTCGATTAAGGGGGTAATACGAATGGGTGCAGGTCGCGGTAGTCGAGATGAAGACGCTTTTGGAGGTGAGGGTTCCGGTGGTGGCGAAAGTTCTTTTCGCTTTCCTAGTTGTGATGGTGATTGGAACTCCTTCCATTCCGGTGGGGTAGGTTGACTCCTTGGTAACGTTCTCGAATCCGGATGACGGGGTAATAAGGGGGTAGTACGACTGGGTGTCATTGAAACGATAAGGGGAAGAGGGGACGTTGGTTTGACTGGGGGTGATGGCTGCGGAGTTTCTCTTGGGAATGGGGGTATGTCCCATGGAAGGGGAATGAGGTCGAGCGAAGATGGTTCGGTCACCTTCCTGATTGGCGGTAATGGAATTTCTTCCGGTGTTGGTGACCTATTCCAAGGGGTTGGGATAATCGGTGTTGTTTCTCTTTGTGGTGGAGATGGAGTAAGTGATGGGGGTAAGAGTATATGAGTTGGGTCTGGTGTTTCGTCCATTGGTACTGGTGGTTCGTATTGTTCCATTGACAAGTATTCCCTTCGATGTGATCCCCATGGTACAAGGGGGAGTGGTGGTGTTACAACCCGTGGTGGTTGTTCAGATGGTGGACTGGGAGGGGTAGGAATGAATGGAGGAGCGAACGGTGATGGATCCACAAGGGGTGGTGTGGTCGACTTTGGCATAACTGGGGGTAATGACGTGGTAATTGGAATAGATGGTGGTGATTTCGGGATATGTATGGAAATGGATCCTCCTCCTGCTCCTGAGGGACCTGGATTGGGTATGAATACAGGTGATGGCGACTTGCTACTCCTTGTGATTTGTCTTTTGAGGAGTTTTTGAAGTCCTTCGAGGAATTTCTGATCCTTGAGTGTGTGGTAATGAGGGGATAATGTGCCAAAAGGGAGGATGGTGCGTTTTTGGAGGTTTCTTTCTTTTGTGATGATTAAGATAATTTCTTTGGTTATCAGGTCGTAGAGTCGTCGGTGGAAGTAATAGAGATAGAGGGTGGTAGTGCTGTCTTTCTTTCTGAAGATTCTGGCGACGGCAATATCCTTGAATCTGCTAGTGAGGTAGGTCCATTTGTTATTGAGTCAGACCATGTCTTTGATGCATTCCTCACGCTTCTTCTTGAGCGATGTGGAGGAGGTGATCTGGGGAGATGAGTCCGGCATCGGTGTAGGTTTCGGACTGATTGTCTTCGACTTCTTCTGTGGGAGTGAGGGGGTCCGGGTTGGTGACGTGGAGTGGAATGTCTTCCGTTTCCTGGGGAGTGCTGCTACTGTCGCTAGTAGCACTAATGGGGATAATGTTGAATGGAGTTGCGGGTCTGGGTTGGTATCGAGGGGGGTGGGGTGCGAATGGGAGTCTCTCGTAATTGACGTGGGTTCTGAGGACCGGATCATCGTTGTCGACTGGGACCATGATGGCTTTGTGGTCGATGTCGATGGCGTCGAAGGTTTCTCTTGGTCTCCAAGTAGTCCAGTGGTACGTGACGTCGAAGTGTCCACATTGGATAAACGTTCCGAAGAAGTAGAGATAATTGTTGTCGGTGTGCATGCGAACAAGAATAACTCCGTCGTCGGTGCCAAGGGTAAAGATGGTAGAGGTGGCGAATCCTGAGTTGGGGAGTTCATGGTGGATTGCGGACATGGTAGTTGGGGATAAGGGAGGTCGTCTGAGATTCCAAGGGTTCTTATACTGCTTGGTTGACTTTCAAAGTCCGCTAGTAGATCCGATGCGTGGAGATCCTCAGAGTTAACCCAGGAATCATGAGCTGGCGAGTATCCTTTCCAGCGTACGAGGTACTGCTTCTTCTTCCAACGACCGAATAGTCGTTCTCTAAGTATCTGCTCGACTTCCCATTCCGGTTCGCCTTCTAGAATGTCAGGTGGTGGTTCCAGGAAGTTGGGTCCGTGTTGATCGGTTTCTTTATATGGCGTGAGCAGTGAGGCGTGGAAGACGTTGTGGATTTTCCAATTAGGGGGTAGTTTGATTTTATATGCGACTTTGGATATTTGGGAGACTACCTCGAAAGGTCCGTATCTCCTTGGTGATAACTTGGGTGTGATGTTACTTGGGAGTCGTAGATTTGTTCCTTCTAACCAGACTTTGGATTTGACAGGGAATGGTGAATGGCGTGGTCGTTCTTTGATCCAGGATTCTTGCGCTTTACGTTGTGCCTCTTGGGCGGCTTTCCTGGCTTCTTCGATAGCTGAGAGTCGTTGTTCAAGGGATGGGATGTCTGTTTTTCTAGTTGGTTGGTGAACTTGCGGGGTATAGCCAATGAGTAAGTCAAATGGCATTTTCTTTGTCGTAGCAGAGGGCCAGGAGTTCTTGGTATACTGAGCTAGAGGTAGCCAAGCGTGCCAGTTATTCTGCTGAGTGCCACAGAACACACAAAGGTATTGTTTGAGGGTTTGATTGGTGCGTTCGCTGGCTCCGTCTGTCTGAGGGTGATAGGCCGTGCTGATGTTCTGATGGATGTTTAGGATGCGGCAGAGTTCTGTCGAGAATTTAGAGACAAAGCGGACATCTCGGTCTGAGATTATCTTGTGAGGTATGCCGTAATGAGGGATGACGTTGTTTAGGTAGAGTAGAGCGACTCCTTCTGAGTCGATTGCTTCGTTGCAGGGGATGAAGACAGATGCTTTTGAGCAATCTGTGTCAGTGATGGTTAGGATGGTGTCGTATCCTCCTGAGAGCGGTAGTTTGGTGATGAAGTCCATAGCGACAGTTTCGAAAGGTCGAGCGTTTTCTGCTGGGGTGATAGGAAACATAGGGGGGTGAGCAGGATGAGTGTTGACTTTGGTCATTTGGCAAGTAGCGCAGCCTTTGATGTATTCAGTTACGAAGATTTTCATTCCAGGCCACCAGTAGTAGGGTGCGATAAGTTGGAGGGTTTTGGTAATTCCGGCGTGTCCAGCGGTTTCGTGGTCGTGAAAAAGGGATGTTACTCCCCTCCTAAGGTCATTGTCTGCCACGACAACAAGTGCCGTTCCATGGTACCAGTGAGTGCCGTCTAGTAGGGATAGGTTGTGAGCCGGTGCCCATTTCTTGAGAGTACTTTGGTGTTGATATTGCGCTAGCTTGATTTTTGAGTCCAAGTTGTCGCCTATGCTGTCCATGTCGAATACGCGGATTGAAGTATGCTGGTCGCAGAAGTATTGGTCCGGCCATACGGTGACATCTTCGTTGATTTCGTTTGGGCCTTTGTAGTCGGGTCGCCTAGATAGTGCGTCTGCTCGATTAGTAGCCCCAGGTTTGTATTCCAGTAGGATGTTGTATTGTTCGCGTTCTGGTAAGTAACCAGCAACGCGTGGTCCAATTTTGCGGGGCTCTCTGTAGTACCTAAGATTTGCGTGATCAGTATACACCAAGACGGGAATTGTTGTTCCTTTGAGCAAGTGGGACCAGCAGCGAAGTCCTCTCATGACTCCGAGGAATTCGCGGTCGTAGATGGGATAATTTTGCTCGGTTTGTGTGAATTTTTGGGAGTGGAATCCCACTGGTCGTTGTGGTCCTGGTTTCTGGGTGCCGTCTGGTTTCATGATAGGGGGGTCTCTTTGGTAGAGTATTGCTCCTGTACCGACTTGTGAAGCGTCAGTTTCGAGCTCAAATTGTCTGTCTGGGTCTGGTCTGGTGAGGATGGGTGCGCTGGTAATTAGGGTGATTATTTTGTCTTGGGCTTCGATTTGCTTGGGTCCCCATTCGAATGGTACGTCCTTTCCGGTAAGTGCTGTAAGAGGTGCGGCGATGATGCTGAAGTTAGGACAGAACATGCGATGGTATCCGGCCACTCCTAGGAATCCGCGGACTTGTCGTTTATCTTTGAGTACGCGTGGGTAGTCCCTGAGTCCGGCAACTTTGGCTGGGTCGACAGTTGCTCCTTCCTTTGAGATCCGGACGCCTAAGAAGTCCATTTGTGGCTTCATGAAGACGGATTTTGACAGTTTGAGGTGTAGGTCATGTCGTGCAAGTAAGTCGAATAGAAAGTGAATGATTTCGACGTGTAATTTGAAGTCCTTGAGGAGGGTGCCTATACCACAGTCGTCCATGTAGTTCTGGAGGATTTGCCGTATGTTGTGTATGCCTTTCTTCTCGAAGTGTTCGTATAGTTCCTCGAGAATACCGTTCATGAACCGTTGGAAGCTAGCTGGTGAGTTACTCATCCCAAAGAACATGACTTTGGGTTCGAATAGTCCTCGACGTGTTTTGAATGCGGCCTTCCATTGATCGCCTTCCCGTATACGGATGTTATTGTAACCCCAGCGGATGTCGAACTTGCTGAATAGTTCCATTCCTTGCAAGTTTTCGATACATTGTTTGAGGTTTGGGAGTGGGGTAACGTCTTTTCGGGTGACTGCGTTGAGGGGGCGATAGTCGATGATATATCTTTTCTCCTTTGAGTCTTTCTTAGGGACCATGAAGGTGGAAAAGCCATAGGGGGAGTCCGAGGGTGCGATGTAGCCTTTTTCCAAGTTTTCGTCGATGAATTTGTTCTCCGCTTCTTGTTCGTCTCTTGAGAGTGGGTAGACTTTGCAGTTGAAGCAGGTAGGGGCGGTATCCATGAGGACGATTTTGTGATCTCCGTCTCCGCGAGTTGGCGGGAATTTGTTTGCCTCTTCATCCGAAAATAATGCCGTGTGACGTTTGAATTCTTCCGGGAGGGTGACTTCCTCCTTCCCATGTTCCGATGCGTACTTATGGGCCATTTCGACTGATGTGTGGGTGCGGTTGATTTCTACCGGGCCTTCCCTCATTTCTGAAGGAGTTACTCCCGACCATAGAGTGCACCGTTGTGCCTCGAGAATGAGGTCTTCGTTATCTTGTTTCCTCTGTTTGAGCCAGGTTTTTGCGCGTTGAAGGGTGCCATAGAGTAAGGTTTCGATCTTGACTTTTGGTCCTCTGAGTTCGCTTTTCTCCCAGTTGATATCTGGGTTGAACTTTTTGAACCAAGGGTAACCAAAGAGCATGTGGTCGCGACCTAGATTGGTGACAAAGAACCTAGTTCGTTCTTTTTTATTGCCCTGAGTGATAAGTAGATCACAAGCTTTAGTGATGGAACCGGCTCGGTTTAAGGTTCCGTCAACGTTGTATACTGCTCGTGCGTGAGGGATTCTCTTGGTTCCTAAGCGAAGCTTGTCCACAGTTGTTTGATCGATGAAGTTTTCTGTTGCTCCAGTGTCGAGTAATACTAGTTCTTCTGCCGTCCCTCGATAGTGTGTGATTGGAACTTTAAGTTGTATTGAATTTGATTTGTTTACAAACACACTATCGAGTCGGAAAGCCCTAACTAAGGCAGCTAGTTGAGGGCCGCGGGAAAATCCTTTGACATGAGTTTCTCGACGAATCCTAGTCTGGTTTCCTCGCTAAAAGAGTCCATGTTATCCTTCAGATAATCAGCAAAGGTGTTGAGGTCTGAGATGTCTGGCATGGTAGGTGCGGCATTGACTCTAGTTGACTCCCTGGAGTTGCCAGGGCGACCGCTGAAATTACCGCGGTCAGCCTGTTTCTTGCGACAGACGTTAGCTCGGTGTCCTTGCTTTTCACAGTAAAAGCATGAGTTGCTTTTAACAAGTGCTGCCTTCTTGGCTTCGGAATGTTGTTGCCCACTGGCAGTGGCATTAATATTTTGGGTGACTGTGGCGTCGACGTCCATGTGATATCCTCCTTGGGAGGTGGTGCGTCGGTCGTTCCTATTCCTCCAGTTGTTGTTTCTTCCGAAACCGCCTCGTCCAGGGTTGTTGGTCTGCCTAGGAGCGAGTTTGAATGCCTGGAAGAGTCCTTGACGTCGTTGGGTGAACTCGGCTGCCGCCTTCCATTTAAGGTGAGATTGGCGAGCCTGTTCTTCCCACTGTTTGAACGTCCAAGGGGTGTCTGCGGTAGGGTCGAAGTTGGGGGAATTAATGATGGCGCCAGTAAGGCCTTTGTTCATGCTGTGTTTGAGGGTTTCGATAGTTCCCTTGTCATCTAGGGGAACTCCAGCCTCGAATGCTAGTTGCTTGAATTTGGCGAAGAAGTCGTCGAGACTTTCTTCCTGCTTGAGTTTGCACAATTTTTGGTAG
>Ga0307510_10007579_pt1 | contig 12934 bp, 12 predicted proteins | sample 12_EM_MG_FD_207224 | JGI IMG/M metagenome (GOLD analysis project Ga0307510, IMG submission 207224) | Populus trichocarpa ectomycorrhiza microbial communities from riparian zone in the Pacific Northwest, United States - 12_EM | ecosystem: Host-associated > Plants > Roots > Unclassified | place... | reverse complement strand
ATTATTGATTATATATATTCAAATTTTATTTATACATAAATTATTGATTATATATATTCAAATTTTATTTATATATAAATTATAAAATTTGTATTTTTGTCTATCTTTTTATATTTGTTTAGCATTTGCATGTATGTTGTGTGTGAGTGAGATTCATGATTGGTTCTATTCAAATTTTATTTGTGCATAAATTATTGATTATATATATATACACATACACGCATGCGCATAAAATATTAGTATAAAAATGATGATGAGTTGGGTGTTTAAAAATATGGTAGTGATTGCTTTTTAAAGTGTTTTTTCGTTTAAAAATGCATAAAAATAAAGTTTTTTATTTTAAAAAAATTAATTTTGATATTAGCAAATCAAATAATATAAAAATATAAAACACAATATTAATTTGAAGTAAAAAAAATAACTTTTTTAAAAACATTTAAAAAAATAAAAAACAAACAGCTACCAACTCCAACATTGCTAAAAGAAAACAAAAATCAAGAAATAGAATGACAAAATCGTATCAATTTCAATCTACAATCTAAGAATGGAAAGCTATGAGAATCCGTAGGCAGATAGTGATATAAAATATTAAATTACGCCCATCATGCGCATGTTTTCAATAAAATCAGATAATCTCAGGTGCATAAATAATCCTGAAAATACATTAAAAGCGGATAATTCCTGTGACTGAATATTTTACTGATTGAAACAGTAATTAACAAAAACATGCCTAAGTTATTTACAATGAAAACCAGCTGGTGAAAGACGATGGTCAATGCTCTTGAATAAAACATAAAATTTAAACACTATTCTCATTGCTTTTCTCTCATTATGTTTCTTCAAAACAGCCCTGCACCTTATGAACCTGCCAAAAAGGCATCTACTTATTGCCTCTTGTATATCAATAGACATATATATTACATATAAAGAAAGAACGTCTTAACCATCGAGTAAATCCCACATGGGGAAACAGATAGCTTCAGCTGGGACAACCTTGCATGGTACTAAGATGACAGCAGAAATGAATCGTATGATCATGCTGGTTGCGAGGGATGGCAACGGGACAGGACAATGGTGGATCTTGATCTTGCTCGCTTCAGGCAATATGTATGGCAGAGAATAGTTGCGTGTCAAGAGTCCGGCAGTGTTTTTTGCAATTTGAAATAGCTCGGCGAACCCTCAAAAAAAGAAAAACAGAATTAATATTATACTAATATATAATTCTGAGAGAAAGTTATTATCTAGTGGCTGTAGTTTAGTGGTAAGAATTCCACGTTGTGGCCGTGGAGACCTGGGCTCGAATCCCAGCAGCCACACTTGAATACATTTTTCCTTTTTTACTCACACTAATATACATTTTTTTTCTCTCGTCTGCTACAGCTAAAAATGTTAGATAGGAAGAGAATTTACCAGTCCACGTGCATGCTCCTCGTTTGCATTGTAAATTAAAAGAATTTATTTATTTACCCCCCGGCAAGGAGCAGCAATGAACAAGATTTTCGGCAGGAAATAAACTTCACAGCTTGATGGGCTTCTCAAAACCTGAATCAACTCCTGTTGTTAGTACATTCACCAGCCTCTTTCAGAAAGTGTAAATTGCATTTGTTAAATATATCAATAAAAAGACAACCATCAGACTAACAGTAAAAAGCATTGCCTTCCAATAACGAAAACATAACATTATTCCAAAGCTTCAGAGATGATGCTACAGCAGTTCGTTAAGCAAACATAAAACATCTCTCTCTGAATAAATAAATGCCTAATGGACATTCAAAAATTTTTGTGCATAAAAGACTCGGGATACAACACAAATATAACAATTACTGATGATAATTACTGTCATCAAGTACAAAAAAAAAAAATTGATACTGTTTTGCTTGTCAACATGAAAACTGCAGCACCAAAATAATCACTGAAGTAAATCTCCCTTAATTATCGAATCTTGTTAAGGACCAACCAAATGGTAGCTTCAAAGTCCATCTGGGCGATCAGTCCAAACTCAACCATCCACAATATCGACGGGAAGCCATGGTCAAGTGCTGATTATTTATGCTTTTTTTAACAAAACATGTTTCACTCTACAGGTGCGGGACAGGCAAGCCATCAAAAAAAGAAGCCTGCATAATGAAAGATGTCGAGTTTTTGCAGGAATGACAGCCGTCAAATTTAGAAAACCCATGAACACAAGAATTTCAAGATCTCAAAAAACAAAGGGGGGGGGGGGGGTGAAACATTACATATTCCACTAAGCAGAACGATCACTCTGGAAAAAAGTATCTGAAGCACCACACAACTGCATAATTCAAAAAGCCTTTTCTTTTGCCATATTGAACATGAGCACACATACGCAGCCACTATTCTCATGTATGTCCTAAATGAGAACTGCTGTGTATGCGGGGGTGGGTAAATTATGTTCAAATAATTTCAAAGAATTGACCTTACGATGAAACAGCACAAAGCAACACTGGCTTCAATTTATGCATTTTGCTGGACTTGCCGATGTATTTGCACCATCCAGTCACTATAACCACTGGCACCCCCAATCTGGTCCTCCACAAGATTTGTGAGAAGAAGGTAACCTTCTCTGGGCTGTTCACCTTGTCTTACAAGATTGCAAAGCTGATAATATGAAGGATCACTATCTCTTAATTTCTTAAGTAGCCCCATTAGCTTTCTTGACATCTCAGTATCATGCTTACCGAGAGCAACCTGGTTAGCACAGAGCATATAAGGACCAATTACAGTCTCAAAATGAAGCAGCTAGCAAATGAAAGGTCAACTATAGAACAGTTTAAAAATTAATCTACAAACTAAACAGCGGCTTATTGTCCACACGCTAAATTTGGCAGACATTTTTGGATCTGCGTACACACATTGAAGCTCAATTAAAACAAGGTCATGTTAAACCCTCAAACCAATGTTGAAGATCAACAGCATCCCTTTACACAAAATGGTAAATAATGCAAGCTCGGAATGATTGTGAAAAAAGGGCATGACGTAACTTAAACTAAGATAGAGACAGTGCACACACCTTGGAAAACTCAACAGCAGCATCTTGTCCAAGTAAATTCATTGCTACATCAGGTGAAAACATTCTACCAAACCATACAACAAAGCGAAAACCGTCATCATATACATAAAGGCCTCTGGAGTCTAAGCTCTCGGAGGTCAATGGTAACCGTTTCATGATGTTTTTGAATTCGTCGGCTTGTGCAGATGGCTGCATAAATTAGATGGGAGATTGACCATTAGTGCAATGCAAAAATATCATTGATACTGCAGAATACATGAAGTACTTTTACCTTCAAAAGATATTCATCTACTCGTATCAAGCTAGGGTACAAAAGCTTCAACATTGTTTTTACAGGTAATGCCATCATAGTGAATCCTGCTGCACAGCGATCGTCAAGTTGAACATCAGCATACCCTCCTCGAAGAGCCGCTGATTTACAAAGTGCCAATCCATACAAAGGCAAAAACTTCAGAGGTTCTGGATATATCATCCTGCCTCCCAAGCGATGTTGCATGGCATAGAGATTTCGGTATTCTCTAAGAGCTTTCACAATCCTCAACTGTACAGAGCTTCGTGCATCTTCCAGCTTGTGGGACAATGATTTCTCGATTGCTGCAAATTAATTAACTTCGTTAGAAGAATCATAATGCCCCCTTTATCCCAATATCTAAAATCAGAGTTATCAATGAAATATGTCCAGTTCAAACTCACCTAGCCTGGCAAACAAAGACACAATAGCACCAGTATCAGCCTGGCGATACATCTCCCCCAAATCTGTAACTACAGGCACTGCTGCTGTGTGTACTCTGATACGCCTCTCTCCACAAGAAGCAGTGTATCTTTAGACAGTTAAGAGAACTTCCATAAACCTGTTCTTTCATACTCAATAACCTTAATGTACCATATTTCACTACGAGGAAAAGTATATCCAATATCTCTTTTCTCAATATTTTGACCACCTTGGATGAATCAGCAAACAGCAGAGAGAGAGAGAGAGAGAGAGAGAGGGAAGGAGGGGGAAAGAGAGAATTGACTCTTGGGTGATAAAACAAGTGGTCAAATTAGGAAATGACCTATGTATAACAAAATATCCTATTGGAGTTCATAGTTATAAAAAACAGAAGTGCACTACAAGTGTAGATGCAAAATTAGCTTTATATAATTCTGCTCAAAAGGATACAGCAAAACAACTTGGAAATATACTGTTTTACTTGTAAGTAATGTCTCTTCAAGTGATAACTGTGCCCCATATGCTTTGTCACAGTCAACAGCTGGAAGTGCTAATAAATCAGTGGACCTTAGCATGAAGTTTCCATGGTAAGATGTAAACCGGATACCTGCAAGCATAGAGCAATAGAAGATGGTGGGGGAATCAACTTCCTATACATATTCGTATTGCTTGTACGTGTCTGCTCTAAAATATAGAAGGTTGTAGAAGAAACGTGAAAGGACAAACCTTTTCCACATCTTATGCGCATGACAGCTTCCCAAGCAGTTTCTCTTGTAAGATCTCTAGCCAACTCATGTCTCAACTTCTCTCCATGAGTGGCTGATTGGAAACTTGGATAGTAATATATCTGCCCTCCGGAGTATTTTGCTAGAGCTCCTGTAAAAAAGATGAAATTAATTTATAACAATTGTTAATATTTAGTCAACATTGTAAAACTGTTGAAAGCATCATTTAAGAACAAATGACCAGGATTACAAATCTGAAGATTCACTTTAAAATTAATTAAAAAATGTTTCATTACATAAGCACTAGACACTCACAGCATAGCTAAGCACAGGCGTAAGGCATATCAAATAAAAGGAAAAAATGAGACCCTCTGTATAACAAGTGTCAACCTAACTAAACAACCCATAGATGCACCACACTGACTCTTCAGCTAAATAGCATAGAAACCAGAAGGTATGGAATTAGAGAACTGTGCTAACACCAACAGTGCAGAATGCCATAAATGAATTCATCAATCTCTGTTCGCCAGAAGAGCTAAAGCTCAAATTCATTAGGCAAAAATTCTAAAACTGCATCTCATACTCGAATATAACTCCAGAGAAGATTGTGTGTGATGATTTTTTTTTTTTTTAAAAAAAAAATCAGTTCTCTTGCTATAAATAAAAAAAAACCAACAGTAAACATTTTTAAAAAAGAAATTGATTGATTAGGAAAATCTAGGAGATGCAAAAGAAGTTTTGTTGGCCCCATCAAAGTAAATCATATAAACAAGCAAGATTTATTTTCTTTTCATTTCATTTTTTTCTTTGGCTGATAACAAGCAATGTAAGATAAATATTGTACCTAAGGAGGCTATATCAGTGTATTTATCACTGAAGGCATACACATTAACTCCTATCTGGTACTTGGTGCATTCGGCAGCCATGTTTTTATAGAATGGATCTTCTGGAATTCTTAAAGCATGCTCTTTATCAGTTCCATAAACACGAAGATCATCTCCACGCAACTTCAAACGGCCAACACCAAGAGATGGAATCGTGTTCTGAAATATCAGCAATTTCCCACCAAGCTGGCTCTGCAGAGAGACGGAGGTATTAATGAAAAATGAATGGATGACCAAAATACTTGAGTTGAGAAAGTAACAGCATGCAGCACTTACATTCCCAGCAACAGCAAACTAAGTGAGATCCTAATAAATATCTTATGAAGGTGACCAAAAGGAAGGTGAGCACAAATGTCTACTCAAAAACTAGTTTAAGAATATAGGCTGACACATATTAGAGTTTTAATCAAAGTTGGTTTCTAAAATGAAAATATTTTCATCCCTGCAAAAAACCACCACATTATCTCTCCATTAATTGAACAGGAAAGAAACAAATAATATCATAAGGCCCAAAGATCATAACTGCTGTCAAGTTCGGTCAGCTCAAATCATTGGTGAACCCCATTACCCTCATCATCAACTTGTTTTCTGCCGCTTTTTCAAGCAATTTCTTGCCCAATAGGAACTCGAACAGCGTGTTTGAATATTAAGCACCAAACCAACATATATATAAATTAAGTTATGAACCATGAGAATGAATAACACACCATAACCATGAAAGTTGCTTTTACAGCAGGGCCAAGAGCAGACTCCACATTCACATTGTCCTGAAACATGGAGGGTAAGCTATCAAGAAAAGCTTCCACCACAGATCTTGACTCGGACAAGTTAACAAGGAGATCATCAGGCAAGGGAACAAATATGTCATCAAGATCTGAGACCACCATCATCTGAGGCTGTGTTAATGATGACTGCACCAAAAAATCTCACAGACATCAGCTAATTGTTAGTGGAAAGAAGAATAAAAAATCTCAATAGCATAAGCTTTAATCTGATCACACAGCAGCTAACCTTCATGTTGTAAAAATGTATTGTGCTGTCAAAGGTGATGAACCCAACCTGCGTTCTGGGGTAGCCTGGTAACTCATCCAAACAGGACTTAATAGTTTGGGCCACAACCTGCATAGGGACATTAAGGTGAATGTACGTTTTAAATTAAAGCCAAGCAAGTATACACACAAACACAGCCCAATGGTAGCCCTAGTTCTCAGGTCAGGCCTCCCTCAAAATTACCCCAAAAAAGAAAGGGTGAAAAGCCAAATATATATTTTGAATACATCAATTAGAAGAATCAATAGAAAATGGCCAATACTTATCAATCAGTCATGCTATGAAATCACTGCTTTTTAAATAGGATTCTTGCAAACCTTACTTTCACTTTTTTATACTCTCATCATTTCTCTGACAAAAACCATATCTAAATCATTCCCCATTATCATGGGCCACATATGTAAAACATTCCCCACAATTCTGACCCAAGACTTTATGAGTCATGTCTAAGAGAGCATGCATTAAACCACTTGAAGTGGCCATACTACACAAATTCTAGAATCCACAAAGAGGATGTAGCAGTGATCTGGAGGCTGACCGATAAATGGACTGCATAAGACTCCTCATATGCATGCATGTCATAAATGAGACAGAACAGCATCCAAATTTATTGTTTGAATTTAAGAATCTGCTGGTACAGACACAAATTTAGTCCTCTGAGGCAAGAAGCCATGGGGCATTATCTGAGAGAACTGACTTCAATAACAACACTTCTAACTTCAAGTTTTAAAATGTCAATCAGAAAGAAATATAGATGTATTAGGGCATTAGCTGCAAGAGCTTACCTCAATCATACCACTTCTAACTGCAGATACTGAAACGTCAATGAGAAAGAAAAATAATGGTGGCATTGGAGGCCGCACCATATACTCAGTCGGAGCAACAAACTCCACACTACCCTTTGTAAGCTCAGGTCTCTGGTCCAAATCAATTCTCCTGCCAGTGGCATCTAGCTGAGCAAAATAGTTTCCAGGAACTGAATATGAGAGTTAAACCATGTCAGCAACTCCATTAGCAAAAATAAATAAATGAAGAAGCTAGAAAGAAAACATGTGCAGCCATATATCAAAATTGAAAAGAAAGTGTCTCATGCTCAGAAAGGGGGGAATAAATTTTAAAAAATTCACAAAAAGGAAGAAAAAAACAGTTGTGAAATAGCCATTAGCCAGTGCATTTTTTTCATTTTCTGCAATTACAGCCAGTCTCCAAAGGCCAAGAAAAGAAACATCAAGGAGAGAGTGGCTAAGTCATAGTTAAGAGTTCCAAATACAGAAGAATTGATGCATTATGCACGCTGGCTAGAACAGTTTTTCAATTCCCAGTCTTAGAATTCATGGCATTTTACTTGCATATATTGAAGACATACTACTCCCAGTAAAGGACCACCTAAACAACATTAAAAAACAAGCAGTTGGGTGAGGTAAGCCCAACAATAAGCTGGAAAGCTAAAAACCCCAGGATACAAGATCAGCAATGATTATACCAAATGAACCAAAAAAAAACATAGTTTTCCTTTCACATTACAAATAAGCAGCTGAGTTGTACGAATTTTGAAACTGGTCATTCAAACAGCACGTGTAGAATTCATTGCCCACAATTTATTGTCATATTCCTTGCAAAGGTGTTCTAGAAGACTAAAATCTTAAAGCATATAGATAGTATCCACATTTAGCCATCGGCAAAATCTAACAAGATACACGTAGACTCAGATTGCGAACAGATTCTCTCTATGGGGCCCCTAACACTACCATAAATATCATATCAGTTTCCTTTAGAACGTACTTGAGATTTACCTTCATTAAGCAGAGCACAGATGTTGCAACACCACTTTCTTCCAGAATCTGTAAATGTCACATGGGGATTTACATATGTGCGACATCTTCTACAACGAATAATGCCAGTTGAGACAAAATTAATTACTGGTACCTCCTCCTGAATAAAGGAACAACAACGAACAAGTCAGATTAAAGGATATCAGACAAGCAGTAAACAAAGCATGTCCAGATTGTCAGTTGAATTCAATTTCACAGACACTAACCCCATCAGGAGCTTCTGCAAGCGGGCAAATAACTGCTCCAAGAGGAAAATGCCACCTTGAAAGCAAAGATTGTGAACTTGGTACAGCAGAAGTGGTAAGCCGAAGATATCTAGGATTGCAATTCATGGAGTATGCATCTCCCAATGAATTTGGCTCCATATCACCATCCAATGGCCTCGGTAATGCTTTTGGATCAAGCCCTGAATCAATTGATCCAGGAACAGATCCAACAGAGAGTGAGCTGAAGTCTTCTGCCAACCCTTGGATGCCACCTATAGGAGGTGCAGAGCCTGGATGTTGGATTTGATCCCTGGAATGCAATCCAAAGGGGGTGCCTACTGGTGGAGGTTGAGCAAAACCTCCTTGCTGAGGAAGAAAGGGGGGAGGTGGTGTTGGTGTGGATGCTGCATAACTTCCCTGTTGAGCTTGAAAGGGCGTCATTGGAGAAGCTTGTGAAATTGCATTTGCCTGCTTTACATATCCTGGCAAGGATGGCTGCAAAGTGGCCCTAGAAGCGGAATAAGATGAGTCCATACGTGGGAAAGATGGCTGAAAATTCATCCTGGATGCAAAAGACGATGAATCCGATGACAATTGAGGAACATTCAAACTTGATGGAGGAGATCCCATTGGCACTACAGGTACTTGTGGCTGTGGATGAAAGGAAGCTGGAGATGGTAATTGACCTGCAGGAGGCTGAAATGGTGGTTGACCGATGGGTGGAGCTTGATGAACAGAGGGAAATTGCGGTGTTGGATAGCGCTGGAAGGGGGGTCCGCTGGTGGGTGGGACATATGCTGTTGGTGAAGAAGCCACGGAAGGATCATTAAACCTAGCTGGGGGGTTGTTAGGCCTGAACCCAGAAGCTTGTGATCCAGCCACAGGCCCAGATGACATAGAAAGCATGGTGTTTTGGGGAGGTTGAGCAGGGGGTCTAAAGCCCAAGGCCTCTGATCCCACCACCGGGCCAGATGCTGAAAATGGTGTAACTGTAGGAGGAGCAGCAGCAAATGGTGAACCAGTCACAGGATTTGGACGGCCAGGATTTTCAGTCCCCATGATTTTCAACAAAATAACTTTATCTGCCCAGGATGATTATGTTTCCATAGCCAAACCTGCCAAAACAAGTAGTTGAAGGTTGTGATAATCAAACAGAATCACAAAAGGCAGCACAGCTAAAATAGAAGTACATCGCACTTTAGAAATGTTGAAGAACAAGCAATGCAGTTGATGAAATTGAGATGCATCAATCAAAGTCAGACAAAACCGGAAGACCAAACATCTATGTCATGCAGCACAAGAGGCCATGCAAAGAGTTATTTGAAATACTGTAACCACTGCATATGGGAAAAACTGCAAATGACAAATTTTAGACTAATAATTTTGCAAAGAATTGATTGATCCAATTTTCAAATTTATAGAGATGGATGTGAGATTTGCCTTATTTTATAAACTATAGAGAGAATTAATTAGACTTCCTTATTTGCGTTTGAGTAATTCAGATAGTTGAAAGTATGATGCTTTCTCCAATGAGCGATTCCTTAAGTCTATTGACGTGAAGCTAGCAATGCTTAATGTTCATTGATTCATAGTTTACAAGTTTAGATCTGCATTTCAAATCCTGAATCCCTGAACCCCTTGATCCTACAACCCTAAACCTAAAATAGATCATCTAAAGACTTTCCCTACGCTGTCCAGCATCAAAAAGGGCACAGCAATCCTGCATAATATGAAAGAAACACACTGCCATTAACACAGCCAAACTGAAGCATGATGAAGAAGCCAAAAACAATTATCCTACGGCATAAGAATTACTTCGACAAGCACAAAGTTTTTACTTTTTTACTGACTGTCAAATTCCACTCCACCCAAATACTCCAAATGCCACTTCTCAATATGATATTATGGTCCGTGACATCCGCAACTGAATAAATGCATAGTCAATGAATCCTGCACCACAATTAGGGATAACGACCACTCTCAGGAAATATTAAAAGAAAAAACTATCCACATGTCCCAGAAATCAAACAATGTAGCAAGAAATGACTCACTTTAATGTATTAGATTCAAACAGCTTTTAAAGTATGAGCTCTTTATTTTCCTAGTCCCCCGCCAACCAAGTTTATGTTAAAAATCATAATTGTGCATTCTTGTTGCTTCCATCTCTTTACTGCAATTGTTTTACCTCTTCTCTCTTTTACTAGATAAATGAAAAATGTTTGGGTTATAAAGAGTTCATACTAACATAACATGTTCTTGCCTTTTCCTAATGATTTCTTAGTAACCTGGCATACTTCAACATGCATCACGAGATGGGATACTCAATAGTGACTAGTTAAATCAAGATATCCAGAGGTAAGATAGTAAAAAAATCTCTTTCTAACAAGGATCACGTTTCCATTAGCTACACCTTCAAGTTGGACCAGATTCTTGCAATGGAAGTCATAAATCTTGTAACTCGTGATTATGCATCAAACCTACGATCTCAAAAGCCACATTCCCATCGCCCACTTGGTTAATAATTAAAAAATAAATAAACACAAGGATAAGTTCTAGCAGATGAACACTCACGCCCTAATATTTGCTCAAGCTTCGTAATTCAGACCTCAATTACATAAAAACAAAAGATAATTAGCGAGCCCAACTACATTAAGATACCGATAAACATATGCAATAGAAAGTTCTGCAAGAATTACATATCTTTCCTCGATTAAAAAAACAGCACAGTTTACAAATCAGAGCAAGAATTGCACGTGTCTATTTGCAATTCAATTCAAGATCACAACAATACACACTTGAAACAACAAAAACAAACTAATAAATTGCTATTAACGATCAAATACTTCACATCTTTCAAAAGACCCAATAGCAACCACCTTTTCCAGTTCCACTAGAAACTTCAAAATTAAGTGACGGCAATAGAGATCCTTACCGAAAAATTCAAGCTTTCGATCGCAATGGAGGGCAGTTATCTCGATCAAGCAGGATTCAAGCACCAAATCCGCGATGCTGGAGAGAGAGCGAGATAGCTTGGATCGAGAGATTGTGAGAAGGAACTCAGGATAGATCCAGTAAAAAAAGGGAGAGGCGAGGGAAGAGAAGCGCAGAGAAGACAAGAAGGAATTTCGAATTAAGAGAGAGAGAGGGATAAAAACACAACTCATGCGAGAGTGTGCATTAGCGATGGGAGACTGATTTGGATTTCCGAACCCGAATCGGGTTTCCAAATTTTTCCCCCGAAAAACAAAGTTTTTTAGCAAACCTGCAATTTAGTCCCTCACCTATCTACTAATACTTAAATCGATTCTAAAACTAGAATTTCTTTCAGTTTATTTCTCAAAGTATCAACATTCCTCGATTGAGTCACCCCATACGTATTCGTTGACGGCTTAATTGTGCCAAAACCGCGATATATTATTTAATAAATTTGTAAATAGACCCGATTGAGGTTAGCCCAGGGTTAGTTTTTGCTTTATGAAATCTGTGCGTGCTATTTATTCAGCCAGCATAGTGCTAATAAATACATTTTTTAACAGGGAAAAAAAAAAAAAAGGGAGGATCGGGATTTCATTAATGTGAGAGAATTAGCCTCACGAATCACTATTTACACCTTAAACAAGTTGTGAGAAGTAAAATGCCCACAACCTAGTCTAATGAAAACATAAAAAAAAGGACAGTTATAAGAATATTTGATAATGTAATAATGATTATTTTTTAAAATATTTTTATTTAAAAATATATTAAAATAATATTTTTTAATTTTAAAAATTATTTTTAATATTAACACATTAAAATAATTTAAAAATATAAAAAAATTAAAATTTTATAGAGCACGGTTTACATTAAGCTCCTAAACAGTACTTGCATCAGGTCAGCCTACGTCATGGGATTGGGTTCGGCCTTCATTGCTACGAATTTCACTGCCTCTTGTTACAGTTTTTTTGAGCGAATCAGGCCTGCGAAATTTGGGCTGTGGACTGCACTCGAAGAAGCATGTACTCGAGCCTTCGAAAGACAAATACTGCCCACCGAGATGCCAACGAGTACCAGCCCAAAACAGGCTCTATCAAAGAAAAGTCCAATTCACACTCGACAATAAACAAGAAAGTCTTGAGCATATCTATGCCAGCTAATCTCACTTCACATCACTTATTATTTTAAAAATCATGTTCACCTGCTCAGTACTTTTATCTATTTTCATCTTTTATTGTTTGAATCTGTGCTGAATATTGATTTTTAAAATATTTTTTATTTAAAAATATATTAAAATAATATTTATTTATTTATTTTTGACATTAATACATTAAAAAAAATAAAATACCAAGAAAAATAATGTAGAGCTAAAACAAATTGAAAAGTATGGTCTCCCTCGGCAAAGAACTTTAGAGATAAAATTCTTGTTCTGGCATAATAAATAAAATTTTTAAAATAATATATCTTGAAAATCGTTTTGAAAAGTAGCACCACTTAGAAAGTTATAGGTGTCGTCTGCCA
>Ga0307510_10007578_pt1 | contig 12935 bp, 13 predicted proteins | sample 12_EM_MG_FD_207224 | JGI IMG/M metagenome (GOLD analysis project Ga0307510, IMG submission 207224) | Populus trichocarpa ectomycorrhiza microbial communities from riparian zone in the Pacific Northwest, United States - 12_EM | ecosystem: Host-associated > Plants > Roots > Unclassified | place... | reverse complement strand
ATTCCGTGAGCACACCACTAGACCCGAACGTCGCACTAGTTCCAAATCCCGAAGGAGAGAACAGAAGCCGTAGCAACTCATTCGCGAGACTGCTCGGAGAATTACAATACATCGCGAATGCAACTCGCCCAGATATCACCTACGCAGTGAACAGACTTGCATCCTATACGGCGAATCCAAGCTTACAGCACAACATAGCAGTAAAGCGAATCCTGAGATACCTAGCTGGGACACGATCCCATGGAATAGCGTACAAGGCGCACCCCCAACAGAAGAACCTATACGGATATGCGGACGCTGCATATGGCAACGCAGACAATAAAAGGTCAACTACAGGATATGTTTTCCTCGTCGCCGACGGAGCGATAACCTGGAGCTCAAAAAAGCAGATCGCTACGGCATTATCTTCGACAGAAGCTGAATACGTCGCGCTTTCAGAATCCGCGCGGGAAGCTTGCTGGTTACGGAGCTTGTATGATGAGCTCGGACTCCTGCCCAAAGAATCACCGACGCTTGTGCTTGGGGACAACGAGGGAGCAATCGCTTTGACGAAAAACCCCCAGTTCCATAAAAGGTCAAAGCACATAGAAATCCGTTGGCACTGGGTACGAGAACAAGTACAGCAAGGTACCATAAACGTTGAGAGTTGCCAAGATCCAGAACAAACGGCCGATGTCTTAACCAAAGCGCTACCACGTCCTAAACATAAGAAACACGTAGAGGGCATGGGACTTGCACCCGTTTGAGGGGGAGTGTTGAGATCGGTGGAGATCGCCACATCAGATAAGCAAGCGGGAGCAAGTACTCCACGCCTGCGCTCCACACACATACGATAACATCACACTCACGCACGCTGATATCGCGTGAATATATGACATATCATTACACAAGCTAGAGTATATAAGATACAGCGTAGGGTAGAGAATATGAATCTATCTGCGAGTGGGCACATCCTGCTCCATCACTTCCGCGTGCACTTTCGGAACTACTCTTCCTCGCCACTTAGTGTTCTATTCCTCCCTCACTTCTACAAACCAAACATGGTGGGGACTGTGGTACGTGCAGATACCCCGAGTTTGACTGAGCCTTGACTGAAGATTGATTTGGATGTCCCACCCACTAATCCATTTATACAGGAAGAGAGCAGCCACAATGTGCAGCAGTGCATAATGCAGCAGTTCTATGATTGGCTGCAAGACAGGTGTGTATATGAATGTTGTGGGGGGAAAGAATTTTGAGGTGAACATGCTTGACAAGGTGTGTTTCACTTTTTTTTTAATTGCTGCCCTTCCTTTGATGTCGACAAGACTACTGGTGCCACCCCCCTTCATCCTCCCCACTGACACAGGACCTTAGCATGGCCTGAATTACAAGCCACACTGCCTGGTACATTGTCTCCCTCTATGTTGTGCTGTTCTCTCTAACCATTTGCTGTACTACCCTTGTCCTCCCTGTGTATAAGTATTACCCCATGAATGTATTTGTAGCCTGTAGTGTATTCAATACAATTGATTTTTATTCTAATATTCTGGAAAAAAAAAAAGTGCTTTCTGGTAAAGATCTGGGGAAGACCATATATGAATGCCAATGGATAGGCAATGATCATGCATGCATGCCTTTTGATTGCCAACTGCAATGAAAGCCTTGCCTCAATTGCACCAGATCATGCAAGATATTTATAATTCTTGCCTCAATTGTACCAGATCAGGCATAGGGCTTGTAAGATCTTTGTGATATTATATAATCCTTGCCTTATCATACCAGATCAGACATAGGGCTTGTAAGATCTTTGTGATATTGTATAATCCTTGCCTTATCACACCAGATTAGACATGGGGTTTGTAAGATCTTCATGATATTGTATAATCCTTGCCTTATCATACCAGATCAGGCATAGGGCTTGTAAGATCTTTGTGATATTATATAATCCTTGCCTTATCACACCAGATCAGACATAGGGCTTGTAAGATCTTTGTGATATTGTATAGTCCTTGCCTTATCACACCAGATCAGGAATAGGGCTTGTAAGATTTTCATGATATTGTATAATCCTTGCCTTATCACACCAGATCAGACATGGGGCTTGTAAGATCTTCATGATATTGTATAATCCTTGCCTTATCACACCAGATCAGGCATAGGGCTTGTAAGATACTTGATTTTCTTATATAGTCATTGTAATATCACCATGATCTTATAAAGGCTCACAGATTCCTCTTGTCTCTTGTATAGGTTGACCCACATACTATATACTTGTCACCTGAGTTGCGGTCCCTTGCAAGTGAGGTAGTCCTTGCAAGGGCCATCCAAGACCCTTACCTACTTTTGGAACTTTTGCTGATGCAGCAGCTCGAGCCAATCATTTTGAGGAATCAGCAATAGTAAATTGACTAAAATAGATAAAAATATGAAAATAAAGAGGAGAATAGAATAGGTCAGGAGCCGGGGGGTCACTTAAGACGACTTTGCGATTTGACCAGCCGTTTAGGCGTAATTTAACTGGCTACGTTTGTAGCTGAATTTGTAGCTGAAAGTGTAGCCAGTTAGATTATGCATAAATGGCTGGTCAAATTGCAAAGTCGTCTTAAGTGACCCCCCGGCTCCTGACCTATTCTATTCTTCTCTTTATTTTCATATTTTTATCTATTTTATTCAATTTATTATCGCTGATTTTCTCAAAATGATCGGCTCAAGCTGCCGCAACACTAAGTGTTGATAATGAAAGATGTAGAAGAGAGTCTTGATGATGTTCAAGACAACTTAGAAGGGATGTGGGCCAAAACTGAAGGCACTGTGGAAGCTACAACACTTGGGATTAAACCAAGTCAGGCTTAAGGCCCAACTCTAGGATATAAGGTCGACTTATATACATCTGGGCAGCTGCCATGACTCAAGCCTAATACTACTAGTACCCATACCAGTAAGGAGTCATCATACAAAATATGGAGTCATTCCAAGTTGAACTGACTCACGCATGAAACCTAGGATACATGCTACTAGGTTGGAGTCAGTGTGAGTCACATGCATAGCCAAAGGAGATCACATGGTAAGAATGGTCAGGTGATGAGAATGGGGTGGTACAGATCATGTGATGGGAAAGTATTAGTAAGCAGATGGAAAATGAAAATTGGAGCCCCAAGAATGTAACATGGGAACCAAACAAAGTTTAGAGGACAAACATTAGTAGTTAGTGGATGTGATCAAATCTTTATGGAAGGGAAAGCAGAAAGCACCTATCAATCACCGACCCCTTGATCCATTTCCTTACTTTGTTTAGTAAACCTCTCCCTCCCAATCATAGATAGAAACAGGGTGACCGGAAAGCTGTCGCATATCAGCAAATTCAGAAATCACTTCCTGAACACGTCCAGAAGTCCCCAGCCTTGATATGAAAACATTTTCCAGCACTGGTAGCACTGCCGTGACCCGCTCCACCAGAAGCCCTCTCAAGGTGAGTGCGACATGGAGAGCGACAGTTTGGGATAGGCGCAAATTCTTCACAGTGGTAAAAAGGCGTAAAAGCTCCAGCCATTGGGGGTCCGGGTCGTCTATGAACTCTGGCAATGTGTAATACGCTGGAAGGTGAATGTAGAGAGATTCAAAAGGGGAGAGAGTAGACAAAGATGATGCACAGAACCGCGCAAGATATGAAAGCCGCATAGCTGGCTCGGGACAATCGAGATTGAGTATGAGAGTTTTAGGATCAAACCCTAATTGTAATTCCGGTGAAATCCCGATAGAAATGGAGTGAGACATCAAAATAACTTCTGCCTGATGGGGTAGTGAGAGCTTGTCTGCACGACAGACGAACTTTGCCAGCTCTGAAACTTGTGGGACTTCCTGATTGAATAATGTAATCTGCACACTCTCCAGTAAAGGGGAGTCGATTTGGGCCACAAGATCCTCCACGTACTCAGAGGAACCCCCAAAACAAAGATCGGTGAGAGCAGGGAGGAGTGTACGCATGTCCGGAGGTGGAATTCGAATTGCCCCGTCTGGGAGATCTCCGGGTGATCGGAATGTAAGGGAAAGTGATTGAAGCCGGATCAGCGTGGAGAGGCCAGTGACCATTGCTTGAGGAGAAATGTACCCAGAACGTGGAATATTGTCGTACCCAAGGCGGACAAGATTGGTGGCAGACGAAAGGAGTTCTGGTAATCCTGGAAATGGAAGGTGAACCACCTCGAGGACTTGTAGACATGGGGCAGATCCGCCCAAGAAAGAATGGGAAATTGCATTCCGGATTGGACGGTACGGCTTGATCCACAAATGCGTCAGTGCGGGAAATGAATGTTGCATCAGTGGTGCAAATATTTCCCATCCTGAATCCGAAGTGTTATCGAGGCGGATCCCAGACACTCGATGATTGAGCCTGAGTGCGGCAACGATATCGTCTCCAGCCCTCTTTGATGAGTAGCCGAAGTCGTGTACAAATATGGGTAATTCTGGCCAGATATCCAGCATCCCCTTCGCCGATCTGAAGGGACATCGGTAAAGGAGTACCAGGTTCAGGTGACGTGGGGATGTAAACGCCAGATTTCTCCATCTTCGGCATACATGTACCAGCGTATGCCACTCCTCGGATGGGGATTCATAGTTTCTTTCACCAATGAAGGTCTTGAATATTTGGAGGAGAATGTCATCAGCGAGGGTTCCCATTGTGACCTGTTGGTGAAGTGGGCCTATACCACTCAGTCTCAGTAATCACGCTGTACGGGGCGCTATGGTTGATCACACACTGCTGTCTTCGACTAGTCGCTCCCCACTGCGGTGTATAACACCCTCTTCTGGATTTGGGCCTTCTATACTTGACACCAGGGAGGTCGGGTAGGAATCGTAGGATGCGTGGCCGGTGAAGTCATCACTTTGTTGTGAGGAAATGACGGCCAATGGGATGTAGGAAATGTCAAAACAAGATCAGTTCTTTTCATGGAAGCACATCGGAGGGACATGAGACGTACTTCTCAGAGTCCATGATGCATGATGGTTCCAGAGGTAAATCAACTGACATCGATGAGCAGGCGGCGTTTGTATTACGTATTACTTACTACTCGGAAGCACTCATCTCACGTGGCATGCTCCCTTCTTAAACCACGCTCGCTCACAAGAAGAACGAAACCCAGTCCGTCACTAGCCTGATGAGGAAGTCATAGCGGGACATGCAACATCGAGGTTAGACCTCACGTGGAGTTTATTGAGCAACTTTATTCTCTGCGCGCCACATGAAGCCATCCTTTCCACCTTTCTTGGCATCTGTTCGAAAGTAGTCACAATAGTGACTCTCGAGATCTTCTCCACTGCTTCCGCGTCTGTCTCATCTGTTCCTCCACCTCCAACCTTGTGACGCCACCACAGATCGCCGCCAACAGAGGGCTTCCTCTCCTCGGTTCGGTACTGTTTCTGCATCTGCCGCATTCCTCCTACCTGGCTCCTTTCTAAGCCCAATACCTCCCCTTCCGCATCATTTGAGCTCAGAAGCCATTTTCTCCACCACCGTCTGCACACCCTTCCACGCGTCTAGCGTTCGCCCAAGCACATCAGCATAGCGATATATCCTTCTCTGAGCCCGAGTCCTCCGAACCGATATCGCCCACCTGGTGACTATCGTGCTGCGCCTCAACTGATTCACTCGCTGCAGCCCACAGCACCACAGCTCCTGCAGGTTATCACGCAAGATATAATCTCCGCCCTACTCGGTATGCCATCCAATCGCACGAGCAGCGTCGCGTCCTCGCAACGCCGATACGAGGGTGGTGTGGAGAGCAGCGACAAACCGCATGAGGCCGACTCGCGGCGGCCGTTACTCGCCAGTCGAAGTGCGACTGCAGCCGCATGCAAATTGGGCTAGGAAGCACGAACTCGGCGATGTCACGCTGCGCCCTCCGCTACGTGGATTCGCGTCGTCCGAGAAGGTGCTTGCCACCCCTCCTGCCCTCTTGCCGTCCCAGCACTCTGCGCCGTCCGTTCTGCCAACTGTGGCTGTATCCATCCCGCCTTGTGTACCACCTCCTTTCGGGCCGGCACCGGGTTGTAGCGGCGACCAGCCCAGCTCCAGCCCCCGCCCCTGTCGCCACCGTGCCTGGTCATCGCATCGGTACCTTTCCTGCGCCTCGTACGCTTCCATGAGGAATCGTCCACATGGCGATACTCGCGCGCACCACTCGACGACCGTGACGATATCGTCGAGCTCGACTTTGCCGACACCAGCGCACTCAGTGACGTCGACGTGTTCGAACGCCGCCGACTGAACGGCAGGAACGGCGCGAAGCACTCAAAGAAGGATAGGGCGAGGGAGCGCGACGAGATCGAACGATCTTGGGATGTGCCCGGAAAGAGCGTCACTCCCGATCTCGACCCCAGGTTGTCGCACCCGCCGGAGATTTTGGGGAGACCCTCGCAACCACAGGCGCGTCTTGCCGTCGGAGGTGCGCGTGGGTCGGCAGCGGGTTCGCCTTCTCCACAGGCGCAACCGGGCGCTGGATTATCTGTCAAGTCCAGTCAACCTAACAACTTTACATCCGCACAGGTGAAAAACCCCGAGCCATCGCCATCCACTGGAGGACCGGCAACGGCGCCTCCGTCGTCCAGCAACAACAAATCCAAGTCCAAGGCCAAGTCCGTCCCCAATGGACCCAATGGCAAAGCGTCAACCCCCGTCACGACGCGTGAGCAGACCAATGGGGCAGCGATGCTCGTCAAGTCTGCGGCGAGCGCTACGATCGTCGAGGCCGCGCATGCCCATCCGAACGGTAACGGCTCGTTGGCGACGAGGGACCGGAACGAATTTGTGAGAGAGGTACTTGCTCTGAGCAATGTACGTCTCTTTTCCCCTCTTTTTCATTTGTGTCGTTTTTTATTTCATTTCCTGTGGTTGCATTGGATAGACTGATGCCTCGTTCGTGGATCGACTTTGGACGGAGTATTGTGCGCAGGTGTAGCGTAGCGTATCTAGTCAGCCTTGTGTTCTAATTGCTGCGTTGTCCTGTCTCTCTCCCCTCCTCTCCCTTACTACCCTCCCTTTCCTCTTCCCGCTCCCCGCTCCCCGCTCCCACGTGTTGCACCGAGATATCAGTGTCGATGTATTGTCGCGCGATGTGCCTACACTTGCACTGACATGTATTGATATTCGATGCAGAGTTACTGCACGTGTGCGTGCGTGCCTCGAGCGAACCTTGGAACTGTGAGAATGAACAAGCGATTGTGTTCGGAATTCTCGATACCTGTCTACGCACACCGGTTGGTGAAATAGCCCCGAAACGTTTACGGTCCCGCCTCAAGGTAATACCCGCCCCTGGACACCTCGATGACTGTTACCCGTACGTTACCCTTTTGTTCGGTCACGGTCGTGTTCCGTGTCGCGGAGGACTACTTGAGGAAGGGTTGATATATCTTCTCATGTTTCACACACCTCCAGGTTCTACGGATTATACACTTGCTAACGTCCGATAGGACATCTTAATTTCATCCGTCACCGGGCGCTGCAGTAATAGCTGGGATCAGTGACGCGCCCCCAGTGCAACCGGGCTCGGATACCAAGGTCAACAAGATCCGTTTGTATCGGATGGATAATCTGACGGTGTGGGCATCCAATTTGTCATCGTATTCGGCATCATATCAAACTGAACCATACCATGTGCCATATGGACTACTGCCTAAAGCATTTGGGAACACCGCCAAGATTGCGACTGATCGTCGATCGCCTGCTGCATCTAATTCCAAGTTTCCGTTCGTGGCATCATGAAAATTACCAGTCCTACGTACACGGCTAAAGACGAATGCGAGATATCACAGGACTTGAACGAGATCGATGACGATGATGGTAACAAAAAGTACAGCTTAACTAGTGTCCCGCGAACCAAACAAAGTGTAGAGGAGCAACGGTAGCATTTAGTGGGTGTGATCAGATCTTAATGGAAGGGAAAGCGGAAAGCGCCGATCATTCATCGCCCCCTCAATCCATGTCCTGTTTATCCTCAATAAGCCGCTCCCTCCCAACCATCTATACACAAAGGGTGGCCGGCAAGCTGTCGCGCATCAGCAAATTCAGAAAGTACTTCCTTCACAGGTCCCAAAAGTTCATCACTTGATATGAAAACATTTTCCAGCGTCGGTAGGACTTCCATGACTTGTTCCGCTGAAAACCGTCTCAGGATTTGTGCGACACGCGGAGCGACATATGTGGATAAGTACAATTTCTTCACGGTGTCAAAAAGGCGTAAAAGTTCCAGCCATTGGGGGTCTGGGTTGAATATGGGGTCTTGGCGCGGGTCATACACTGAAACAACAATGCGGAGGGATTCAAAAGGGGAGAGGGTAGGCAGGCATGATGCACAGCACTGCGCAAGATATGAACGCCGCAAAGTTGACTGGGGGCATATGAGATCGAGCTCGAGAGTTTTAGGAGGTAGTGGCCGTAATGCTGATTTCGGTGAAAGCCTGATGGAGATGGAGTCAGACATAAAAGTGACTTTTGCTTGATGGGCTAATAAGAGCTTGTCTGCACGACGAACGAACTTTGCCAGCTCCGAAACTTCTAGGACATCCAGACTGAACAATGTAATCTGCACACTCTCCAGTAAAGGGGTATCAATTTGGGCCAAGAAGTCCTCCACGTAATCAGAGGAACCCTGGAGGCGAAGATAGGTGAGAGAAGGGAGGAGAATGCGCGGGTGCGGAGGTGGAATTCGAACTGCCCTGTCCGGGACCGACTCCGGGCGATCTCGAGGTACTAGGAATGTAACGGAAAGTGATTCAAGCCTAGTCAGCGTGGAGAGGCTAGTGACCATTGCTTGAGGAGAAATGTACCCAGAGGGTGAAATTTGGTCGAGCCAAAGGCGGACAAGGTTGGTGGCAGATAAAAGGAGTTCTGGTAATGCCGGAAATGGAACGGCAATCATGACGAGGTCTCGTAGAGATGGAGCAGATCCGCCCAAGAAAGAACGAGAAATTTGTTTTGGACTATACGACTCGACCCACAAATGTGTCAGCGCGGGAAATGAATGTTGCATCAGTGGCGCAAATGTTTCCCATGCTGTATTTGTAGGGTGAGCGAGGCGGATCCCAGACACTCGATGATTGAGCTTGAGTACGGCAACGACGTCGTCTGCAGCCTGCCGCGATGGGTGGAAGTGGTGTACGGATATAGGTAATTCTGGCCAGATATCCAGCATCTCCTTCGCCGATCTGTTGGGAGACCAGCAAAGGAGTACCAGGTTCAGGTGACGTGGAGATGTAAACACCAGATTTCTCCATCTTCGGCATACATGTACCAGCGCATGCCACTCCTCGGATGGGGAGAAACGGAACTTGAAATAGGATTCTATTCCGTCAATGGATGTTTTGAATATTTTGAGGAGAATGTCATCAGGGAGGGTTCCCATTGTCACCCGTTGGTGAAGTGGGCCTATACCACTCAGTCTCAGAGCAATCACGTTGTATGGGGCGCTATGGCTGACCACGCACTGCTGTCTTCGACTAGTCGCTTCCCACTGCAATGTATAACACCCTCTTCTAGATTTGGGTCCTCTGTACTTGACACCAAGGAGGTGGGGTAGGGTGAGGGGTCGGTGAAGTCATCACTGGGTTGTGAGAAATTGACAGCCGACGGGATGAAAGACGTGTCAAAACAAGATCAGTTATACACTGGATCTTTTCATGGAAGCACATCGGAGGAACATGAGACGTACTTCTCAGAGTCCATGATGGATGGTGGTTCCATCGGTAAAAATCAACTCACAACTCGCGGCAGACGGCGCTTGTATTACATAAGATAGCTCAGGTAAGCAGTATTGGAACGTGTTGGAACGTGGAACACTGGAGGCACGTGATCACTGACATCGACAATGACAGCGCACGGAAGTTCGACAGTAGCAGTAGGTCAACGACTCGGAGGAAGCCATGGTGGACATAAACAAATAGGCAAGTTCAGAATTTGTCTCTGTGTGCGGCCCATGCTCTGAGCGCTCGTATTCACTCATCCGTTTTCCTTTTAGCGTTAAGCGACTACGCCGTAAGGAAGTGGCCAAGATTTTTCGCCTTTTGCTAACGCTTGTTACGCTTCTCCCCTGTCCAGGTCTATTCCCAAATTTTAACCCCACGCGAGCGACGATTGGCATGAGGCCAGCTCACTGCTAAAACATCCGCCTCATAACACAAGCGAATCGTGTCAGGAAGCACGACCTAGGCGACGTCACACCACATGACGCACAATGTCAACGTGGCTCTGCTGCATTGCCCGAGACGGTGTCCCTCTTCGCTTGCCATCCCCCATCCCTAGTACTTGTACTCTGCCCTGACAGCTCCCGTGTCTGTCCCGCCGTGTGTACCGGCACCTCAGCGTTCGAACCAATCTGAACGGCCTCCGTCGCATAGGTCCGACCATGGTCCCCGTCATTAATCAGTTCGTCCGTGCAGGCTTCACGAAGGAAAGTGGCAAAGGGATGGTTTTGAGGGCGTATCTTTTCTCTTTGATCGGTGCGTACCAAACACCTATTTTCCGAATCTTCATCCCCTGCTCACATTCCAACCTCTCAGAGCTGCGTGAGGATACCTCATGTATCACTCCTATCCTGAGTACACCGCGAAGCGCCCCGCTATTGCCAAATTGGCCCCCAAATCGCTCACCGAGAGCTATACGGACACCTGCCACCGTGCTCCATCCGCCAACGATCCGCTTACCAACTGGCGCTATCTCCTCAATCAAAAGCAGGACAAGGGTCCGTAGACTGTCATATTCTGGTTTTTGGTCTCCGACTCGAAACAACACGAACCGTTGTCGGATACGATAGAGGGGCGAGTTCTCACTCCGCTGAATTGGGTTTCAACCTTCAACTGAATCGACATCTCCCCTTTCAGATTGATGACCTTCATTCGTAAAGGCGAGCCGTATCCGTACAATTTGGATCGGCGTCCTCCCCACGGACAACATCCCACTTCGACTAACGTGGGATTCCAGGAGGCGAGCGCAATATCGCCTACAGATCCCTCTTCTGCGACTCTCGTACAATAAGACAGCGCAAGGCAACTGCCGACTAATGCCAACAATGGGGCAGTATCAGACTTGGATGCATTGCTCTCGAAACTCCTCCCTTCCGCCTCTCCAGCCCCAACGCCCAACAATAGCAAGGTGACATGGAGACCCTTTTTACCTCTGCCTCGTCCACCCCTACTTCCAATCTTGTGAACCAACCGCCTACTACCACCACCAAGGGCCTTGCCCTCCTTGATACTATCTTTGCTTCCGCCACCCCCGCCTGCCGGCGCCATCCCCCACTTCATCACGTGAGCTCGGAACCGTTCTCTCCACCGCCGTCTGCGTCCCCGTTCACGCGTCTAGCGTTCACCTAAGCATCAACACGGCAATATATCCTCCTCTGAGCCCAAGTCCTCCGAATCCACATCTCTCACCTATCTTGCTGGGCGCAACTTATCCACTCGCCGCGGCCCACAGCGTCGCAGCTCCCGCAAATTCTTACGCAAGACGTGATCTCCGCGCCACTCAGTATGCCGCCCAGTCGCACCAGCAGTGTCGCGTCCTCGCAGCGCCGATATGAGGGTGATGTGGAGAGCAGCGATGATCCGCATGAGGCCGACTCGCCTGCCGAAGAGCGACCGCAGCCACATGCAAATCGGACTAGGAAGCACGATCTCGGTGACGTCACTCCGCGCTCTCCTCTACGTGGATTCGCGTCGTCTGAGAAGGTGCTTGCTACCCCTCCTCTCCCCTTGCCATCCCAGCACTCCGCGCCATCCGTTCTGCCAAGTGCGGCTGTGTCTGTCCCGCCCTCTGTCCCAGCGCCTTCCGAACTGGCTCCGATCGTAGCGGCGGCCAACGCAGCTCCTGCCCCCTGCCCCCGCCCCCGCCGCCACCGTGCCCGGTCCTCGCATCGGCACCTTCCCTGCGCCTCGCGCGCCCGTGCCCTTCCATGCGGAATTGACCCTGTGTGGCCATACCCGCGCGCACCGCTCGACGACCGCGACGACATCGTCGAGCTCGACTTTGCCGACACCAGCGCACTCAGTGACCTCGATGCGTTCGAACGCTGCCGATTGAATGGCAGGAACGGCGCGAAGCCCTCGAAGAAGGATAGGGCGAGGCAGCGCGACGAGATCGAACGTTCTTGGGATGCTGCCCGGAAAGAGCATCAGTCCCAATCTCGACCCCGAGTCGTCGCATGCGCCAGAGATTTAGGGGAGGCTCTCGCAACCACAGGCCCATCTTGCCGTCGGAGGTGCACGCGGGTCGGCAGCAGCTTTGCCTTCTCCACAAGCGCAACCGGGCGCTGGGTCATCTGTCATGTCCAGTCAACCTAACAACTTTACATCTGCACTGGTGAAAAACCCCGAGCCATTATCATCCACTGAAGGACCGCCGGTGGCCCTTTCGTCATCCAGCAACAACAAATCTAAGTCTAAGGCCAAGTCCGTCCCCAATGGACCCAATGGCAAAGCGTCAACCCCCGTCACGACGCAGGTGCAGACGAATGGGGCAGCGAGGCTCGTCAAGTCCGCGGCGGGCGCTGCGATCATTGAAGCCGCGCATCCCCACCCGAACGGTAACAGCGCTTTGGCGACGAGGGACCGGAACGAATTTGTGAGAGAGGTGCTCGCTCTGATCAACGTATGTCCCTTGTCCCTCTTTTCATCTGTGGCGTTTTTCATTCATTTCCCGTGGTTTGGTTTGGTAGACTGATGCCTCGTTCGTGGATCGGGTTTGGACGGAGTATCGTGCGCGGGCGTAGCGTAGCGTATCTAGTCAGCCTTGTGTTCCAATTGCTGTGTTGTCCTGTCTCTGCCCTCCTCTCCCTTATCCTCCCCCACCTCCCTTTCCTCTCTCCGTTCGCCGTCCCCGTTCCCCCACGTTGCACTGAGATATCAGTGTCGATGTATTGTCGCGCGATGTACCTACACTTGCACTGACATGTATTGATATTCGA
>Ga0307510_10007577_pt1 | contig 12935 bp, 8 predicted proteins | sample 12_EM_MG_FD_207224 | JGI IMG/M metagenome (GOLD analysis project Ga0307510, IMG submission 207224) | Populus trichocarpa ectomycorrhiza microbial communities from riparian zone in the Pacific Northwest, United States - 12_EM | ecosystem: Host-associated > Plants > Roots > Unclassified | place... | reverse complement strand
AAACAACATGTTGTTGATCTTTCTTATGAAGATAACTTTTCTGAGAAACAAATACCTACAAAAGCGAGACCAATCCAAAAGAATGTTGAATTAGAACAGCATTATAGACTTGAAATCCAAGATCTAGAGTCAAAATGTCTCATCCAAAAGTCCAGATCGCTTTGGTCGTGTGTATTCTATGTTAACAAAAACTCTGAAATAGAATGAGGCACACCTAGACTTGTGATCAATTACAAACCACTTAATAAGGCTTTAAAATGAAGAAGATATCCAATTTCAAATAAAAAAGATTTATTACAAAAATTGCATTTTGCTTTCATATTTTCTAAGTTTGATATGAAATCAGGTTTTTGGCAAATCCAGATCCATCCTAAGGACCGTTACAAAACTACATTTACAGTCTCATTTGGTCAGTATGAATGCAATGTTATGCTATTTGGTTTATATATATATATATATATATATATTGTGTGTGTGTTCTATCAAGATTTCGGTAGAGTTTCTTTTATAAATAGAAAATTCCAAGTTATCAACTTATCAAATCTACACTTTTATACAACTTCCAAACCACGATCAAGTATCCTAGATCGTCATCCACATCAACCATTTATCAATTAAATCCAAGCCATACAACATCACATACAATTAATTATATAACACATTAAATTATACATTTATAAGAGTTTACATGATATGATATCCTAGTGTAGATGAACAACAAGTAAATATAGTGGGTCATTTAATTTCATATGTCTATAACAAAAAATTAAGCAAACATATATTACATGCTTAAACAAAATTATATTATAAGTCAAAATGTACGATAATATACCTAGGTTATAAAATCAAAAGTGATAAGAGAATCTATTCCTGATTGGTATGAGATGGTCCTAAAAGTTTTTTACATTAAACCAACATAAATAAATGATATAATTTTATTAACATAATTAGCCTTCCCATTTCTCGAAATAGCTAATCAAACCCATTTTTCAATTATACCTTTCATATTGATATCGATACCGATGAACCTCATAAATATCATTAATCTCTCAAATTGATAATGATTAATCAAGTCTAAAGAATGTCGATACCAATGTAACCCATTAGTATCATTAGTCTTCTATATCAGGAACTACTAATCAAATTTAAAAAATATTGATACCAATATAACCTATTTGTATCATTAGTCTCCCAAACCGAGAACGACTAATCAAAGTCTTTAATATTGTTGATTGTCCACTTTGTCAATGTCGATGTCATTGTACCCATTGACATCATTAGCCTCCATAACTTGGAACAAGTAATCAAATCCAAGTAAATGTTGATATCAATTTATTACATTAATATCATTAGCTTCCAAATCACCTCGAACAACTAATCAAACTCACATTCCTTTTCTTTTTTCTTTCACCTTTTTATCTTTTTATACATTGCTCATGATTGCACATTAAAGAAAATTGCAGATAAAACATTTCAAATGATTCAAATAAAAATATTATGGTGTAGGACACCTATTTTGTGTCTATATTCTCATTGCAATTGTTTGCCTCTGTGCAGATCCTGCAGTCTTTTTTGTACCAACATGATTTAAAATCATCACTCCGTTTTAAAGAGAAAATGATCACAATATTAAATATTTTTAATCTCTTATATTGAAAACTTCATAAACAAGAAGTTACACACACACCCACATTTTTCTTCTTAACAATTTAAGTTTACTCAAAAGGAGTGATATAGTTAGCTAGTACATTTTTCTTTTCTTTTATCACCAACTCAATTTGATTCAATGTTCAATTTCAAACATATAAACTAGCATTATTGTTTACAAATGTTCTGTAAACTTTAAACAAATATTTTCCCTTTTTATTCTTGTAATTTCTACTATTAAAGTACTACATCAAGAACATTTCTAGACAAACATTAAAAATTGACTAATTCTAGCCGATTTAACTTAATCAACCTAGAACACAGTTTGATGACTTATTCATAATTAAAGTTATAAAACTTGGCTTTGAGTGTGGCTTGCCTTTTTAGAAAAAGCCAAGATACAAAGCTATAATTTTGGTGAAGGGAAGAAAACCTAGTTATGCCATTAACAAAACCAAAACTACCTATTTTAATAACATATACAATTTGTCCGATAAGATTCCGTCTGATCTTTCTTTAACTTTTAACCCATATATAAAGTTTTATAACTCCAAATTAAGTAAGATTAGTCCCATTTGAAATTTAACACTCTTAGCTACAATTTTTACAAAGAAATGCATTCCAAATTCTATCATTTATTAGTTCAAACTTCAGCTGAAAGTCAATTGATAAAACTATCCAAATTCTAGTTCATCAGCTTGATACATAACCAAATATTTTCATGCAATTTTTCACAATTCAAGGCAACAATCTTCATTCACTATATTTTTTAACACCATTAAACATAAGTCCCACAACAATCAACTTAATAATATTCATCCTCTTCTTAAAATGACCCACCTTTAATTTTCCACGCCCTTTATTCATTCCATCTTTGCTAACTCAATTAAAACAAGAATTTTAGCTAGATTAAAGCACCCCCAAAATTCCTCCTTTGACCAAATATGGCCCATGCCATTTACACTTCCATTTTTCACAATTTATCTATTCTTTCAATTTGTTATATTTCTTTCATCTCATTTACACACACACAACCTACTCATAACCCAAGTAATTTGTTTTTCTTCTTTTTAAACATTATACACATCAAAGTTTCATACTAACATTTCCATATGTTCATCCTTCTTCATACACAAAGAACACATAATTAATCCACTACATATTTTTCATTTCTTAGTTTGTTTAAACACTTTTTATTACAAACTTTAAGCCAAAATTCTACCCACTCTATTTCCCAAAACTGGTTGGCCCAATACCAAGGGTTTCCTCTTCGTTTGTTTCGGTTTTTTTTTTTTCATAATTCCTTTACTTTTTACTCTTCCATTGATAACCTAACATATTTTCTCTAAAATATCCAATTCCAAAATATTTTCAAGAACCCTAACATCATAATTTTACGGTATTAAAATGCAAATTAAAGGATAAAAACTTCCTTACCAAATGAATTTATGCACAAGATTGTGATTTCCTTGACAATTTTTCCTTGTTCTCTTTCATTTTCATTAAGTTACTTGCTCTCACTACTCTCTCACTCTTCAAACTATCCCTATCTCTCTCAAATGCTTAGTGTTTGGTTCTTTCTTCACATGCACACACAATATCTCTCAAATTTCTTCATGGAAGGACATGCAATGATGCTTTATCTTGAAGAAAATAGGAACAAAGTCCCTCTCTCTTTCCGTTGCTATTGTTCTGAGTGAACAATAGCACGTACTGTAGTTGGAGGATAATATTTTCGGTTAGTTACCTTTTTACCCCTTCTTAGTTTTTCCCCCAAAAGTTTATTTGTTACAATCACCCCCCTCAACTGATATTTTTATCTAGACACCTTCCTGAGGTCAGATCGCCATAAACATTTAACCCAAGATAAAACAATAAAACAATGTGTCAGAAGACTCCTCATTAAATTTCACCTTGATCTAACAGTCGGATTGAGAGATATGTCTAATATCATAAAACTGGACAATTGGTAATTTACGCAAAAAATTCTAAATTTTGCGCACTATTTTATTTACTTAAATCATCGTGAAATATTCCCCTAAATTCATTATTATTAATTAAACATTACAATATTTATCAATTATTCACAAATTTATTTGTTTGTTTGTTTTTCTTCTCTTTTTTTCAACCAGAGGTTTACAAATTAGATAGGGCTTAACAAATAGTTTGGGTATTGTTTAGGGGTGAATTTAGAGGTAACTCGTGGTTCGGTAGTTATTGCATATTGGAAACACAACATTTGATAAATATTGCATTTCTCAATCGCAGCTTCTTAATTTATATATCATGTACAATTATGTTATTTCACCAATTTTTTGTAGCCATGTTATTTTGCAAAAAAAAAATTAATTTGTGCTGATAAGCAAAAATAGCTAGAAAACTTCACAGACACATAAAATGGCCTAGTTGTACAATCATCTTTTTATTGTGATTGATTCGTGTCTTCGTTATTCATTATATCCTGCATTTTCCTGGAAAAAATAATATGTACCTTTATAAGTTTTAAACGCTATATATATTCGTAAAAAGATGGTATCACAGGAGATCTTGTAATTTAAAGGAAAAAAAAACAAATGCGAGTGAAAATCCTAAGGGAAAATTAAAAACCAGGATATGAAGAGGAGAAAAATAGATTATTAAACAGCCAAGAAAAAAACTATAAAGTTTGTCCAAGACAAGAACATATATACTTTCAGGACATAGTTGAATCCTTACAGGCAATGGAAATGAGGAAATTCTGAGAAAGGAAAACACTTGACTTGGCGAGCTTTGATGATGAGGGATTCCGTCCAGTATCCAAAAAAACTTGTGTGGGATCAAAACTTCTGTTTGAGAAACAATTAAGGATGCATGCAAAAGATTAAGTACTCTATACAGACGTTCGTGAAGAATTAATTGTATTCAAGTAATAAACAAACTGAATCACGCACACAGAATTCAGGATAGATTGTAACGATTTAGTGCCATAGAAATTTATAAAAAAAGATTATTCCCTTGACATGTACTGAATATATATTATCAGATGGTTGCAAAGATTGTCTTGCAGCAGAAAAGTAAGAGTATCTACCCAGTGTCCGGTCCATTATCGGACATGCAGAATGGAAATCAATTATTTGCAAGAATTCGAACTTTGCTCATGAAAATGACTTCAATCTTTGGATCGGAGCATTAGGATTGGAAGCACAGCTTGCAAAGGACGACCAGCTGCAACCATGGAATTTTTTCATGTCTGCTTTTTTCCACGCTCGGTTTCCTCTTTGCGGCGGAAAAATCCTAGATTTCCTGTTGCTGGAAGAATCTTTAGACTTGAAGCTCCAGAACGTGGACGTGTATCGCTGATGCCATCCTCGTTTTACATAAATCTACGTTGAATTTTGCATTTCGACGTTAGGATTGTTTCTCAGTCCTTCCTATCTTGCATAGTAAAGAGATTTATAACTATTTTAGGAAATTTTGGAGCAATTATTGTTTCCCTTTTTCTCTTTGTGAAATTGAGAATACGATGCACCCTTCAACATGTTTATTAACTATGCCTGTCCCGTTTGCAACAACATTTCATGGTTCATTTTCCTGATCTGCAGTTGTCATACTGAAAATGTTTCTCTAATGTTGCTCTTTGCCCAAGCATTGTCCAGTAAGGAAAGAGAGGAGGCCATGTATCTGCTATTCTAGGGTTGAATCAGTTATCGCCTGAAATCTTAATTCCTGGTTCATATTATGAAACGGCCTACTGGAGATTTATAGTATGTGTACTGTTCTGGATGAAGTATGAGGTAAGAGATAAGATGATTACAGCTACAGGATTATATCTACTATCTGCTTATGAAATTTAAGTCAAGTGATTTGAGACAGTAACTGACCTGACTAGCATGACATTTCCCTTCTGAGACTGAAACGTAAGGGTGGGGTAGTGGTAAGACCGTCTGATTTTCACCAGCTTCATTAGCCAATGCAAGATCTCTTAGCCTGTTCAGCTCCGGCAAAACCACTGATGCAAGGTCTGGCCTATCCCTTTTCCTCAGCTCGCTGCACTTCAACGCCAGTTTTGCAAGCGATAACGCCTCTTCGACAGGCCAATCTGTCTGTGTTTGGTCAAGAATATCTGAAAAGGTTCCTTCCTCAATGGCCTGCGCAACCTGGTGAGATAGACCCATAGGATTCTTTGCTGTAATAAGCTGTAACAGTACTATACCCAATGAATATATATCTGACTTGACGCCTAGCAGTCCTGTCTGCTGATATTCCGGATCAATATAGCAAAATGTGCCAGCTGCTTCTGTCTGGCAATATTGAGAAATATTGTCAGCTATAGCTAGCGGAACAAGCCTGGCCAAACCCACATCCGAAATCTTGCTCACATAATTCCTGTCTAAGAGAATGTTTCCAGGCTTAAGATCGCGATGCACCAAGGGTTCTGGTTTTGTTTCATGAAGGAAAAGTAGGCCTGTGGAGATTTCAGAAGCTATGCTAAAACGTTTTCTCCATGGAATTGGGGGAGTGTTGCCTTTCCTGAAGAGGCAGTCTTCCAAGCTGCCCTTTTCCATATACTCATACACGAGGCATCCATACTCTGGGCAGGCACCAAGCAGGATAACCATATGTGGATGTCTCACGTTGCTCAAAACCTGAATCTGTGTTGATAACATGGGTGGATAACTTATTAAAAACAGAAGGAATTAAAGGCTACAAGCTAATGCTTTCTTATTTCTTCCTCATCACATGCTCGCATCTTTGATCTGTGTTTTTGCAGAGAAGAAGGGAACAAAAAGCAAGTTTACGACCTATATCATTGTCATTTTAAATTGTTTAGCTTTTCAAGTTGTAGGAGAGGAGGTTCAATTAATCTGGCACATGCTGATTCCACTAAGGGAGTGTAGTATTCTCAAGCATTTAAAAATGAAATCAACATGCGTGTTAGTTGGTGAAGTCCTTCAGGCTCACAGGAATGCACAAACTGAGCATCTGCAACTCAGCATGCTTGCCACAATCTTCAACCATTCTCCACTTAGATTTTCATTCTTCCTCTTTTTTTGTTTTTCTTCTTCAAGTTTTCATTTCTACCAAGATTGCCTCTCAGCATCATGATCACTCATAGCTAGTAAGATGGATATCGGGCGTTTCTAAAATACAAGTTAGCATGTTACTGTCAAATCTATATTGCCATCTAAGTTGCATTATCATCTTTGTGTATACTTGAAAGTTGTAACCTTGCTGAAAACTTGAGCCTAACCTAGGTTTTAAATTCTAAAAAATCTAACAGTTGCAAACAGCAAATAAAAGAATGTTAAGCTTACATTTATGCAGCGTGCTACACTAACAAAATAATATACGATACCTCTTTATGAAATTGTCTCTGGCCCTGCGACAAGTCTGGTCTCAAAACTTTGATGGCAACCGGAGTATGATCGAGTGTGGCTTTGAAAACAGGTCCGTATCCTCCTTCACCGATCTTGTTGGAGCTCTCAAAGTAATTTGTCGCAACTTCTATCTCTTCAATAGTATATTTGCGATATAGCACACTTTTTTGTGCCAAACATTTTATTGCTTTTTTCCTCTCTTCTGCCTCTTGTATGGCTCTCTTTTCTGCGGTCTGTCTCTTCTGAGCTTCCATTTGTGCTAGCATCTGTGCCATTTTTGCTGCTTCTATAGCTGACTTGGCCTTTTGCCTCTCCATCTCTGCCAATGACAGTGCAGCCTCCTCAGCAAGCTTTGCTTCATCTAATTTACGTGTTTTCAATGTATGCAAATGCTGAAGCTGACTTGCCTAAAAACAAAACAAACATAGAATAAGCTTACTCGTGCACACTCAAAAGCTCATAAATCTTATCTAATCTATGATTACGATATTACCATATGTCTGGCCAAAACAGCTTCTTTGCAAACTGAACTATACATTTCCATAGATTGCTTCAATTCGAGTTTTAGTCTCCTTATTTCTGCTTCCACCACATTCTGCGACAAGGAACAATATTTATTTCAATAATGTTGTGATATCTACCGCTTTAATGGAATTCTAAAATTTCTATAAGCCCTAGGCAGGACCTGCACATGATTGTTTCTGAACTGCACGTTTAATCGGTTCTGTTAAAATAAAATAACTTTCATGCTTGAATTTTATACATGCAGCTTGATCCTGAATATCAGGAATCTCAAAATACAAATGATCTCTAAAAAGTCTAGTTAAAGTCTTTGTCGACATTATTACATTTTCACAATGCTGAAAACAGAATTAACTATAGTTCAAAAAGCCAAGAGCATCATCCAACTTGTCCCACACAAATGAGCACCTTTCCCCTATAACCTATTTTAACTTTGAATATTCATCTTATAATGATTTTGGAAATGAAGTCAAATGTCTTGGAGCAGTTGGAGACAGTCACCATCCTGGTTGAAGATTTGATACAATGGCCCTAGGTATCAACTTTTAATGAGAGATACTCACTGGGGTTGGTGAGAAGTCCCTAGGACTTTCTGATGTTATTGAGAATTCAAAATCTTCAGAGGAAATTTCAGTTGATACTAAACTTGGTGGCCCTGAAAGTTCACCGAGACATGATACAAAATCTCCTTTCAACGCATTCGGCGCTCGACCATCCATTGATGTTGTAAGAGTCTGGTAGCTGAATGTACGCTCCTCACGTGGTGCCATCGATAGAGGATTGCTGTTTTTGCCAAAAGAAATTGTATCAAAACATTTACTTTTCCAACTTGCATGACTTGAATTGTATTTTTCCGCTAGCAAGTAAGATTTCGGTAAGCAAGAAGTATATACCGCTTCTAAGTGCACTCTTATCTACTGAGAACATTCCTGATTGGATTAATTAAGCTAAGCTTACAACTATTGACCAATTTACTATGATCATAACCTCATTATGGCAGTCGGATGTTCTTCTTTTCAGCAAGTCTCAAGAATGAATGAACATTTTGAAAGCTTTGACTGTCAAAACAGAAGCAATGACACTCTCCAAGCAAAACATATGATTAATCATATTCCAAAACTTACCTAGGAATATCTTCATGTTTTGGGCTATCGGATAGAAGATAAGGTAAAAAACCCTGGTGATTTTGTTGCCTCGTAGTTGCAATATGAGTAAGCATTTGAAGGTGCCTGGGAGTAGCAGGTGGTGTTTTAGGTGCTTGAGGCTGCCCTGGAGGAGTAGCAGCACCTCTTGGTGTTCGAACTTGCCTTCGGTGAGAAGCATCACTAGTAGGTGTTTCAGGTTTCCTTGGACCAATAGCAGTACTAGTCGGTGTTTGAGGTTGCCTTGGACTATTAGCAGCACTAGTGGGTGTCTGAGGTCGACTTTGGGACTGAATTTTTCCTCTTGAGATAACATATACTCCACATGATTCTGGAGCAAGTTTTAGTAAGCTGGATGGAATATCTAGATTCCTAAATTTCCTGCATGAAGAAGACTGCCGTAGGTTACAATTTTTAACTTTCCAATTGCACAAGCAGTACGGTTTTATCAGTTGATATGTATATTAATGCATAACTTGTCTCAGCTCATTAAAGCATAAATTAGCAGTGTGCTGGAACTGCGCATAGCTGCAAGAGCTCTTGCTTTCTATTATAACAGTTGATGATTTTCAAGAAAACCTAAACATTTGAAGCCAAAAAAACTACGACAGATCTCAGTTGATTCAATACAGTTTCGAATCCACCAAAACTACGTAAGTATGTGATGTGTGTGTGCGCGTGCGCAGAAAGAGAGGGGTAGACCTTGTTAGAGGATTCCTGGTGGAAGCACCGAGAACAATATTGTCAATGCAGTTGTTACCAATATAATTAACTAGTGCTCTTGCAATATCGATATCATGGATGACTACTTCCTTCAATTCAACCTGAAATCCCAAAAAAAGAAATCAAGGAATCAGCACATTGGCAGGGTTCAATGAGATCTTCTATACATGTTTGGCCTTTTCCAAGTACGGTATTATGCAAATGCAGCCATTGAAATGGGTGCAGCACCAAAAACAAATATATCAAGATCATGGAGCTTGCAATGCCCTTTTCTGGAGACATGTTTATGAAAATTACTCACTCCTTTTCGAGCACCAAATCCACGGTATGGAAGGAATAGCTGCACCTCCTGCTGAGTTGGTGGACGACCCTCTTTTGGTACAGCATCAAAACCCTCTGGGAAGCCAAGGAAACACAAAATCAAACACAATATTGATTAAGGCAACAATCTGTAATGCCATACTCAATAATTTCGGTCTCAAATGGAATTAACGCAGCATATATGATACAAACAGATAGCTTGAACTTTAATTAAAGGTTCAGCATTATCACGTATGCCTTTCAGCTGGGGCTAGCTCAGATTATAAATTAAGGGAGTGGCAGCTTGGCTAGCTAGACATCCTGCCTTTGTTCGAGCTGCAATGCTCTCCAAATTGGAACAAGAAAAAAGACCATGTGTAGCTCAACGGGCATTCAATTCTGAGTTTGAACTCGTGTTTTGTCTTCTATACTTGTAATTTCCAATAACATTAGTAATGTCAGTTATACATGATCCTTTCTCATAAAATTTCACAGAATATATCATCATGCCTCAAATTCCTTGGAAAAACAAATTATCATCTTGTACATAAATGTTTTCACATTTGAGAAAATAGTGGTGTTGATGATGGAATTAATTAGGTGCTACTTACGAGGATTAAAGGTTTTGATTCGAACATGAACAAGGATGAAATGACGGCTTTTGTGGTTAAAAAAGTTTTCTACAGCCCATTTCACTGCAAGCTGGCTGTTCTTGTCTTCATCAATTGCAATAGCTGTGATTCCGTGCTTTTCTTCCACTTCGGATAAATTTGGTAGAAACAAAGCCATGGAGGACGCATGGAAACACTGAGAAAACTAGACCACAAAAACCAGATGAGGTAACGCTAAAGTTTCATGTCCAAAATTGAGCTGAACAGAAAGAAGATCACAATGCTGCATTGTTATATATAAGAAAGAAGATGGTTTTAGTTTCCTGCCAAGATAACCGTCTGGTTACAGTGTTTTAACTAAATTTAGTAAGAGAAATGACATTGATGACAAGGAAAACAAAAACATTAGCCAGCCACAGCCAGCAGCCAGCAGCCAGCTCCGTAACTATATATTTCCTTCTCTGGATTGATGCTGTTAAGTTAGTTCTGTTTCTTGACAACACACTTGTTTTAGTGTGAGTTGTTTGTTGTGATTGAGGATTAAATTTCCAATTTTCTGAAACAAAGATGCTTTGCCGGGGAAACTAAATTTAGAATATGTATGGTTATGGTAATTAATTAATTAATTATATATATATATATATATTTCTTTTATTCCAGGTATATATTTCTAGCTGTTGCTTTTAGTATATTTGTGGTTGCCAATTATCTCGAACGGTAGTTCAACTGGTATAAGTACGTATTCCAAAGCTCATAGTAATTATTCATATGTTGAAGCTCAAAGTATCCATTGTGTAGCTTTTAACTTTTGCCTTCTAGATGACTTTCCAGGATTTTACCGATTTTCTTTCCTTCCGTAACAAAGCCTGCCATCCTTCTCATATATGATGTTTTACGCAAAGGGGAATTGTGTTCTTTAGTCGTTGGGAAAGTGGATGGGTGCGTCTACATGTGTTCTTGAGAGGTAGAATTGATCAGCTTCTCATCTTGAAACATCTTTTGCAGGCTACAACGAAGCATTCAAATCTGAGATATGGTCTCTGATAAAGAGAATCTTGAGATATGGTCTATTCAATTTTCCTACACTTTCTATTCGAGTTGTCTGACAGATGTAGTTGATAGTGTGAGGCTGTGAGCTTTAGCATGCTGACAAAATGTTTTTGCCATGTCTCACAAACAAGTTAAAAGGGCATTGCATTTCAAGGGTTATAACTTGAATTAACCCTTTTTTATCTCTCTCTTCTTTGTTTTATTTTAACAAACACGATCCAAGATGGAAATGAACTTTACATGATAAAAACAAGTTTCACAGAGGGTTTAGCATGACCTACCACTACCACTACCACTTGGGAGGACTTGGGTATGAAGATCCTTTCTTTATGGTGTAGTTTCTTACTTGCTCGCATGGTGCAATCATATCAAGCAGAAACGCTTCCAAAAAAGGAACAGATGGGGTAAGTTCAATAAACACATGGCTTGAAATGATGCCACGTTTTAACAACAAACTTTTGGATCTTGACAATTGGCACCAAGCGTTGAAGATTGAGAGTTCTTTAAATCATGAGTGCCGTTCACTTCTGATGGCATTTGCATAGAGAAAGAGGACACCTGTGCTGTGCATACCAACCTCAAGGAAAAGAAAACATTAAAATGAAGAAATATCAGAACCCTACAAGGCTTCAAGCAACCTCAAACATCTAACCAAACGCCATCTACTAACGAGGTGCCATGCTATACCATCAATTCAACCTCTAACCACACATAACTACTGCCACAAAATGGAGCTACTTCCAGTTGAAATCTTCTTCTTTGGCCATATGCTGAGATTCTATGAACTTGTACCAGACAGTCTAACGAGGAAAAAAACTCAGACTGACTTAACTGAAACCTGAGAGCACAACAGAATAAATCTAAAACTGAACTCTGTAATCACCTTACCACAACAGATAAAATTTACATAACCATAAAATTATGGCACGGTGCTTGTCAAAAACACAGTCAATACGGAATCCAGATACACTAGCTATACGGCACACACTAGTTTCTATTCTTGTACACACATTAAGCCCAAAAGAAAAAAGGGATGGACCAAGCTATGTATTAATAAATAAAAAAATGTACGTTCTAATATATGTACGTATATGGACTTGAATTAGATGATGGATGAACCTTGATTAAGATTTGCTCTTGAACTTCCTTTGAGCTTTCGAGTCCACCACCACAATCACAGAGATATTATCCTTGCTTCCCTTCTGGAGGGCAAGCATTGAAAGGTAATCAGCCGCTGGTAATCAGCCGCTGCTTGAGCTGCAGGATCTGTACCTTTTCCCCTTTCAAGAAGAGATGCAACCCCATTCTTTTTGTGCCATAACAGAATCCGCGGTCGAGCCACTTCACAGGCTTCCTCATTTGTAATAACATCCCATAATCCATCACTAGCTAAAATAAGGCATTCATCATCTCTAGCACGAGGAATAAACATGACTTCTGGATCTGGAATTGTGATATTTTGAAAATAAATGAGAATAGAAAAAGGCAACAAAGTCCTTGGAAATTTAGAAGTTAGTATAAATGAATAAAGGGTATTGTGATAATTGAATAAAACTTGATAAGTATAAATAGAAAAAAAAAAA
>Ga0307510_10007576_pt1 | contig 12936 bp, 4 predicted proteins | sample 12_EM_MG_FD_207224 | JGI IMG/M metagenome (GOLD analysis project Ga0307510, IMG submission 207224) | Populus trichocarpa ectomycorrhiza microbial communities from riparian zone in the Pacific Northwest, United States - 12_EM | ecosystem: Host-associated > Plants > Roots > Unclassified | place... | reverse complement strand
CCGGGGATTTCGGCTTCTCCCGGATTTTCTAATATGCAATATTCAGACTGCCAATATTTTAATCCTGACTTTTGCTTAACTTCTGCAGCGATTAATTTTCTGCTTAAAACCTGTTTATCTACTGGCCATGTTGTAAAATAACTGTGCCCTAAAATGACATTTTTTACATTAGGAAATTTAGAAATATTGGTTTTGGTTTTTCCGAAAAAATAGTCAATCTGATTGTCGCGGTTTTCCCCATTTACATTTTCATATAAATAATTGATTTGCGCCGCTTCAGCAATTACAATTTCTGTACTCATTTTTTCAGCTTTGAGTTTTTCTGAAAGTGATTTGGTCAAATCGTAAATTTCCTGATTGGTTGCCGGTGTTCCTTCCTGACTGTTCTGATCACCGCTTTTAGGCATCCATTCCCATTGCGGCTCATTTATAGGACTGATATAATCGAATTTAACTCCTTCTTTTTTCTCTAATCCCTGAATACTTTGAACTAAAAAATCGGTAAATTTTGGAATTGCTCCATCTTTTAGATTCAGTTTATTCTTTTGAGATGCAAAAGATAATCCGTTGTTTGTCATATAAACCGGCGGACTATTAGTAAAAATCAGAAATTTTTCGATACCGCGTTTTTTAGCTGCCTGTAAAAACCATCTTTGTCCTTCTTGTTTAGAAAAATCATATGTTCCATCGGCATTTAAGAAACATTCGCTCCTTCTCCATTCATCAGAAACTTTGCTTTTTTCTCCTTGTTCTGTACTTCCTGCACCCAGATTAAATCTCCAGATCGAAAGCCCGATTCCTTTTGGATTTCCCTGTGCATCAATTTCTTTACTAAAAAGCAAATCAGCAATCGCATTCTTTTTCTGCTCTGGCCAATTTTTTCCAACGAACTGTGTTCTCCATGCATCAGAGCCTCCAAAACCGTCCATGGTTTGTACAACATTATCTATGCTAATGATGACGGTTCGCTGTGCAAAAGACAGCGAACTCATCAACAATAAAAGCGAGAGGTATACCTTTCTCATTTTTTTTATATTCTTTCTATTTTTTGATTTTGAACAATTCTAAAAATCTCAAAAATAGTATTTCATTAAACTTCTTTCTTAAAAAGAATTCTTATTTACCCTTTTGGTTTGCTTTTTAAAAACATGGAAACATAGTTTTTTGCAATTAGAAACCGTTTCACTTTTTTAGCTGTCTCATAGCTATATGAAAATAAACAAATTGATCTATAACATTACTTTATACTATGTCACTATGTCATCAATTACTTTTATTTATAAGTCCCAACGTAGGTTACAATTGATTTTGCAGGGATTTCAAAATTTGTGGCATCAACAGCTGTACCTTTTTTCAAACTTAAAGTTTCAGAAGTTGTATAAGGTGTAAATTTATTATCTGTCAAAGCACCTCCTGAAAGATTCAATTTGTATGTTTTAGCCGATTTGCTAATGTTTACTGCAACAATTACCAGCTTTTTAGTGGCCACGTCTTTGTAAGCTGTAAGCATAACATCTGTAGTCGCTGCTGCATTATCTAACTCAGGAATTAAAACTCTTACCATTCCGGGTTTTACAAAGAATGAAAAGTTTCCTAAAGCCCAAAGTGTTTTTGAATCTCTGATAAATCCGTCATTTTTACAATAATCAGAATTTCCGGCTCCGTTACTTGCGCCATCATCTACGTGAATTAAACCATCTTTGTAATCACCACGGCTAATAGCTGTCCACCATTGCCAAGAAGTAACACCACCAATAGCAATATCTGTACTTACAATACGAGCAGTCCAAAGAGCAAGTTGAATTCCTAAATCTCTTCCCGGACCTGCTCCACCAGGTAATTCTGAAGTTCCTGGAGATTCCAGCACACAATATTCTGAAGACCATAAACTAAGTCCTCCAATTCCTTGTACTCTTGAAGCGGCAGATTGTCTCGAAGAAATCATTTCGTTCAAAGGCCATGCCTGCCAGTAGCTGTGTCCTGATATTGTTTTCTTTACATTACTTAATCCTGCAATATTTTTAGCTGAATTAGTTCCAAAGAAATAATCAATTTGATTTGATCTGCTTTCTATTCCCGGAACTGTTTTGTATAATGATTCGTAAGCTCCTGCTTCTCCCACTACAATTTTAGCTTCAAGTCCTTTTGCCTGTAATTTTGGCGATAAAACATTCACGAAACTGTAAATATTAGCATTTGTTGCCGGAGAACCTTCTTGTGCTGAACCATCCCAATTGTATTGCGGCTCATTAAAAGGACTCACATAATCGATTGTTAAACCTTGTTCTGTTTTTAATTTATCTAATGAATTTACCCAGAAATCAGCAAGATCAGGCATTTTTCCTTCTTTCAAATTATAAAATTCTTTGATAGAAGCATGCGCTTTTCCGTTTTGTGTTAAGTAAACAGGAGCACTATTTGTAAAAGCCAGTAATTTAGCAACACCACGTTGTTTGGCAGCTTTCATAAACCAAACCTGACCTGCTTGTTTACTCATATCATAAGAAACTCCGTTTGTAGTAAAACACTCGGTACGTCTCCATTCATCACCAATATCACTTGCATCACCTTGTTCTGTACTTCCTGCTCCAAGGTTGAAACGCCATAATGATAATCCGATTCCTTTTGGATTTCCGTCAGCATCCAATTCGTTACTGAATAATAAATCGGCGATTTTATTTTTTTTATCTGAAGGCCAATTTTTTCCAATGAAATTACATTGCCATGCATCAGAAGCTCCAAAGCTTTCCATGGTTTGAAGGGGCATATCCAAATTCACATTCAAAGTAGTAGTTGTCGCAGTTTCCGGATTTGAATTATCTGAATTTTCAGAATCACAGCTTACCAGTAAAGAGTTAGCGAAAAGCAAGCCTGCACATAGCAGACTTACTTTATTATTGTTTATAAACTTCATATTAGTAGTTAGGGTTTTGAGTAATTAGACCTCCACTTAAATCTATTTCTATCTGTGGTATTGGCCACAACAAGTTTTTAGCAGGATTAAAATTGATTCCTTTGTCCTGTGATTCTCTTGTATTTGTTGTTTCGTAAGGGTCAGTTGAACTTAAGTTATATTGAACAAAAGTTCCGTTTGGTCCCATCAAAGATTCGATAACCGGTTTTCCTGTATTCGGATCTTTTTCACGACGGATATCAAATAAACGCAATCCTTCAAAAGCTAATTCTAAACGACGCTCTTTGTAGATTTGTTTTAAAAGTGTCGGTCCTGCTATACCGGTTTTAGGAGTCAATTGTACACGGGCCCTGATAATATTGATATCTGCCAAAGCATCTCCACCTGTATGATAATTTGCTTCTGCTCTTGTAAGATACATTTCAGCAAGACGAATCAAAGGCACATTCAATGGCAAGTGTCCGTCTTTTTTATCTAATGCACGACGTGTAGCTATAGGAATATAATATTTACGACAGATACGTCCTGATTTATTATCATTTAAACTGAATTTATGAGTTGGGTTTAAAACCTCATCTCCATAAGCTGGCTCACCCCATTTTGTGATCGTACTTTTGCGACGAATAACATCATTTTCAGAAAGATAGGCATTTTCCAGATCGCTGGTTGGCATACACCATCCCCAACCGTCAATAACATCCTGAGCATCATTGCTTGGAAAGTTTTTCTTGTCTTCACCCCTTGCTCCTGAGAAAGTAGGTAACATAGATCCTAAACTTTTATCCTGTACAGATGAAGACTGCGCTTCAAGAATAGACTCAACTCCGTTATGATTGTTTACATTCCAAATATTTAAGAAATCAGCTTCAAGGGCAAAAGGTCCTTCTGTAATTACTTTGTTAGAATATTGTTTTGCTTCTGCCCATTTTTCCTGAAATAAGGATACACGAGCTAATAAAGCATAAGCTGCCCATTTGTTTACTCTTCCGCTTCTATTTACCGGAATGTTTTCCAATTTTGCAGCAGATTCTTTAAGGTCTGCCTCAATTTGTGCATAAACTTCTGCAACCGAACTGCGTTGTAATTTCAAATCGGCAGTTCCAAGCGAAGTTGTATATAACGGAACACCACCATAAAGATTAACCAATTCATAATAGCAATAGGCACGAATGAATAATGATTCTCCCATATATTGATTTTTTTGAGAATCAGTAATTGCTGATAATGCCATTTTCTCTAAACCTAAATTAGCCGATTGAATCGTATAATAATGTGCCGTATAGATACTATTCATAGCTCCCATATTATCAGGAGAAATAATGTATTGCGAAGCAGGTCTGAACGCACCGCTATCCTGACCAGTGTTACCCATCCAGGCATCATCAGTAGCAGTTTCGTTAACCAATCTTGGGGCCAGTAATGTATACCAGTCATTAGACAACAATAATCTATGTGTCAATTCATTCACATAATTCTCACATTCCTGTGCCGTTTGAAAATAGTTTTCTAAGGTTTGAGTTCCTCTTTCTTCTTTTTCGATAAAATCACTACAGGAAACTGCAATTACCGAAAAAGCTATTATTGATAATATTATTTTTTTCATGTTCGTTTTTTATTAAAATGCTACATTAAGACCCATCAAAATTGTTGGCTGAATTGGATAATTCCATCCTCCAAAACCTGATCCTAAAACTCCTCCTCCTACTTCAGGATCTACTCCTTTGTAGTTAGTCCATGTCCATAAGTTTTGACCTGACACTGATAATCTCAATTTTTCTAATCCAAATTTATTGTAAAAAGAATATCCTAACTGAATGTTTTTCATACGTACATAAGAACCATCTTCAACATAAAAAGAAGAGAATTTTGTGAAATTTTCGTTGTTATCATCTTTCGACAAACGAGGAATACTATTAGAAGTTCCTTCTCCGTGCCATGCCATTTGATCTAATCCGCTTACTTTGTTTGAAAGACTTGTACCATTATATAAATCTGAGATATTTTGGTTTACGAGGTCATTCCCGATACTTGAATAAAAATTAGCAATCAAATCAAATTGTTTATAGGCAAAATTTAAATTCAATCCAACATTAAAATCAGCCCATGGTGATCCAATTTTTGTTCTGTCTTTATCGTCTAATTTTCCGTCTCCGTTAACATCTTTAAAACGAATATCACCCACTTGTGCATACGGCTGTAATTTAGTTCCGTGTTCATCTGTATGTGCATTTATTTCTGTTTGATTTTGGAACAATCCATCAGCAACATAACCGTAAAAATATCCAGGCTCATCACCTTCAACTGTCAACGTTCTGTTACTTGCACCATAAAGTTTTTCTCCTTTGGTTGATAAATTCAGCATTTCGACATTTACAGTAGTAAAAGTTACATCTGCACCATAAGAGAAATCTCCTTTTTTGTTTTTATAGGAAAGCAATAAATCGATACCATTTGATCGCATTGAACCTACATTTGTCCAGATTGTAGAATATCCGGGGAAACCACTGTATGTTGGAAACTGCTTTAAGAACAACATATCATTTGTTTTTTTCTGATAGTATTCCAATGCTCCTGAAAATTTATTGTTCCACAATGCAAAATCAAGTCCAAAACTGATATCTTCAACAGTCTCCCATTTAATATCTTTATTCGCCATTGTAGACGGGTAAGAAGTATCTGTAATTACATTACCAATAGGGTAAAATCCTTGTCCGATATTTGACTGATAAACAGCACTTGGTAAATTCTGATTACCTACTTTACCCCAACCTGCTCTAAATCTTAAATCATTAAAAACAGATTTTGTAGATGCCATAAAATCTTCATTTGAGATTCTCCAGGAAACAGATGCTGAAGGGAAATTTGCCCATTTATTATTCGCCATAAATTTAGAAGAACCGTCACGTCTAAAAGTACTTGTGAAATAATATTTACTGTCGTAGTTATAAGAAAGACGGGAAATATAAGACATTAGAGAACTTGACCAGCTATTACCGCTGCTATTACGGTTTTTAGTAGCCGCACTTACCTCTCTCATTGATTCAGAATTATTAGGAACACCTTCTCCATAACCCCAAACATCCGATCCATTATATTCCTCCATCGTATTACCAATCATGAAAGTAGCGTTGTGTTTTTCTGCAAATTTTCTGGAATATGTTGCAGTATTCTGCCATGACCAGTTAACAGTAGTCGTGTTTTTTCTTTCAACACTATTGATTTCAGCTTTTTCGTGAGCAGCATCAATTTCAAAATCAGGAGAAAATCTATTCCATACATTATCACCAACCTCAACAGATGCCTGTGTACGGATTACCAAACCTTTGATTGGCGTATATTGTAAGTATCCATTTGTATTTAAGTTATACTGATCTGTATAATCATCATATCTTTTTACTGCTGCAACAGGATTCCATACAAATGAAGGAGAACGTGCATAAATACTGTACTCATTTTCTGTTCCGTTTAACTGGTCAGCTGGCTTGTAAATAGGTGTAATTGGATCAATTCTATCAAAATCAGCCCAGTTTCCCGGAGCTCCCCATGTTTCGTAACGTGGATTTACAGTAATTCCGACAGAAAATTTATCAGAGAATTTAAAATCATTCGCTATTCTCATTGTAATTCTTTCCCATCCTCCTATTCCATACATAGAGTCTGAGTTATAATAATTTAAACTTAACGCATATGTATGTTTTTCTGAACCTCCGGAAGCACCCAATGAAGCATTTGTTACAGCAGTACCTCTTCTAATTCCTGCATCCCACCAATTGGTAGTTTTACCTCTGTATTGAGATGGATTTGGCAAATAATCAGCATAACCTGAATTGTTATATGCTGTATTCATAATAGTAGCGTAGTTTTCAGCATTCGCCATATCATAAGGATTATTCATTATTTGCATTCCTGTACTCAAATCAAAATTGAATCTTGTCTTTCCTGCTTTACCTTTTTTGGTTGTAATAAGAATAACTCCATTTGAAGCTCGGGAACCATAAATAGCACTCGCAGATGCATCTTTCAAAACCTCCATCGATTCAATTTCATTATTACTCAGGAAGTTGATACTTGTTCCCATCGGAATACCATCTACCACATAAAGCGGGTCTGTATTAAGATTCACTGTCGAAATACCACGTATCAATATTCTTGGCTGAGCTCCCGGACCTCCTGCACCCGTGATCTGAACCCCTGCAACTTTTCCCTGCAAAGATTCTGCAACATTACCAACAGTCATAGTCTGAAGTTCCTTTCCTTTTACTGAAGAAATCGAACTGGTAACATCACTCTTTTTAACCGCAGCATAACCAACAACTACAATTTCATCCAGAGTCTGGTTTAATTCTTCCATAACGACATCAATGGTGTTTTTTTCACCTATCTGTACTGTTTTATTTGAAAAACCAATGAAAGAAAATTCGAGCTGGGCGTTTCTGTTAGGAACACTAATCGAGTAGTTACCATCAAAATTAGATACAGTCGATTGCGAAGTTCCTTTTACTGTTATGTTAACTCCGGGAACCGGTATGGCGCCTTTATCCTTAACAGTACCTTTTATTGTTATTTGCCCAAATGTTGCAGCACTGCACAACACGGCAATAAATAACCATATAAATCTATATTTCATATTTAGATATTTTATTTATTAATGTTATAACAAAGTATAACAAACTATTTTTTTGTTATAAAGGCTCTTTCCAACTCAGTATCAACAATAACTTTGTAAACACCTGCAGCTGCTGTGTATGCACCATTACCGTTTTCCCCCGGAGACATAGTAGCAATACCATTATTAATTAATCTCCATTGTGGATTCCACCACTGACCTGTGAAAGTAATTTTTACAGTTGATCCTGTAAGCGTAATCTCTCCAACTAATTGATATGGATTATCCGGGTTATTAATCAAGTGTAAGCTTCCCGTTACCCATGCATTCCAGGTATCCCAGTTAGCATCTTTAACACCTTCACCACAAACACTCACAAAAGTTTTTCTTAGTGCTTCATCGTCATTCCATGATCCGTTGGCAATATCTGCCCAGACTTTACTAGAAGGTGTATATTTAGTAGCTGTATAAGCCATTGTATTTGGATTTATTTTTATGCTGTAATATCCTTTAGTAGGTAAAATAATTGGAGATGAAGCAACATCATCAACAATGTTTCCTGAACCGTTTAATCCAAAACAATGTGGGGCAAAGTCAGATTCCTGTCCTAAGAAATAAATTTCTTTATTGTCTTTATCAGCATAATATTTGAATTCAAAATCCTGTCCGTTTTTCTCGTGGAAATACATCGGAACACCAACTGCATCAGTCGTAAGGTTAGTTCCTTTTGGCTGGTCACATAAATAAATTGCCGGATACTCATTTGTAGCCACAATATTTATATTTATTGAACCTGTATTAGGAATAGCAAATTTATCTTTAGCTGTAATTGTCAATACATAATTAGCTGCTGTTACCGGTAAAGTATATGTTTTACTAAAAGTATACGATTGAGGGCCATTTTGTAACTGAACTGTCTCATCGATACCAAGTGCAGCACACTGAATCTGGATATAATCGATACCGGAATCATCATTAACTACGAAGTTCACTGGCAATAGATTACTTGTTGACAATAAAACAACTGCTCCGTCTTTAGGTGTAAGCATACTTATTGCTGGAGCAGCAAACTCTCCGTCTAAGCGTAAGTTAATATCTTTATCGACAGCATTACCAGAAACATCTGTTATTGTTAATTTGATTTTAAAAGCTTCAGATGTACCTCTATCAGAAGGAACTTCAAAAAAATAGCTTAAATCATATGATTCAAGTAACGGATCTGTAGCAAAAGTGATCATTTTGTCTAATGATAGTTCCGGAATTTGAATACGTACACTTTTTAATCCTAAATCATCAGCCAGAGCGGCTTTGATTTCAAATTTTCTGGTTGGTGCACCGTAAATTTCTGTGGTAGCAACAACAACCGTTGGATTTTCGGAACTTGGAAAATCAGCTTCATTATTTTGACATCCTGTAATCAGAATCGCAAAAAGGGCAAGAAAAAATAAAAATACATTTTTTTTCATTTCTTTAATTTTAAGGTTAGGGTTAGTTAGTTTTTTGTTCTAAAAATTGATGTTCTAAAATGAATAAGTTCATTTTAAAAAAGGGTCTGAAATTGTCTTTTCTTGTGGTATTAGAAAATGGCAATAAAAATTAGGGTTTGATTTTTGTCATGTTTGTAAGGTTTGGATATTTATTTGTTTTCTTTTTTGGTACTTATAATATTTCTTTTATTTTTAACTTTAAATCTAATTTGTTTTGTTTTATACCCGCAGTTTAAAACTGCGGGTATGTGATAAGTAATACGTAAAACCAACTCTTACTATCTTATTTTAAAGAAGGCTCAATTCTTTAAACAGATAAAAAAACTTATCATAAAAAAAACACTTATAATATACACAGTAATACAACTTACATATTACTATAAGTGCAAAGTAATGTCTAGTTTAAAATTTTGATGAGGGGTAAAATGGAAAAAAAAGGAGGTCAAATTCGTAATTACAAGTTATTTTAAGGTAAAAATTAAGAAGTATTAAAAAAAACAAACCTTTTTTTACACAAAACATAATTACATATTACTTATACACAATAATCCTTCAATTGAATAAGTGTTTACTCAATTAAGTATTTTAAATAAAATGTTGATTATAAATGCTGCTTTATAACCCTTTTGTTGTAATTCAAAATAGAAGTAAAGGCGGAGTCAAAGCACGTTCCAATTGACAAGCCTTCGACTTCGCTCAGGGTAACATTTGATTTAATGAGATATTTAGTAATAACATTTGTCAGGCTGAGCGTAGTCGAAGCCCTTCGATGTAAAAGCCTTCGACTAAGTTTATCCTGAGCGAAGTCGAATGAACTCAGGTTACTTTATAATGTTCAAATCTGAATTAAAAGAGTTTTTATATTTTTTGATATACTCTGAAGGTGTTATACCAAATAATTTCACAAATTGCTGTCTAAAATATTTAGGATCTTCAAAACCTACCTCAGCACTCGCCTGAGCAATATTCATCTCTTCGGTTAACATAAGCATAGCTGCTCTTCTTATCCTGACAGAGCGAATAAAAGCATTTAAAGTTTGTCCTGAAATGATTTTTATTTTAGTATAAAGCGTTCTATGGCTCATCCCCATTTCGAGGGCAAAGTTTTTTATTGTAAAATCTCTTTTATGAATATTTGCTTCGACAATATCAATACACTTCTTTAAGATTTCCTGATATTCTACAGGAACTTTCTGTGTATTTTCTTTAAGTGTAATACTGTCTAAGAAGTATTTACGCAAGGTACTGCGGTTTTTTAATAACGATTCCACACGTGCCACCAAAATATCATCATCAAATGGTTTTGTGATATAATCATCTGCTCCGTCATTTATTCCCTGAAGATGTGTTTCAGGGTTTTTTGTGGCCGTTAACAATATTACAGGAATATGAGATAAGGCATCATTCTCTTTTATTTTTCTGCATAATTCAAGACCATCCATGTTTTCCATAGTGATATCACTAATTACCAGATCAGGCATATGTTTCTTTGTTTGTTTTAAACCTTCTTCTCCATTTTCTGCACTAAAAACAACATAAGTTTCAGAAAATAATTTTATCAGATATCCTCTTATTTCTGCATTATCATCAACAATAAGGACTGTACGCTTGTCTGTCAGCATTATTTTCTGAAAATCACTTTCTGAAACAGTATTACTCATCAATTGATTATTTTCTTCTGAATCATCAATTATAAGTTCATCAAACAACTGACTTCTTTTTGCGACTACATCGGTAATTTCAATATTTTCAAAATGGTTGCTTCCTTTTAAGAAAGTCAATTTAAATACACTCCCCTTTCCTATTTCACTGCTGCAGCTTACTGTTCCTTTATGTTTATCAACAAAATATTTTACGATATAAAGTCCGATGCCAAAACCGGTTCCAACAGATACTTTTGAATTTATTTGTTTGAATTTTTCGAAAATCACATCAATATCTTTCTTTTCTATACCTTCGCCATTATCTGAAATTTCTAATATTACTTCAGTATCATTCTCCGCAAGATTAAGGTTAATTTCTCCGCCATTCGGAGTATATTTAAAAGCATTTGACATTAAATTAAATAAGGAAATTTCTATTTTTTCATAGTCTCCAATAATTTCAATTTCATGATCGGGAATATTAAAATTGTAATTGACATTTTTATCTTTTGCCTGATTTACAAAACACTGATACACTTCATTACACAGATTATTTACATTAATCGCAGATAATCTAAGCGAATCAGCATCATTTTCAGCTTTACGGAAGAGCAGCAACTGATCTACCAGACTCAAAAGTCTTCTGGCATTTCTGTGTGCAATAGCCAAATCACTTCCTGAAGAACCATTTTGGACACTTTCTTTCTGAACCGCTTTTTTTAACGGATTTATGATAAGTGATAATGGTGTTCTAAACTCATGCGATATATAGGTAAACATAGACGATTGTTTTTCGGCAACTTCTTTTTCTTTCTTGCTTTCTAATTCAGCGATTTTTACCTTATACTTTAATTCTTCTTTATTCTTGTTATATTTCAAATAAGCAAAAATACTGGCTACACCTGCCAATATATATAAGGTATATGCCCACCATGTTCTGTACCACGGCGGTAAAACTATTACACTGACAAGGTTGACTTCTTTATTCCATCCTCCTTTAAAATTGGTTGTTTTTACTTTAAACACATATTTCCCTTCAGCTAATTTGGCATAATTTGCTTTGCGGGACTGTCCAACATAATTCCATTGTTCATCCCAGCCATCTAAATAGTAAGCATAATTAATTTTATCTGCATTATTATAATCTAATGCTACAAACTCTAATGATAAAGTCGTTTGATCATAAGGCAAACGAACTTCTTTTATTTTATTGGAAACCCATTCTACTATTAGTTCGTTTTTATTTTCTTCTATAGGCTGATTATTGACATAAAAATCAGTTAGTAATAAATTATTTTCCTGATTAAAACCTTTTATCGCTTCAGGGAAAAAGATATTAAAGCCATTTATTCCTCCAAACAAAAATTCTCCTGTTGATAATTTAATTCCGGCATTAAAACTAAACTGATTGCTTTGAAGTCCGTCATTTACAGAAAAATTCCTAAAAGTTTTTCTTTTTTTATCAAATCTGCAGATTCCGTTATAAGTACTCATCCATAAGTTTCCTTCCTTATCTTCAAGGATTCTTAAAATGGTATTTGATGGCAGGCCATCATCTGCAGTAAGTCTTTTGAAAGTATTTGTTTTTCTGTCAAATAACAACAAACCTCCTTCCTGGGTTCCTAACCACAGGTTTTTGTCCTTGTCTTCATATATACATCTTATTTGATTATCTATATTTATTTTAACAATTTTCCGGGTTGTTTTTTCAATAGTAAACAAGCTGTTATAATTCCCTCCTAATAATTTTCCATCACTGGTTTCAGTAAGACATTGTAAATTATTAATGGATAGATCAAAGAGTATAAAGCTATTTTTTTTTCTGTCAAAAAGATACAAGGAACCTTCATTGGTTGCACTCGCCCATATATTGTTTTTTGAATCTTTATAAACAAACCATATATTTTTTTCGACTTGTCTGGTAAATGGATTATAACACGAAAAATAACTTACTGTATTGCTTTTGGGGTTAATTTTATTTACACCTCCTGCCCAGGTAGACAGCCATATTTCATTATCACTATCCCGTATAATACCTGTAATAAAATTACTTGTAAGCTTATGACCCATTGTAGCCGAGTTGCTATACGTGATATATTTATTGTTTTTTCTGTCCCAGTATTTTAGTCCGGCACCATCGGTTCCTACCCATAAATTATTTTTTTCATCTTCACAAAAAGATAAAATAAAATTTTCAGCAGGGTCATTTGCATTATATCGGATACTTTTAAAATACTTAGGCGTATTACTCAGCATGCTTATCCCGCCACGCAAAGTCCCGAACCA
>Ga0307510_10007575_pt1 | contig 12936 bp, 2 predicted proteins | sample 12_EM_MG_FD_207224 | JGI IMG/M metagenome (GOLD analysis project Ga0307510, IMG submission 207224) | Populus trichocarpa ectomycorrhiza microbial communities from riparian zone in the Pacific Northwest, United States - 12_EM | ecosystem: Host-associated > Plants > Roots > Unclassified | place... | reverse complement strand
CTTTTTTTTTTGTTTTTTTCTTGATGATTTGTGTGGATGCAGTCTGCTGACTTTTTCCGAGCTGACAACCCTGAAGGAATGGAGGCACGAAATGAGGTAATATCTATTAAATAAGTGTTAGTATTTCACAGACCACAAAAGCATTTTTCTTTCATCCTAAGACTGTTTTGTGTTTTTTTGCGGCCTGTTGGACTGATGGAACTTGTGAAACTGTCTCTATGAGTGAGCGAATCAATTATTTGGTTGGACTAGTTCAATTTCTGGTTTAATAAATGGGTTGCTGCTCACTTTCTCCTCTGGATATAGTGATGGAAGATTTATTGATTTCTAAAACTTGTAAATTGTAAGGCATTAATTTCTTAAAATCTTACAAGTTCCGCATGATAACATCTGAATCAAATTGCTTTATTACAGGTATTATTATTTATTTGAAGTATCCTTGAGTCATTGAGATCTCAAGATCTTGTTCATTTGGATTTTCGACTCTTAAAGATTTGTTGGCTAATGGTCATTAATAAAGTGAAATGAAAGTAGGTAATAAAAGGAAATCAATTACTGTGCAGTGAGAATAAAGAGTGGAACTGAGTAAGCATGTTGCAGGATCTGACCTTTTAGCTGGTTCAGCAATTTGGCCCGTCCCAGATACAATCCTGGATGAATACAGTAACCCAAATAGTAATTAGTAGTAAAGCCTCCCAGAAATATTGCCGTGTCCCTCAAAATATGCTGTTACTTCTGAACTATTATTTTTTCTTACATGGTTGGGAATGATAACACCATATTAACCTTCTCCTTTGCAAATAGTTTTAATGTATCACGTGCTACTAGGTAGCAGCACTGGCAATGGATGATATGATTTCCTGGATGCAAGAAGGTGGCCAGGTACACTATCATATATTCAGAGATTAATGACGTTTCCGTGGAACTTTCCTAATCCTTTAGTTTGGTTCATTTTAATTTCCTTGTAGGTAGGAATATTTGATGCCACAAACAGTAACAGGAAAAGAAGGAATATGCTGATGAAAATGGCTGAAGGAAAGTGCAAGGTACTAAGACCATATCATTGCAAAAGGTCCTGAATTTCACCAGTAATATACTAATATAATTTTTAGGTGAAGAACATCCTTTTGGGATGTGTACTTTTAATGTGTTTCGCCTTGAAGTGATATGCACTTTGGCTGCCTGTGTTATTTTTTTTCTTTTTCCAAATCTCTATGTGTCTCAAGAAACTGAATTTCACATATAATTGCCAAGTGTGCTATTTATCTTGTTATGATATTATTCTCTAAGCTTAAGAATAAGATGCTAAATTTGGAAGTGTTACAGTGCCTAGGTGTGTCTTGATGTTTTTTCTTCACCTTTTAACTGCACAGTTGATATCTTAAAAGAAGGATAATATTATTCCCACTCCATAATCTATTCTTATTACTCGGATCAAAATATCCTTAATATTATTTTTCACAAATGATGATATTAAATGTTCGTTTTATATTTATATCTAGAAAATATAGCTAAAAGTACAAATTCTTTCCTTTTGTAATTAGGATATTCTTACTTTACTTTTTTTATTTTTTATCATAACTCATTACCAAATTTATTTTTTTGGAAATTGTATTTTGGTCATGCTACATTTTTTCCTCCTAGACATCATCCATCAATAAAATATTTATTTCAAAAAATTTAATAGAGTAATTAAAATTTTAAGAACTTCAAATTTTATTTACTTCTTTTTTTTAATTCAATTTTAATTTTTATAATTAGAAAGTAATATTTCAGTAAAATCTTGATTATGTAAAAACAAAAAATAGAAAAGACATTTCATAGTTTTACTAAAAACAAAGGTTAATGTAGTCTATCAATATATTTTGCAATAAATATGGAGTGGGAATAACAAACTATGGAGTGAGAATAACACCACCCTAAAAAGAAGACTTTCTTATTCTTTCGCTTCTTTTTTCCCCGAAGAATTTCCTTTATTTTCAAATTGCTAAAAGTTCCCCTTAATAACTCTTGTTGGTGGTCACCGAGAACAAAATTTGACTGGAAGGTGGGATACAACCAAGATGCAATGATTAGTCCCAAACTCTTTTGACATCTGTTCTCTTTTTGCTGCAGATTATTTTCTTGGAGACACTGTGCAATGATGAACGCATAATTGAAAGAAATATACGTCTCAAAATTCAACAAAGCCCTGACTACGCAGAACAGTATGGTTACTATCTGAAATCACCGGCTTCTTATATGTGATGGACATGGGTACTTACTACTTAGGCCTTGGTGTTATTTTCCAGGCCAGATTTCGAAGCTGGATTGCAAGACTTCAAAAGTCGGCTAGTCAATTATGAGAAGGTAGTTTCATGTGCTTCTAATATCTTCTCCTTTTGAGATTTGGTCGCTATCAATGAAGAATTTCAACTTTAGGTTAACATTCACTTTTATTTACCAGGTTTATGAGCCAGTAGAAGAAGGGTCTTATATCAAAATGATTGATATGGCCAGTGGACATGGTGGACAAATACAAGTAAAAGCACACCTCTTTCTTTCCCCTTCTTCCCCTTAATTTAATTGTTCAGAGAATTTTTTTTTCCTGAATTCAGTTATATGCAGCAGAGGATGTAAATTGATAGTGCCGTTTTGTTCTATATGGTACCTTGGATAATTCAACTTTTTTCATGAACCCTGTATATAATAAAGGACGTTGTCTTTGAACTTACTATGTTCTATCTGATTATTCTATAATACAACTTGGTTTCATACATTCAGGTTAACAATATCAGTGGCTACCTGCCTGGGCGAATTGTTTTTTTCTTGGTAAGTTGTCCTGCCATAACTTGGATCAATTATTTCTTAGCAGATTATAGAAATGTTCTGTTGGGCCACTTCTCGTTTCTAATTTCTACTTCTGAAATTCTGTCATCATCTCTGCTGGCGCTAGTGATACTCAAGTTTCTGTTGAATCTTAACTACCATGTTTGTTGAAAATAAATTGTAGTCTCGAGAGAATATTTGTTCGGAGATTTTCATACACTTCTATGTGGAGCAAGAACATGGTCTTTGCTTGAGTTGCAAGCAATGGCTTAAATAAACAAAAAGAAACTAAGATGCCTTAAGTGATGAAACATGATTAGCCATTATTGTGACAATCTCTTCCACTGCTATGATCTTGCTGATTTGAATGTCATTCTTTTCACTCAAACCAAGAACTTCTGTTAATGTGATGCAGGTGAATACACACCTTACACCACGCCCAATATTACTTACCAGGCATGGAGAGAGTCGGGATAATGTTAGAGGTAGAATTGGTGGTGATACTGTATTGAGGTAGTGGTTCACGATTTATTAATTTTCTGGTATAGTTTGAATTTGAAGTAGTAAATGTTATATTTTGTCAAATTAGCTTTAATCTTGGATGACCTGTATGGTATTACTCTATTCTCAATCATGTGTTCATTGCACTGCTACTATGTTTCACTATATTAGCACAGATGCCAAAAAGAGTATTATTTTTTGTAAAGTATGATGGAGATATTTGCAGATAGTGTTTGGCATCATTTCCTTTTTGTTGTGTGAAACTAGCTCTCCTTGAAGGGATAATCTGCAGACTTTAACATAAAGCTCTTTAAATTGACCTCTTCAGCAGTCTTGAAGGCTTTGCTGAAGTTTGTAATATTCTCCATAGAATCCCTGTTGGCTTCTTGCTGCTTACAGTATTGCAGTGAAGATCAGCATCTCTCTTTTACCCAAAAGTGTTTGAATGTAAATCTTTTATGATTAAAAGAGGAGCAAAACTGCTGAGCACGGAAGCTGAAAGGCTTTCATAGCACTCTTGTTAGCAACATTATAATTGATACGCACCTGAGAGACCAAATATAAATCACTTTGTATCTATACATACCCACTTATAATATCTATTAATTATGCATGTTATATTCTTACCCTTTTCTTTATCATTTTTTTATTGAAGTCCTCTAAAACTTGATACTGATGCTGATAAGTTCTTTATGTTTTTAAATTTTGGAGGCTTTTTTTTGTCCTTTCAATATTCACATCTGTTTTTCAAAATCAATCCAAAGATGAGATTTGTCATAACCTAGAACTAGTCCCACCAATGTCCAAGAGCAATGAGATGCCTTGATGTGTGTCAATTATAATGCCACATTATCTAGTCTTTCTATCTTCAATCAATCTTCCCTTCATGTCTACTGCCAATTGTGGTTTCATTTTTATTTAGGTTTAATTCTCCATGCTGACATGTTTCCTTCAGCTTCTAATCTTTCTTTTTGACACATTCTAATTTTCTGCAAACCTTGGTTCTTCTTTGAGATTTGATTTACCCTACTCATTACTGGAATGCACTATACTCTGTTTCTGCAGTGATGCTGGAGAAATTTATGCAAAGAAGCTCACTAACTTTGTCGAGAAACGACTGAAATCTGAAAAGGCAGCATCTGTAAGCCCCATCAATCCTCACGATAAACCTTTTATGTCCACATCTATTCTGAGTGTATCTTTGAAATCCTTTTTTTATATATGAGGTGCTCCTGCAACTGTCCTAACTTTTTTCACTTTAAGTAGTGAAGTTATGTGCGATATGTCTTCTAGCAATTATAAATCAAAGAATTCAGATATTACACAATCAGATTTTTGGAAGCTTTTGTAGCAACACCTTTGTGCTCCTAACCACAACAAGTTTTTAAAGATAGAAAAGTGGGTTTTTAATAGCATTTTCATTTAAGATGGCCCTTTCTTTTTGTGATGCTTTGATGTTTTGTGTCAGTGAGAACACCATGCTTCTAGTTCAGTTTAACAGAATTGCTACTATTTTTATCATGCTAGTGTGACTGTATGCATCTCATCACAGTTTCTTCACTTTGTAGCACTTCTTTTTCTTTCTTCTTTTTATTTTCTTTGGGAAGTAGGAACAATGATTTAACTTATAATTTATTTATTTGGTTCCTTTGAAGATCAGCTCAAGAAGTTTTTCCAGAACAGAAAGATAAAAAAAGTGGTATTTTAATAGGTTTTACATTTAAGGTTGGCCTTTTCTTTTCTTAATGCTTTGATGTTTTGTGTCAATGAGAAGGATTCTAGCTCTTAGTCGATGTTCAATTTAACAGAATTGCCTGTGTCACATAGCGTATAGCGAAGATAAAAGCAGGGTTCTCAAGTTCTAAGGTTACAGACCAAACTGTAGAGAAATCTAGAGAAAATTCTCGGGTATTTTTATTGAATCTGAATAATAGTCTTTTTCTCTATAAAATAAACTAGATATCTCTATTTATGTTAGTATTAAAAATCCTTTATAGGAAATGATTTCTAATTAAAACTTAATTAATAGAATCCACCTAGTATTAGAATTCTTAAGTAGTAAAATACTAATTAAATTAAAAGTCCTAAGTTAAGTAGGAAACAAATAATTAAAATTCAAAATTAACTAGGAAAATAATTAAATAAGGAAAACAATAACTTCAAACTTCATATGAGATGCTTTTAGATTTCTTTGCAGACTTCTTTTCAAGTTTGACCTTGTCAATCTAGTCCATAAACTCTTGAGATAATTGTTCTATGTCAGTCTTTGTCACTTGAGAAAAACTCGTCCTTGAGTTATTTATCAGAAATTGAATTCTTTCACCCCAAAGAAACAAATACTTGAAATATAATATTGTTGCTAGCTTATTCACGAAGTAACATGTCCTTGACCTATGAACATTGAAAACATAAAAGAAGAAAACAAATATTCTCTCTTACTTTTACATTGATCAATCTATCCCTTATATACAAGATAGGAACCCTATATAGGAAAGTAGACTAATTAGAATCTCTACAATTAGGACCCTATATTAGAAAAGTAGACTAATTAGAATCCCTACAGTTAGGCTCCACATTACTTCCTAATTATGTGCTATTTACAACCTGTAACAAACATCAAAAATTAATTTATGGTGCATGTATAACGATAAAAAAAATCTATATATGATGTTATACCTTCTGTTCCTATGAAGTCCTCTTTTGGTTCATTCTCATATTTTTCTGTTTAAACTTGAGTTCATCATCATTTATGTCCTTTAATACTTCAATCGTTGTATTTAAAGGAACACCAAAATAATCTTCCAAAATATCTCTAGAGATTTGTCAAAAATTACCGAGTCCTCCGTGTCATTGTTTGCAAGATCTTCATCATCATATAAATCTTCTTCATAATCTCCATCAAACCATCATATAAATCTTCTTCATAATCTCCATCAGGTTTGCATAGAACATCCTCATCATTGAAAGGTTCTCGCTCGTATTGACATTCAATCACGTTGATCGATTTATGTCTCTCGGGTTGTGGTTGTTTGTTTTGAGTTGATAAGGTCCCATGACTTCCATCAAGTTCATCTTCATCAACACCCTTCATATAAACAAGTGGTTATATAGATGGAATTTAAGGAACAGGTCTAAGGTAAAGTTGGCCCCGGGATAAGTCTCTAAACATGTTCCTCTTCTCTTTGCGATTCTTGTTTGTGCCTCCCATCAACCAAAATACATCTTTTTTATCAAATGAATACTCATAGTCATACTGACCACGAGGATTTGCATGAACTGGTTTAATGACAGGTTGGCTGCGGATGTTATCCCCATTGTGTGCCTCTCCTTTCCTAGTTCATGCTTGCACGCAACCTTAGTGCTTTAAGCCTGGTTGTAAGGTCATAAACTCTGGTATTGATGTCGCTAAATCCAGTTTGCATTTGCCCCTCTAAGGCTGTTATCGTTACTGAATGGCGATTTAGTTGATCCTAAACAGCCTACACCCCCTAATCACCTTCACAAAAATGGTTGTCACTCCACAATTCTCTTCACGATTCACCATTGATTCAAATGTTGACTCACGCTGATACCACATGACACAGCGTATATTAAGATAAAATTAGAGTTTTCAAGCTCTAAGGTTACAGATTATAATTGAAGAGAAATCTATAGAAAAATCTCTGGTATTTTTATTGAATCTAAATAATAATATTGATCTCCATTAAATAAACTAGACATCCCTAATTATATTAATCCTAAAATCTTTTATAGGAAATGATTTCTAATTAAAACTTAATTAATAGAATCCATTTAGCATTAAGATTTCTAAATAGTAAAATACTAATTAAATTAAAATTTCTAAGTTAAACAGGAAACAAATAATTAAACTTTAAAATTAACCAGGAAAATAATTAAAACATGAAAACTAAATTCAAGCTTTATATCAGATGTTTTTGGGTTTCTTTGTGGACTTCTTTTCAGGCTTGACCTTGTCAACTGAAAACTAAACTCTTGGGATAATTGTTCTACATCACCTATTATTTTTATCATGCAACTTGCAACTCATTACAGTTTCTTCACAATTTAGCTCTTCTTCTTCCATCTTCCTTTCCCTTTTCTTTTCATTTATTTGGGAAGTAGGAACGATGATTAATTTGTTTATCCCTTCGAATATCAGTTCAAGTTTGGCCTTTTCTTTGCTTAATGCTTTGATGTTTTGTGTCAATGAGCACACCAGGGTTCTAGTTTGTAGTCCAAGTTCAACTTATCATAATTGCCTACTGTTTTTATCATTCTAGTTGTGACTCTCTGCAACTTACTACAGTTTCTTTACAATTTAGTCCTTTTTCCTCTTCTCTTTTTTGCTTTGGGAAGTTGGAACACTGATTTCACTTTTAATTATTTAATTTATTCCATGGAAATTCTGTCAAGTAGAGTGTGTTTAGAATGAGCCATATGAATTCTTATGACCATTGTTCTGACTTTGCTGTGGTCTAGATTTGGACCAGCACACTTCAAAGAACAATTATAACAGCAAGTCCTATCCCTGGATTTCCCAAGGTCAGTGTGAACCCCCTCAGAACATTAGTTGGTCATTCAGAATTGTGATTTACTTTGGCTGATTTTGTTGGGTAATTGATAGACATTGGAATTGATTGTAGAAAAGTTCACAATTCGTCATTTTGATAGATCCAATGGCGTGCCCTTGATGAGATAAATGCTGGAGTATGTGATGGAATGACATACGAAGAGATCAAGAAGAACATGCCTGAGGAGTATGGGTATGTTTCTTCTCATACTGTCTCTCTTTCTCTGCCCCCTCCCTCCCATTTGCTTTACATTCTTACCTTAATAACTTATTTTCTTCTAGTAAACTCCTATGGTGATCAGTTGAGGTTGTCTTAAAACCACACACATGTTTGTATTTTTTTCCTGCGCTTGGACATTATTAGTTGCTTCCCTGAGGCCTGATGCTTGTATCCCTATGAGCAGGGCACGCAAGAAGGACAAGCTGAGGTATCGATACCCTCGTGGAGAATCTTATCTCGATGTCATCCAAAGGTTTGCATTTTTCAGCTTTAACTAGAACCTTTGATACTTCATATTCCTTGTTAAATAAAAACTATTTTCCACATTGATGCAGGCTAGAGCCTGTAATTATTGAACTGGAAAGACAACGGGCACCTGTTGTAGTCATCTCTCACCAGGTTATACATTAAACATGCGATCTTGAATATCCCGATGCTTTGGGTTATCAAGCTCATCTTTTATTGCTTTATTTGTGCAGGCTGTATTGAGAGCATTATATGCATATTTTGCTGATAGGCCTCTAAAAGAAATTCCACATATCGAGGTAATTCCTAATAATTCAGAACTGGTACTTTTTTTTTTGTAATGAAATTGATGGTAAGTAGCTTAGGATGAACATGTTTATACGAATCAAGGGAGTAATTATTCTTCTTGGCACATCGAGTGATCCCCTGTTATTAGAAGTCTGGCCTGATGCTTGTAAAGTGATTTGCGGGCTTCTAGAACGAATTGTTGACGCATTCTAACAGGTTACTTGTATTCAACTTTCAGGTGCCGCTTCATACAATAATAGAGATACAAATGGGAGTTACTGGAGTCCAGGAAAAAAGATACAAACTCATGGACTGAAATGCTTGAAGAAAGTTTTTGGGACTCTTTACCACTAACTCAATGCATTTTCACTTTCAATTGCTCTCCATTCATTAACGAGACGCATCATAAGCATAAACACAACAAGTGTATCTAGAATAATCACCACTCGGACGATAAAATTCTTATTGCGTAATCAATAGTGGCCTTCCTTTCAAATTCCAATGCTTACAACAAAGTTTGAGCTGCATTGTTTTTGTTATTCTGGAACTCGACTGTTTTTGGTGCAAAACTCTAGAGCACATTCTAGTGATCCGCTTTCTAAATATTTCACTGTCCAAATTAAGCGTATTTCGAGGACGAATCCGATTATTTTTTAAATTTCTCACACCCTAATCCGAGATTATCGTGAAAGCACTGCCCCTCAATCATACATGCCATTGGGCGTAGCACGTACTTCCTACTGGTTAACAACAGGTTGGCTGCTCTGCGTCCCTGCAAACGCCGTTTTAGTTGTAAATCATTGCTGGATTTCGGGCTGTTGATTGAGTGCCGTTGCAGGATGTCGAGTTGCTGACTTTTGGATCTGATGTTAATAGTCCAACTATGATTTGGAGCCTTAGCATGTCACAGGTAAGTGGCCATTGCCTCCGAGACAGGTCAGAGGTCACGAGCCTATACCCAACGCTAAAATTGATATCTAGCCCGGAAACATGCAGAGAAAAGGGAGGTCCTGACTGGTAGTGGTGAAGCAGCGGTGGGACCCCGAACACAAAATTTGACGCCCAAGGCCAGTTAGGCCCCTACCAAGTCAACAAGAAAGACATGAAAAGGATGGCATAGTAGAGATATTAGATCTCCTTTTTCATCTTGGGATCCCTACCTCCCTATTAAACAATTAAAATAGCCACATGAAGCCAATAACCCCAACCTCTTCTGCCGTCGCCTTCACGAGTCCTCCATTTCGACTTTCTTCTCTTCTTTCCTATGCATGACTCCCATTAGCTCCTTGGATAAAGGGATTCTTTTTGACTTCAAAGCACACTGTAGACATTAGACACACTCTTGTTTTATTGCTAACTAATACACGCAAGTGTTCCAGAACACATTGCCCGTAATCTAATCCTCAATCAACGACTTCATTTTCACGTTGATGTCTTCTTTATATATTTTAATCCCTATATTGAAGTGGTGGTGGTAGCAGATTCCATTGATACCTAGTTGTCTACAAAAAAGATCATTCTATACTGTTCTGTTCATGTGTAAATATATATCCTCAACCTTTTCTCTTCTACAGACATCTCTCTTTAAACCCCAGAAAACACAGCAATGCCAAGTGCTGTCGAATCACCAGAGCACAATCCAATGAGTCATCTCATCAACAGCATATCTTCGTATGACAGCAACATAATGCTTGCTGCAGTTATATCCCTTCTTTTAGTAATCCTCTTTGTGTTGCTTCTCCACATCTATGCCAAGTGGTTCTTGGCACAAGCTCGCCATAGAAGAAGATCAAGTTCTGTGTCTGTGTCTCACGTTCTGCGTGCTTCAAGATTCCACCATTTCCATAATTTCACTGTTGACACAACTTTCTCTACTTCCCCTTCAAAGGGTCTTGATAGATCAGTCATTTCTTCAATTCCATTGTTTGTTTACAAAGCAGAAGAGTGTAAACAAGGCTTAGAGTGTGTCATTTGCTTAAGTCCCTTTGAGGAAAATGAGGTTGGCAAGAGCTTGACAAAGTGTGGTCATGGTTTTCATGTTGAGTGTATTGATATGTGGCTGAATTCTCACTCTAATTGTCCTGTTTGTAGAGCTCCTGCTGTGGGTGATGACAATGACATTGCTATTGATGATCTCAAGTCCACGGAGGTGAGTAGGGAGTCAACAGATGAGAGGGGCTTGAGTGATGGTGGGGCTTCTAGATTGGAAATTGTCACTGAATTTTCAAATTCTGAGAATGAGAATGGAAATGTTGCGGTAAATCGTGATTGTTTATCAGAATCACCATCTACTTCTTTGTCTTTGAGTTCTTCTTTGAAGAGAATGTGTAGGAATAGATCAGAAAGCAAGGTATTCCCATCAATTAATGCGACTGAGCTGGATGCTTGAGAGATTGTCTATGTTCACGCAGAATGTTTGCATTCCACATTGTATAGATCTTTTGTAAGTTGATATATCATATAATTTTTTTTTTAATCTCAATTGCCTTTACTCGTCGGGTCATGTAACTTGAACTGTTTGATCGATTGTCACTTGATTCTCTTTCTTAAACATCTCTTGAATCTTCCACTAGGTAAAGAAAACACAGCTCAATAATCTTGGCCTTTTACGGGTCAGTTCTAAAATTGGTCACACTCATTGTTAGCTGAAGAAAACAGTAGTTTGATCAAAGAACTGGCGTGCACCATATCTGTCTATGATCCGAAAGCTATATGCTTAGAACAAGGCACCGCAAGGGAAGAATCTTGACTGAGCTGTAGCTGGTTATGGAGTTGTGTGTGGAGCATGGCTGTATCCCTGACACATAATTGATGCATGGGGCTAAATCCGTATTATGTCTGATGAGTAAATGAAAAAGTGGGTCTTATTTCCATCACCAATTAAGAGGTGGGCCTATATGGAGAGGTAAGAGAGGACAAATTCTCTTGTAAAGTCTTCCATGGTTTCTGCTTGGTGTTTTGGAGTCTTGCATTAAACAAATGGCTACATATTAGCGATTCACAAGCTTGGCCTCCCTTGTTGGTTTGTGTTTAGCTCACAAATCCAAGAGGTCAAGGCTAACGCAAGAAACCAGAGATGTGTACGCTTTCCGTTGATTAGAGCTTCTGGCTTCAACTTGCCTCGTCCATATTTTCAGAACTCAGCTCAATTTGTTGTTTAAGTAAGAGACAGTGGACTTATGATCTGTCATTATCGGTAGCAGGACAAAAAAAGAAGAAAGAAAGAAAAAAAATTATACGAGCCTGCTGATATTGTGTAGACAATTTCAACACAGTAGTTTTCCTTCAATATATAACTTCAAATCTCACCCTTTTTTCAAATCCTTATCCCTTGAGCCGCAGCACCATTAATGAATCTTCTAATAGAAATGATGCACTAACACGCACTCTCCTCCTGCAAATTCCCAAGACACACATGAACAAGTTCATTCGGGTCCTCAAATACAACAATTTTGCAAACAAGCCCTTATATAGGCAAGAAATCTCGTCATCTTGTTACAAACGCATTATTCATCAAACTATGGTAAAAGAAAGAAAATCTTGGGAGCCAAATTCAAAATGAAAACGAATTTGAAAGAAAAAAGAATGGAAAAAAATTGAATAGCATTAAATATTTAGAAAACTACGTACACTTGTAAGTTTTCTCATTACTGTTATAAAACATGATATCCTGAACATAATATGATGATAAACGGATGAATGTGATGATAGGAAATGAAAATATCATAAATGGATGAGACTATAATAAAATTTGTAGTGAAATGAGTTGATGATAATGTCTTTTAAATAATTTAATTTGATTTTCAATAAGATATTTTCTTTTTATTTTAATTGGAACACACCTTCTAGAAATTATAAAAAATAAAAAATATATCATGTTATATCAAATTTGATCACCAATCTTTTAATTGATATATATTCTGTTTTGAATCATTTTTTTTAATTTTTCAATCTTTCATGATATCCATATTATTTGATTGTTATTTATTTTTCTCTTATTTTTTTCTTGATTGAATTTTTTTTATCTATCATATTTGATCCCAATTCTTTTTATTACTATTTATTTTATTTGGATTAATTTAAATTTCATCATCTTTTAACTTTTTTATCAGTTAGATTTGGTCTATATTCTTTTAATTGCTATTTATTTCATTTGAAATAATTTATGAAATTTAATTTTTTTTTAATTTCATCATTTTTCAACTTTTTTTATCTATTAGATTTAGTTTCTATTCTTTTCATTACTATTTGTTTTACTCGAAATAATTTATGAAAATGATTTTTTTTATAATACTGCAAAACA
>Ga0307510_10007574_pt1 | contig 12937 bp, 18 predicted proteins | sample 12_EM_MG_FD_207224 | JGI IMG/M metagenome (GOLD analysis project Ga0307510, IMG submission 207224) | Populus trichocarpa ectomycorrhiza microbial communities from riparian zone in the Pacific Northwest, United States - 12_EM | ecosystem: Host-associated > Plants > Roots > Unclassified | place... | reverse complement strand
GATGAAGAGTGCGGAGAGAGGGGCGTTGTTGTGTGGATGTGTTCCAGCTGAGCTGAGTATTGGGATTGGAAGCTTGCCCACTTGAGGCAGAGGCAGTCTCGGGTTGTCTCTCCGCTTCCGCGCTACGCTCAGTACGAATATGGTCATCGTCTGCAAAGAGCCGTAGGCATATCCATTTCCACCGCTTGTAGGCACCATTATTTATCATAAAAAAGAAACTTGTCGTGTTAGGCAAAACAGAAGCGCTAATGATGGTGTTCGTTGCACATCCCACATCTGGAGCCCAGTTATTGCGCGTGGCAACAGGACACCCTCGGAACCCATAATCTCGAGAGAATATCATTTACTCGACTAGCGAAGATATGGTACTTAGTTTGACCGCACTGTGTGGTAATTCTATTACAGGTTACTGGTCGACGCAGCGCGGGACTGGCTACATGGGTCAGAGACATGGACCAAAGCACCAGAATATATAAATTGAAGTGACACACCTCAAGTCACCAACCATTACCGATCATCGTACACCGGCCGACGCAGCAGTCATCCTTTCTGGCGAGTCACGCAGGTAGAACAACTTGGCCTTCTTCAAGCCCTTGCGCTGCTTCTTCCGGTCAACGGTGCCGCCATTGCCTTTGGTACTGCTCCCGCCGCCGCCGCCGCCGCCTCTTGCCCTCGAGACGACGACAATCTCCTTGACGTGCGGCGAGTTGACGAAGAACTGCATCTCGACGCCCGTGCGCTGCACCACATTCCGAAGGACGAAGGACGTGTCGGGCCCGCGGCGTCGCACCGAGATGAGCACGCCGGAGAAGGAGGTCGGCGCGTGCGTGAGGTTGACGGTGAGCACGGTGCCCGGACGGACGCAGTCTGGATGCGACTTTGAGAAGAGGGTGCCGATGAGTTTCTGCTTTTCGGTGGACGGGAGCGTGTGTCGGAGATATGCCATTAAGCCCTTGCCTTGGCGGAGGGCCGGTGGGGGTGAACCAGCTGGAGGAGGGGGTATAATGGCAAATTGGGAGTATGGATAGGGCTTTGGAGATGTGGAGAGTAAGCGGGATGATGCAGCCCTCCAAGGATTGAATGACCTTGGGAACATTGTGTAGAGGGTAGAGGTAGAGGTAGAGGTAGAGCAGGTAACTTGGGCACAACGACGGCTCACGGCAAATGCCGAGGTAAAGAAAAAAAATAATTACAAGAGGTTCATTACAGGTGATATGTATAGAGGCAATGTTGGAGTGCGACAGGATTAATATTCTCAATCCTCCAAGAAGAATTAGTAGCCACGCCCTCGCCCACTGTCAGGTGCCCAGTCAGCTCAGCTCATAAAGTTAGCACTAAACATACCGGCCACGCCCCCTGTAGGGACTGTAGCCCCCTCCGCCTCGAAAGCCACCCCTATAACCACCTCTGTAACCGCCTCGCCCCCTTCCTCGTCCTCCTCCTCTGTTGAACCCTGGTACATTGGTCCTCTTTGCCATAACCTTGCAAGAACAATATTATCAGGGCACGCGTCCTGTCATACACTGCGGTCAAGACATACTTTTATTAGCCGCCCATGAAACAGCGAATTATCCAACGCCATAGCAGGGTCAACGAAATCTGGTTCCGCAAACTCAACGTAAGCGAATCTATGTGTTGGAATGAATGAGCACATCACACAAAGTAGATGGAAGGGGGGTCATGTCATTTACCCTTTGGGATGACCCGTGAATTTGTCGCAGAGGATGGTGATGCGGTTGATGGTACCACACGCCTGAAAGTGGGCCTGGATATCTTCGGCCGTCGCACTATAATCAACCTATACGTGCAGAAATATTTAGACGGAGGGGGGATGAACAGCGGTATGAACATGGGATCACTGACGTTTCCAACGAAAACACTCCTGCTGTCGATCATTGCCTTCTCATCTTCAGTTTCCATTGGGAGCCCTCCCTCGCCTTCGGGCTGTTCAAGGCTGGTGGAGCTCTCTGCGGCTGCCTGCAGCTCTCGCAGCTTTTTGGCCTCGCGTTCCATCTCTTCGACGCGTTGTTTCATGAGGAGAATTTCCTGGAGGGGAATATTGTGATGAGTTGACAACCAGAGAGTACAGTCTGAACAAGGAGAGGAGGAAGGGTGAGTGTGGTCAGAGGCCACGCACCTTGGATTCATCTTCCTCATTGTCACCAATCACGGTCTCGGCAATGGCTGGATCGGTGGAGGCAACTTCGGCCATTGTAGTGCCGTGCTGAGCGATGTGACCGTGGAATGTGGATGGGCAAAGTTTGAGAACGTCGTCACAGCGTCACGCAAGGGGGAAATGCGGTTCCATGGGGTCCTCCATTCCAGCCACAACATCGCCTCGTCACGTCTCTCCCCGAGCGCTTTGCTGACCAAGCCGGGCTAAATGCGGGCGGGCGTTTAGTGGTCAGGAGGCCCCCATGAACAGTAATCGTGACAAAAGTGAAGACTGTCTCAGGTTTCTATTGTAGGGGTAAAATATGTAAGGAGAGTACATGTACAATTGTAATGAATGTAATATATGCTGTGAAGAAAAAGGATATATAGAGGCCGGAGGGGCATCACACCCCTAGCGGGACCCCGGAGAGTGCAATCATATGGTAAAGCTGTGCTTTGCCCCTCCGGCGTTTGATAATTTGTTTTGTGTCCTTTCGCCACTTTTTATACTGAGATGGCACGGAATGACTCGGTACCCGATTCCATGACCCACCAGACCAAAAAGAAACGCGTAGAAGATCAATCCCTCCCTCCCGAGGCCGGCCAGCGTCCTATACAACTTCAGCGAAGGCGAGTCTGGAGGGCTTGCGAAAGTTGCCGGTCTGTGTCTATCAGCCTCCTTATCTCTTTTCCCGATACCCATAACCCAACTTCTTCCTTTTAACAGCCGCAAGAAGATTAAATGCGATGGAAGTGAACCCACTTGCTCTCAATGCGCTACTTCGGGATCCCACTGTACATGGTTACAGACAAAGGACCGAGCGGCTCTAAGTAGACAGTACGTCTCGGGCTGCTCAAAGCCTTTAACTTTATCTCTATCTCCACTGATCTGACATCCACCCTTCTTAGCTATGTTCAGGAGCTCGAAGCTCGTCTCCTTCACATGGAATCTGTCTTTGCACAGATCACCCAGCAACTAGGTCAGGCCCCTAATGGCGAAGGCGTTCTCGCCGGTTCGCCTGTATCCGATGAATCCAAGGTCGCCGCCACAGCTCTGCTCAGATCGATCATCAACAAGGGCCAGACGGCGCCGCCACCCCCGGTGGAGAACCCCTCGACACCCGATTCATCATCCTCCGTTAAGATCGAGGATGATGTGTTGGATTCGTTCGGCCAATTGACGCTTGATGAGCATGGTCACATGCGCTGGATTGGCGGCTCCTCCACCATGTCGCTCATCCAGTCGTTCAGAGCTGTCACTGCTGCACCTCATAGTCGTGGATCTCCCATGGCTGATGACTCTGGTCTACCTAACAAGCTTTATTTCCCCGCCGCCGTTTTCTTCGGTAAGGTGCGTGCGCTACCTCATCCGGAAGAAGTCGAATATCCCGAGCGGGACCTCGCGGACAAGTTGGTAGGTCCTATCAGGCGTTCTTATGTGATCCCAATTCGCTTCACTTTCGCCTAGGTTGCGGCCTATTTCTCGCGCTTCCACTTCCTCTTACCCGTCATCGACAAGCCCTCGTTCATGAGACAGTACACATACTTAATGGATCACAAAGACGACCAGCAATTGGCCCGCACACAGACCGCTTTTATTGCCATGGTCTTTGCGTTGTTTGCATGCGCCGCACAACTTGTTGAGGATCCCCGCCTGAGAGGAGAAAAGGACGATGATGGTGGAATGGGCATGGTTTATTACGAGCGGTGAGCTAGAGCTGCATCCGGCAATAAACGAGAGGCTGGCTGACCGTGGTTGCATAGTGCACTCATCCTGCATTACATCAGTCATGCATCGATACAAATCGAACATGTGCAATGTTTCGTTCTGATGTCATCATTTCTTTGCTCCGTCAATTGCCTCCCTCAAGCATGGCTCCTTATTGGTCAGGCAGTACGGGCGGCACAAGATTTGGGTTTACACGTGCGTCCTTTTAAGTCTATATGATAGCTCCGAAATCTCACGTGTTCGAAAAGCGTTCTCCACAACGCCTGTTTATTTCTGCTATTGAGAAGGAAACTCGCAGAAAGATATGGTGGGGTGTCTATACGTTGGATCGCATGCTCGCTCTCGCTCTGGGTCGTCCCATCGGCGCCGAGGATGTCGACTGTGACGTCGAGCCCCCTATTGCTCTCGATGATGAAGTACTGCCGGGCTTCCTCAATGGTGCCCCCATGACATCAGAGACCCCTTCATTGATGACGGGTTTCACGGCTCTCATCTCTCTTTATAGCATCGCTGGTCGCGTAATGCGCCAGGTCTATGGTGTCGACATGGCGGAAAGCACGGCTGATCTAGAGAAACGTACACAGTTGCAAGTACACGTTGACAACCTGGACAAGGAGCTTACACAGTGGTTGGACAATCTGCCCCCGGTATTCAAGTCAAAGATGAATAACGACAAGCAGGTGTCAATGGGTGCTGCCCTTTGTAGCCATTATTATTCGGTGTTGACTGCTCTGCATCGGAACCTCCTTCCTGTGCGGCGAGGTCAACCCCCTGCTCCCCGATCAAGTGCGAAGGCCGTCTCATCCGCCCGTACTTGTATCCGTCTGGCACCTTTTATCAAGAACGTTGTTCCACCTTCACATCATCTCGCATTTTTCATACAGCATTTATTCAGCTCTGCTGTCATCATCTTGCTGTATGCGATGCACGTCCCGGACCCTAGCGCCGCCAACTCGGCCATGGAAGAGGTGCAAAGTTCCTTGGCCGCCCTGAGTTCGTTCGAAGGACATTGGCCCGGCGCTGAGAAAGTCAAGGAGCTCCTCGTTGAGCTCGTGAATACGGCTCGTGAGGCCGTTCTAAACAACCAGACTACGAATCCTACCGCGAGTGGTCCTACAACGACTACTATGGCCGCGAACACGAATGTTGCATTCGTCGCGCCATCTGTCCCATTTGACAAAGGCCGAAGACATTCATTCACGGCATCATCCAGACTTGTGAAGAGCAAATCCAATCTCCGAAGAAATCTATCACCCGACGCGGGTCGCCCTTCTAGGCCCACGCAAGCGTCAGCGTCACTTAGGTTCGAATGTGAGTGCTGACATTCTCACACCGTTGTTGTTATTCAAAAGCATTGCGGTTTTAGCCCAGCGTGCGCGATCTTCGTCAAGGAAACGTGGCCATGACGAGACCGAGGATCTGCCTAACAGCTCGTCTGGGTCTCCCAGTACCTATCGCCTTCAATATCAACTGGGCTTTGGTCGCACAAATCTAAGCCCACATGGTTCTCCGACGTCTGCAAAGAGCTATCCTTCCCCACCCCTCGCTCACAACGAGCCGTCCTTGGAACGCAGCCCGCCTATTGTGAACGCCCCTTCATTTAGTTCCTGGAACGGACCCGTTTCTCCCGTTGGTGGCGTCTCATCACCGGTTCGCTACGAGTTCGACTTCGCAACATCGCCAAGTCAGGGTACCTTCGGCTCACAGCAATCAACTGATAGGTGGGCTTATGACGGTGAACCATTCCCCAGCACCTCGCAGAATATGCTGCCAACTGGCGCATTCGAGCCACCTTCGACGGTTGACCCCTCATATCTTGCGTATGGTGGTCCCTCGTCCCAAGTTGGTGCGGATTTCTTTGGGACCCCTGCCACGACCCAATCGAGTTCGTTGTTCGTCCCTGCGGGCTTACCCTTCCACGGTTTGGATTATCTTCGGAACTTCGATCCGGATGGTGGCGAACAAGATGCGCTCGGGCAAGGTTTCGACGCGGGTGCATTCCAATACGATCCGGAGATTCCTTTTGATCTCGCCACCGACCACACGGGCCAGTGATCGCCACGAGGATTTGATGATGACGAACCAATCAATCGACACGATGCTGCTTGACACGATTAGCTATGAATTGGTGTATTTGTATGTAATATGCTTTTGCTTTCAGGACTTGCAAGCTTTGTTCCTTCCACTAGACCTAATTGTTCAGTGTATCCCGCTATGGAAGTTGTATATATTGTTGCGACCGGCATTTACCACTTTGCCCTGCTACTAGTACACGTTTTCGTTCAATAGTATTGTAGCGAGTAGTAGCGAGAGCAATGAAATTTGATGTTTGAACCTATTTACACCTCGGCCGCGGCGAGAAGTGTACCTTTATCATATGTATGCAGCCGCGTCACTGGCAACCTCAATAACCGGCGACTCCACTCCCCCGGCTAATGATCAAACCGAAATCACAAACTCCGGGGTAATACACAGCATTCAGTACTTGTGCGTTTTACAACATTGACCATGGCCTCACATCCAGTCGCAGAGCTCACTTCCCCGTCATCATGGGCTATGGTAAGCCAGAAGCCACTATTCCGGACTAGTAAGCTAAGGTCCGGTTAATAGATAGAGGACAAATTCTCGCCATATGCCAAGGAGACGCTCGCAAAGCTAATAACTTTCGTCGAGGTTCGTAATACATTCAGGAGCAGCTGGTGTACCTACTCATACGGATGTGAAGGAGGAAGTGAGGCCTGCGGAGAGGTTGGCGAGAGCTCAACTCCCGAATGACGTGACGAGGTGGCAGACGATCATCCCCGTCATCGCAGAACTCAAGGTCAAGGCCCGCAAACTCGGCCTCTGGAATCTTTTCCTCAGCAAGGCCCATTACCCCGAGCACGGTGTCCCCCTGACCAACCTCGAAGTGTGTCCCTCAACTCTCATGCTTCGCTTCTAGTCTGACCCCCCGCCGACTCACATCGCCTGAATTGCGCAGTATGCCGTGATGGCCGAAATCATGGGGCGATGTGGGCACATGGGCTCTGAGGTGACGAACTGCTCCGCACCCGACACTGGCAACATGGGTAAAGCGCGTGCATTCTTGTGGCTGTCGGACTCGCTGACACGCCCATCATTTGAAACGCCCAGAGGTCCTTGCTCGCTACGGCAACGCCGAGCAACAAGAGCAGTGGCTTAAACCTCTTCTGAATGGGGAAATACGTTCGGCCTTTGCGATGACCGAGAGATTTGGTACGTATCTCATTTAAGAGAAACAATAAACGACTCGGAGGTTTGATCACCGAGTTTTGAAACATCCACTCGTGGTGCAATAGTTGCATCCTCCGATGCCACGAACATTCGCACCTCTATCACTCTAGAAGGGAACGAAATAGTCATCAACGGGCATAAATGGTTCGTCCGACGTTTGATGATGGTTCAGCCGTTGACGACTCACGCGTCCCCCCTTTTTTCAGGTACATCAGCGGTGCAGGCGACCCCCGGACGAAAGTCCACCTTGTCCTGGGGAAGAATGACCCGAATAACCCCAATTCGTACATGCAGCAGAGCGTCGTGATCGTCCCTGCTGATGCACCCGGCGTCAAAGTCGTTCGTCATATGTTGGTCATGGGGTACGATGACGCACCCGAGGGCCACTCGGAGGTCATATACGATAATGTCCGTGTGCCTTTGGGAAACTTGGTGCTTGGCTGGGGCAGAGGATTCGAGGTCCGAATCACCCTTGTGATACCTTTTCGTGCCCTTCGCTCACTCTCCAGCAGATCATTCAAGGGCGCCTCGGACCTGGGCGGATACATCACTGCATGAGATCCATTGGTGCTGCCCAAATGGCACTGGACACGATGATACAGCGCGTAACAGACCCAAATCGAAAGACGTTTGGGAAATTCCTCTATGAACATGGTAAGCTGGCCCTACCCACCCCCTCATGATCCCTGGCATATCATCCTCATCATTCTACAGGCACTGTCATCGCAGACATTGCGAATTCACGCGCTGAAATTGAATCTGCGCGTCTCCTCGTCCTCAGCGCCGCCTTGCAGGCAAGTTGATTTCTATCCGTGTATGTCGAAATCCTTACTGGGTGTTGGCCTGCAGATAGACAAATTCAAGGCGAAGGGTGCCCTGAAGGAGATTGCCATCGCAAAGGCAAGTGCGATTTGCGTTGCGCGAGTAGATGTTATTTTTTGACCATCTCCCCAGTTCGTGGTACCCTCTATGGCACTGCAAGTGGTAGACCAGGCCATCCAAGCATTCGGTGCTGAAGGGTTGAGCCAAGACCAAGAGCTTGCTTTTGCTTTTGCTAACTTACGAACGCTGCGCATAGCAGATGTAAGTCGTTCTGAATTTACCTAACCGCACATGCTGACATGTCCCTATCTTTCAGGGCCCTGACGCGGTGCGTCGCGCCTCACGGGCGAGATAATTTTTTGTGCTGATTATTTTCGATATTAGGTACACATGCAACAGGTTGGACGACGCGAGTTGAAGAGGGCACCCGCTTTGGCTAAAAAAACTGCCGAGGTGAAGAAGAGAGAGGCGGCACTTTTCGAGAGGCATGGCTTGAAGCTTCCCCAGTAAAACTGGATATGTTTCGTGTCGATGCGCCGAAATGTGTTTCTATCAAAAGAGAATTGTCAAGACAGATCATCGATGGTTAGACGAGACAATGGGACGAGTTTTCAGATATGATTCTCACTAATTCAGGGTATGACCCATGTCGGGGCACTGTCCGTGATGATATATCTTCGACATCGTGAATGTTGTCTCCCAGATTTAACACTGTCGTGTATACGAGTGCATTCACCGTGGATAGCCACAACTATGCTTTGCACGGCAAGGAAAAAGTGCCGAAATACATACCTTTGCCACTTTTCTGTTGGAAGAACAGACGGCGCACACCCTGCACGTTGTTTTCACATGAATAATGGATTTCTGGACAGTACGACAAGAGAACGAAAGTAGATCACTTTTTCCAAGTTTGTACGATTACTGTTTGCTCACGGACGCTTTGAGCGTTTGGCACACATAAACACAATGTCTTAGCTTTCTCTCAGATGAAATAACAACAGCTTGCTCAGCTCTTCATCCCGGAGCCTGAGCCCTTCGCTTCGCTTCACGCTCGAACCTCCAACATTTTTAATAGTCCGTGGTCAACCTGGAACGGGTGAGGTTCTTGTTTCCCTATCTCACAGGATCTAATCAGCTTGCCGATATCAAGGCAAGACTGCGTATCTCCACCTTACTAGGATCTTCCAGTCGATGATCGAAGGCTGCCCATTCCTGTACCAACTTGGCAAGCCTCGGACGGAATGGTCTATGATGTCAATGAGAATGGTGTTCAGGCAATCCAGGTTTGAGATTCAGTTGTGGCCTTTGTTGATGGGGACAAGGATAATTATGTATGCTCTGCAGGCCCACAATCCCTCTTGGGGGGTGATGCCAGAATAATCTGCAGAGTGCAGATTATTCTGGCATCACCCTCAAAGAGGTGCAAATTGATGCTGGGGAAAAAGCAAGCAGGTGGTGACGTTAAGGCAGTTACTGCTTGATCACATGACCAGGCATGACAAATGATGAAAAACTGTGTTGGTTCTTGAGAAAAGCAATAAATGTGATTTTTGAAACCAAGGAAAGATGAAGATTTGTTATTAAAACAAATCTGTCTTTCTCAAAATTTTGTTTAAGCCTTTTTGAAGGAGGAGATAGATTTTTGGTGAATTCTATGTTTGTGCCATGTTTGGTTCATTGGTATCACATGACTAGTGTTGTGATGTGGCTTGAGCTGCATGTTTTGAGAAATCTGCAATAACTTGTTGAAAATATATATATATATAAATATATATATATTTATGTGAAGCCTGGGTTCAATCCCCAGTTTGGCCAAATATCTTAGGCTACCAAAGGTTATGGGACCTGGGTGCTATCCCTGGTTCTATAACACAACTGAACTATGGTTGTCCCCAGGCTGTGAGCTCTTCCTGGCTGGGTTTGTCTTAGGGTTGCTTCTTTTAACATTTAACTGATGCATTTCTTTAGGATCAGAGATATATCAAAGGGATGAAGGAATAAGCTGCTCTGAGTTGACCTCATGTTTCGGCTACAATCCTTCATCTACGAGTATGCCTCAGGGCTGCTCACTCCGTGGATGTTTTGGAAAGCATGAAGCAGGAGGTCATGCCAGTCATGTCGCAAATCGATCCACAGAGAACACCCTATTCTTGTCTTGGGTCTCCACCCTTCAAAAGAACGGCCGTGGCACTTCATATTCATTGAGCCATCAGATGAGGCATCTTTCAAATTGCAACAGTTGAAAGGTGATACTGCCCAGGGCGAATGGGCTGGAAAGGTGCACCAATATGTATTAGGGTTGGATGTAGTTGGGAAATTTTCAAAGCAGTGTTTAGACTTTGGTGATTCGAGCCGATTCGACGACATGGGTTTGTAGATGAATTTGGTTGTGGATGGAATCGTCCGAGTCTGAAACACTGGCACTTTTTTTATATACTGGATGAAAGTAAAGGCTTTAGATTTTCTTTCCCGTGTGCTCCAAGATGGTGCTCCTTATGTGAGCTCGTTTTGGGTATTATGTGATATGTAAAGCGTGGACGTGGGACACATGGAGGGAGAGTACTGTATACTTACTTCAATGGGTTTAATCCGGGGATTGTTGACAAACCACAGATTTATTTCACAGGGGTCAGGCCGCGAGAGGTGTCTCTTACGTGGGGGAAAGGAGGTTGAATTCACGTATATATACTCGAGAATTGCAGAGTCGTTGACCATGAACACGATTTGGGCAGAGGTACGATAAGTGGGTTTGGTGTGAAGGGGGCGGGGGGTGTGTGCAACTATATAAGTTCGAGGTGGCGGTGCCTTGACTGTGCACAGCGTTTCATTACAAACGACATGGACTGGCCAGGCCAGGACCGAGCGGAGGAATAAAGCGGTGCGATGGTCAATGACTGGTACAAGACTGGTAGACGTTTGGGACCAAGGGTTGGACATAACTCCGGGGTCCGGCCCGGCATGGGAACACCCGACGTTTGACACCCACTTTTTCCTGCGAAGCCGGTATAGTATCCGCCATGCACCATGCGTGTATCATAGCGCGAAGAGCGCTCTGTCGAGCAAAACCCTCCTCACGAAGCATGTCTTCGTCCTCGTCTCCTTCCAAACCGAACCCCTCAAAGACCCTACCACCGCCGGGCTTCGCGCTCCCGGCAGAAAAGCTGCGCGCGCTCGTCGCGCTCTACCACCTGTCACAGTCGTTCGTCACGCCGGAGAAGCTGGATGAAGCCATCGACCGCGCGTTCACCGACGTGGCTAGCGTGCGCGTGTTCGGGCAAAGGAGGCTCGACTGGCCTGACCTCCGCCTCGAGGTCAAGGAGCGCGAGCGGTTGTCCAGGTTTGGGTTGCCGGAGACGCTCGGTTCGGCGTTGAGCTTGTATGAGGCGGGGGGTGAGGAGCGCGAGGGGCGCGTTGAACAGGTGTTTGATACGATGTATGGGACGTGTCAGACGGATAAGCCCGGTCTGGAGTTGCTGCAGGATACGTGGGAGGATGTCGAGGAACGGCTGAAGGGAGAGAGAGATGAGGAGTGACCTGTCGTTTCTTTCCTCAGGTGCGTCTGTTCCTTAGGCATTTCGTTCTGTATGTGGCGTTCTAATCCACTGCTGCTGTCCAGCTCGTTGCATTGCTTTTTTTTTCCCCTCTCACACCTTCGTAATCCCCTATCAGGCAGTTTGGGATGTTGGTCCTGTTCCCTGAGCAACACAGGTTATTGACTCGGGTCTGAGATAGTTTGCTATCATGGACGAGTAGATTGATTCACTCAAAGGATGCAAATTGTTGCAAGCTCGTTCTTGTTCAAACCCATAAACCTCATCTTTGCCAGGAGCAGGACTACTTCACGCGCAGACTTACAATCGCGAGTCGACATTGGAAGGGTGCCGCAATACCTGGTCATTGGGTGCTATCGAGACCTAGGGATTCGTGAGGTATCTTGCTCGCGTTCCAGGCATGAGTGCGTAACGATTCCAGAACCTTTACCAAATTTTACACACCTTCGTTATAACATAACCTCACTCGCGACAAACCCAGGCGTGCTGCCCTCACCTTTTCCCTATCTTGTCCGGTCCGTGGGACAAGTGCTAGCTGACACCTGTTTTGCCTTGAGCGTAGTGGGTCTTCTCTTACAAGGGAAATAGGCACCCTCTAGAAGGATGTCACAAACTGCATTACCAGTACATTTGACCTACATCTAGACAGTATCTAGACAGAGTTGACGCCCAAAGCTTCCGGAATCGTTTCCTCGCACGGCCCAAGAAACAAAAAATCCGCAATTTCGTCACCGTTGCTCCTCTCCACGTTGAATATCGCGACCTTTCCACCCTGCCTCTTCACTTTGTGCATGTAAGAAGCCGCAGGATAAACCTATCAATCCTTCTGGTGAGCACCTTCCATGGCGAACTTCCCATTTTGATCGCTCACCGTGGATGACGTACCGACCACCAGACACAGATCGGCCTGCTCGACCAACCGTTCGATAGTTTCGAGGTGATGGGGCGTCTCCCAAAACCACACGACGCCAGGCCGGGTCAGAGCACCACATTTAGTGCAGTGTGGCAGGTCAGCCTCGTTCACGATGGGCTCGACCACGCCATCCTCGACCAGCTCCTCCGTGCCGCCCAGAGCGGCGCAGATCGGTGAGTTGGGCGCGGGCTCCCGATGACCACACTCGTCGGACGAGCAGAGCACGTCCGAGAGCTTCCCGTGCATCTCGAGCAATTGTGGCTGGGCTCGAGGCTGTCCTGCTGCCGATGTGGAATCAGCCGTTTGTTCTGGCGAGTTTTGCGTCTCTTCTTCTTGCAGAGCGCGCGCGCTCAGTCCGTCCACATTCTGCGTGATGAGCGTAAACGTCGCATCCGGCGCGGTTCGCTCGCGGATAGATTCTATTGAGAACTTGGCGAGGGCGACATGGGCCGCGTTGGGTTTGGCGGCGAAGGCCCTGGATAAAAATGCAGGGATAGTAGACGGGAGTGTATCAGT
>Ga0307510_10007573_pt1 | contig 12938 bp, 12 predicted proteins | sample 12_EM_MG_FD_207224 | JGI IMG/M metagenome (GOLD analysis project Ga0307510, IMG submission 207224) | Populus trichocarpa ectomycorrhiza microbial communities from riparian zone in the Pacific Northwest, United States - 12_EM | ecosystem: Host-associated > Plants > Roots > Unclassified | place... | reverse complement strand
GTTTCAACCGCTCCGTTGCCAGCCGCGCTGCATCCGAGTCCGGATACTTCTGCGAAACGTCTTGCAGCGTCTTGCGCGCGTCGGCGTAACGCTTCTGCTCGTACTGTGTGAATCCAAGTTTGAGCATCGCGTCGGGAGCTTTACGCGACTGCGGATACTTCTGCAGCACCGTACGGAAAGAGGTGCCGGCGTCGTCGTAAGAACGTGTCACGTAGTACGCCTCACCGAGCCAATACTGAGCATTCTCGGCGAGGCTGCTTTGGGGGTACGACGTCAGGAAATCCTTGAAGCCCGTGATGGCGATGGAGTAGCTGCCTGCCTTCAATGCGGAGAAAGCCTGCGAGTACACAGACTGCTCCACCGACGAGGCGCCAGCACCACCAGGAGGTAGGTCCGTACCGCCCGGACCCGGGCCTGCTGCAGCGGCCGCGGCTCCCGCACCGGTTGCGGCGCCAACGGAGCCCGCCGTGGCCGCCCCAGCACCAGCATCCCCGGGCGCGCCACCGCCGCCAGCCGCTCCAGCGCCGGCGTTTGCACCGCCTGCATTGGCGCCACCTGCCGCACCGTATCCGCCGCCGCCCGCGGCACCCGGAGCACCTGCGCCAGCAGCGCCGTTCGTTCCGCCGGCAGCACCGTAGGCACCGCCCTGCGTCCCCGCCCCGCCGCCGATGATCCGCACAGACGCCGAAGCAGCCAACTGCTTCTTCATCTGCTCATTACTGTTTTCCAGCTCATCGATCCGCCCGCGCAAGCGGCGGGTTTCCTGCTGAACCGAATCGAGGTTCTGCGCCAGCTGCACCAGGCTCTGGTTCGACACGACACGCTCGATCCGCGCAACGCGAGCATCGAGATCGTTCAGCTTGATCTGAACCGGATCTTCATCAGGTGGAGTCGTCGCGCATCCCACGAGAGCCAAGGAGACGGCAACAGCAACCGAGACTGGCAGCAGCTTGTTCATACACTTCCTACCGTTATGGCCTACCGCTGTGGCTGAACAGGAGCCGCCTGGCCGCCTGGTCCCAGATACACAATTTCAACGCGACGGTTCTTCGACCACGCAGCCTCATCGTTTCCGACGACCGCCGGGCGTTCAGCGCCGTAGCTCACTGTCGTCACCTGCGCTTCGGTGGCTCCCTGAAGCATCAGTGCCCGACGCACCGACTGAGCGCGGCGCTCGCCGAGGCCGATGTTGTATTCGCGTGAGCCGCGATCATCCGTGTTGCCTTCGAGGCGAACACGAGTGCTCGTATGACTGGCGAGATACTTCGCATGTGCCGCCACGACATCATTGCCCTCGCCCTTGATGTCACTGCTGTCGAAATCAAAATAGATGACACGCTTGGCCAGCAGACCACCCGTAGGCCCGGCCACATCCTCATCCGACCCAACGTTGCCCGCATTGGCGGCATCCGCGCCCGCTCCCGAAGAGTCAGCACCGTTGTTGGCGCCCACTTCGGTCGATTGCGAGGCTCCTGGCTTGGGCTTCTTGCTCGCGCACCCGCCGGCACTCACCAACGCAGTGGCCAGCATCAGAACCATCAGTATTTTTCGCATACCTTTAACCACCCTTTCCGCCGGTAATACGGCTCAAAAAGCTACGAACTATTGAGCGAACGGTCCCCAGGCGGGTTCCCGCACTTCGCCCTGCTCCGATTTCAATCGCAATCCGATCAGGCCATCCACCGAAACGGTGGCCAGGATGCCGCGGTTACCTTCACGCTCCGAGAACATGATTGTACTGCCGTTGGGCGCAAAGCTCGGCGACTCATCCAGGTGACCCTTGGACAACACGCGGACATTGCCATTCGACAGGTCCTGCACGGCAACACGATAGTTGCCGCTGTCGAGCGTCACCATCGCCAACAGGTTGCCGTCCGCGGACAACCGCGGCCGCGCGTTGTAGTTGCCGGTGAAGGTAATGCGCTTCGGACGGTCGCCTGGATTCACGCCGATGCGGTAGATCTGCGGTCCGCCAGCGCGATCGGAGGTGAAGTAAATGAACTTGCCATCCGGCGACCAGCACGGCTCGGTGTCGATCGAGGGATCTTCGGTGAGCCGCGCGAGGTTCTGGGTCTGCAGCTCCAGAACGTAGATGTCCGGATTACCGCTGCTGCCACCCAACGTGAGCGCAAGCTTCTTGCCATCGGGCGACCACACCGGCGCGCCGTTGATTCCCGCACGAGCCGAAACCTGACGTCGCTCGCCACTGCGCACGAGCTGCACATAGATGGCTGAGCGCTTGTTCTCAAATGACACGTAGGACAGCCACTGGCCATCGGGCGACCAGGACGGTGACATCAAGGGATAGCGTGACTCCAGCACCAGGCGCTGATTTTCGCCATCGGCATCGGCCACAATGAGTTGGAATTTCTGCGCGGGCGGCTGGCCCTCGACAGACACATACGCAATGCGCGTAGCAAACGCGCCGCGAATACCCAGAATCTTCTCGTACACGACGTCACTGACGCGATGCGCGGCATTCCGAAGCGCGCTGGGAGTACCGACAAAGCGTTGGCCGGCAACTCGTTGGCCCGTGAGAACATTCAGCAGGTCGAAATCGACCGCCAGATTGCCGCCATCGAGCGGTACTATCCGACCGACGACGATGTAGTCCTCACCCGCATTCTTCCAATCGGTCATGACAACCGCATTGGGCTGAGTGGGGGATGCCGGCATCTGTGTCCGTGCCAATGCACGAAACCGGCCGCTTCCCTGGAGGTCGTGCTCCACAACTTGAGCAACGTCCAGAGAGTTGTCGGCGGGCGGCTTTGCGAATGGCACGATCGCGATCGGCACGGGATCCGCCACGCCGTTGGTGACTTCGATTTTGAGTTGCGCCCACGCCGGAATGGCGCAGCCGATGGCCATCAGGGCGGTGGCAATGTAGGCAACTGGTTTGTTTAATCTCATGGCTTACTGTTGAAGTTTGACATCAATCGGGCCTGAAGGTGACTTCCAGATCACGCTCGAACAGCGACGGGTCCGGTGGCGGAGGCAGCGGCGAGGCTCGATACGCCGCGGCTTCAATCGACTCACGCACCGACGAGTCGCCATTGCACGATTCAATCTTGGCGCTCAACACCTGGCCTCCTGGAGCCTGAGTGATATGCAATACGCACTCGATGCCCGGCCGCGCCGACGGCGGTCGCAACCAGGCGCGCTGAATGCGCCCCTGAATCTGTCCTACCCAGCTCGCCAGCGCGCCGCTGTTGCGCACCTGGTTGGCATGCTCTTCGGCCGCCAGGCTGTTACGTAACTCCGCTTCGCTTTCCTGGCGCGACTTATCATCCGCTGCGCGCTGCGCTTCCTCAGCTCGCTTCTGCTCCGCGAGGCGCTTGGTCTCGGCGGCCTTACGTTCGGCTTCAGCCTTCTCCTGCGCTTTGCGCTTATCGTCGGCCTGACGCTGCGCCTCCTGCTGCTTCTTCTGCTCGTCGAGCCGCTGCTTTTCCTGGACTTCGCGCTCAGCCTGCTCCTTCTGAGCCTGTTCCTTCGCGGCTTGCTCTTTCTGAGCCTGCTCCTGTTGATCCTTCTCCTTCTGGGCCTGCTCCTTCACAGCCTGCTCGCGTTGCGCCAACTCATCCGGAGTCGGCTCCGGCGGACCCGTGGGTTCAACCGGCTCAGGAGCCGGTGGTTCCGGATCCGGCGTCGGCGCGGGCGCCGGCGGTTCAGGCGCAGGCGGCGTTTTCACCGCCGGGACACTCACCGAGCGCGAGTCAACAACAGTGCCTTCAATCGCCAGCGTCGGTGCCGGAGGCTGCGCCTTGTGGTACGTCCAGAATCCATAGGCCAGAGCCGCAACCAACGTGCCGTGCAGCAGCACGGATAACGTGATGGAGACCCAACGGTCACTGGTACGCTCGAGCATGGAGCCGTTTGTGCCTGTCAGCGACCGCGACGGGTCGGGTCAGGAAGCGGATCGGTGATGAAACCGACCTTCTTGGCCCCCGCCTTCTGCAGGATGACCATGGCGCGCACCACCATCCCATATTCGACACGGTTGTCGGCCTTCACCAGCACCGGCAACTCAGGATTGCGCCGCAGCGCGGCCTCGGACCGGGCGGCTACATCCTGCGCGCTGAGCGCCTGCTGAGGATTGCCACCCCCGATATTCATATACAGCGCACCCGTCCGGTCCACCGACAACACCAGTGGTATGGTGTTTTTGAGCATTTCGGGGTCCAGAGGTTCCGCTCCCGCCTTGGGTAGATCCACCTTGATTCCCTGGGTGAGCAGCGGGGCCGTGATCATGAAAATGATCAGCAACACGAGCATGACGTCGATGTAGGGCACGACGTTGATCTCGCCCATGAGACGTCGGCCGCGTGAGCCAGTTGCCATTGCTTGGCGCTCCTACGCTAAGGTCGTTGGCGACGCCGCCACGTGCCCGGGTGCAGCGTGTCCGCGAGAGGCATGCCGCTGGAGGATGGTCGAAAATTCCTCCGTAAAGGCATCGAAGCGGATTTCCAACCGGCCGACCTGGTCGGCGAAGCGGTTGTAGGCCACCACCGCGGGGATTGCGGCAAACAGGCCGATGGCCGTTGTAATCAGCGCCTCCGAGATTCCCGGGGCCACCATCGCCAGGGTCGCCTGCTGGACATTACCCAGGGATGAGAACGCACTCATGATGCCCCAGACGGTTCCAAACAGACCCACATACGGGCTGGTGGATCCGACCGTGGCGAGTGTTGCGAGACTCGCCTCCAGGCGGTCGATCTCCTTGAGATGGGCGACTCGCATCGCCCGCCGCGCCCCCTCCAACAACTGATCGGCCGCAACCGTCCCCTGCTGTCTCTGGCGTGCAAACTCGCGGAAACCGAACTCGAAAATACTGGCCATGCCAACGGTGCCACCCCGTTGCTCGATCGCGCGATACAACTGAGCGAGGTCCCCACCGGACCAGAAGCTGCTTTCGAACTGGTCGGCATTCCGGCGTGCCCGTCCGATGATCAGGCGTTTGCGGAAGATGATGGCCCAGGATGTCAGCGAAGCCAGCAACAGGATCCCGATGACAATCTGCACCGGGATACTGGCCTCAACGACCAGGCGGATAATGGATAGCTGATCACCCATTCAGGAGGGCTCCTTAATGTTCGATCGCGCGCCACCCGACACGGGGAGCGCGCTCGTCAGAAAGTCCGGCAGCCGTTTGGGCCGCAGGGTCCGCGCGTCAATGCACGCGACGCGTACGCTCGCCTCCACGATAGGATCATTCTTTGTGGGCCCTTCCGTGGCCAGCTCCACACCCGCGCCGCGGTAGATCCGCTGCGCGAAACGGATGGAGGCCGAGCCTTCAATTACCGGCTCACAGGTCGTGAGCAACTCATCGTCGAGTCTGGCCGGGCGTCGGTACTCGATGTTCAGACTCACCACTGCAAACAGAACTCCGGGCGCCTCCGCCAACTTCGACTGCGAGAACCCGAGCGACCGTAACCATTCCGTCCGGGCTCTTTCGAGGAAGCGCAGATAATTCCCATAGTAGACGATGCCGCCTCCGTCTGTATCTTCCCAGTAGACTCGTGACGCCCACCTGAACGGGCTCACTTATCGTCCTCGAAAAGCGGCAGATTGGCGGCGATTCGTTCGGGGACCTTTAGTCCGAAGTGCAGATAGGTCGTGCGGGGCACGATACGTCCCCGTGCTGTCCGCACTACGAACCCCTGTTGGATCAGAAACGGCTCGACGACATCCTCGAGGGTGCCGCGCTCTTCACCGATTGCGGCGGCGATGCTGTCGATGCCGACAGGGCCGCCGTCGAAGCGCTCGATGATCGTCGTCAGGAACTTGCGATCGAGCGTGTCGAATCCCAGTGGATCGACCTCCAGCATGTTCAACGCGGCATCCGCTATTTTTTCGTTGATGCTGCCATCGGCCTTGACCTGCGCATAGTCACGGACTCTCCGCAGCAGGCGGTTGGCGATTCGCGGTGTGCCACGCGAACGCTGCGCGATGCGTCGGGCGCCGTTCGTATCAATGGGTGCGTTGAGAATCGAAGCCGAGCGCACGACGATCCGTTCGAGATCATCGACACCATAGAAATCCAGGCGCTGCACTATTCCGAAACGATCCCGCAAGGGAGATGTCAGAAGCCCTGCTCGCGTGGTGGCGCCAACCAGAGTGAACGGGGGCAGATTCAGCTTGATAGAGCGCGCCGCCGGACCCTCACCGATCATGATGTCGAGCTGGTAGTCCTCCATCGCGGGATACAGCACTTCCTCGACGATGGGCGAAAGCCGGTGGATCTCGTCCACGAACAGGACATCGCGCGCCTGCAGGTTGGTCAACAACGCCGCGAGATCGCCCGGCCGCTCGAGCACGGGCCCTGACGTCTGTCGCAGGTTGACGCCCAGCTCCGCTGCAATAATGTTGGCCAGCGTGGTTTTGCCGAGGCCCGGCGGTCCGAAGATCAACACGTGATCGAGCGCTTCGCCCCGTTGACGTGCGGCGCCGATGAAGATTTCGAGTTGTGTCTTGACCTGCGGCTGACCAACGTATTCGTCCAGACGGCGCGGACGGATAGCCTGCTCGACGGCGTCCTCTTCCCGCTGGGGCGCTCCGCTCACTACCCGCTCTGCTTCTGCATGTTCCACTGGCAACAAATCCTCAGATCGCGCCCTGGAGAGCGCGTCGGATCAACTCTTCGGTGGAGTGTGTACCGGGACCGGCCGCCTTGAGCAAGCGGGTAGCCTCGGCAGGCTTGTAGCCGAGGGCTACGAGTGCGCCAAAAGCCTCGGCCTCAGGATTCGCACCCGGCGGGCTCGCGACAGCACTCATCGCGACTTCCGAGGGCGGTCCGAGACGGTCCTTCATCTCCACTATGAGACGCTCGGCTGTCTTGCGTCCGATACCGGGTACCTTGGTTAACGATGCGATGTCCTGGTTCTGGACGCACATCGCGAAGGCCTCGACATTGATTCCGGACAACAAAGCCAATGCGATTTTGGGCCCCACACCCGATACCTTGATCAGACTCCGAAACAGTCTGCGCTCATCGTGCGTGCCAAAGCCGTAAAGGATGTGCGCGTCCTCGCGAACTACGAGATGCGTCAGGAGGAATACTTCCTCTCCAACCGACGGCAGCAGGAAGAAGGTGGACATCGGCGCTTCGATCTCGTAGCCGATTCCAGAGACTTCCACCATGAGTTGGGGCGGTGTTTTGGAGGCGATGCGACCCCGGATCGAACCAATCATCGGGAAGCCAGTTGATGCAGTCTGCGGGTATGCGCGTGGCAGACAGCGATCGCCAGAGCGTCAGATGCATCCGGGGAGATTTTCTCGTTCAAATGCAGCAGCGTTTTGATCATGTGTCCCACTTGCGACTTCTCAGCCGCGCCGGAACCGACGAGGGCAAGCTTTATGGCGCGCGGTGCATATTCGAACACAGGTACTCCCTCGGGTACGGCACACAGCGCCGCGCCCCGGGCCTGCCCGAGCTTCAATGCGCTTTCCACATTGCGGTTGACGAATACGCGTTCGACCGCAATCTCCCCGGGACCATGCTCCGAAATCAGTACCGTCAGTGCTTCGAATATCCGCCGCAACCGTTCGGCCAGCTCCAGACCTGCCACGACAATGCAGCCGTGGGCGACATGCTTGTAGTCGGATCCCCGGCATTCAATCACGCCGAACCCTGTACGTCGGGACCCAGGATCCAGACCGAGGATGCGTACGTTCAGGGCAGGCGTTGGACGTGGCTTGGGTTCGGTGACGCGGACGCTCAATGCGCCGGGAGCCAGGCGACCCTCCACCAACGTGCCTACATCAAGAGCGCGCCAGGACCTCGTCCGGTATCTCGACATTTGTGTAAACGGTCTCTACGTCTTTCAGGTCTTTGAGGGTTTCGACCAAATGCAGCATCGCGTTCGCCGCCTCCCCCGTGAGCGAAACCGTAATCGAAGCGCGCCGGGTCACTTCCGCGCTGGCGGGGACAAACCCGGCGGCCTGCACTGCCGCGCGCACGGTCTCGAAATCGATTGGATCGGTCAATACTTCCAGCGGCGCTGGTATCACGTCCTCCGCACCCGCCGCCAATGCGAGCGCCGCCACGCGCGCCTCATCGGTGCCGGGCGGAAATCTCAAGCGCCCCACCTCGTTGAACAAATAGCTCACCGCGCCGCGCGCAGCGAGGTACCCGCCATGCTCGCGCACGACCTGCCGCAATTGCGCAATCGTCCGCTCACGATTGTCAGTCCGGCACTCCACAATGAGCGCGCCGCCGCCGGGGCCGTACGCCTCGACGCGAATGCTTTCGAACAGTTCCGGCACCGAACTCCAGTAAGGCAGCTAAGCTTCGGCGCCACCAAGGAAAACAGGCAGGTATGATAACTGCAAACCGTTCGCGGCGACATGCCGTGCGGCCCCGCCGAAGCTGTTGAGCCGTAGCTCTTTACGTGGAGACCATTCAACTCTGTCCGCCGCCGATTCGCGAATCGATCGCCCTGACCCGCAGTGCCATCGAGGATGCGACTCAGCTTCCGCACGACCGGCTCGCGCTCGGTGCGGAGGCAGCAGAGGTCATGGGCGCCCTGACCGACGACGCGGTACTCGCCGCAGCGGTTCTTGCGAAACCCGCGGTGGGGCTTCCGGGCATCACGCCCGAGAAGCTGGCCCGCCTGGTCGGAGCCCCGGCAGCGGAAATCGCGCTGGACCTGGCTCGGTTGGGCGAGCTCGGGCTCCCGCGGGATTGGGCCCCGACCCAAGGCCTCGATTCCCGTCAGGCAGAAACGCTCAGGAAGATGCTGCTTGCGGTGGTGAGTGATCCACGCCTCGTGCTCGCGCGTCTGGCGGAGCAACTTGTGGGGCTGCGCCACGCGCGTTCCCTGCCTGCCGATGAGCGCGAGCGCCTCGCGGTGGAAACGCGAGCCGTATTTGCACCGCTGGCCAATCGCCTCGGTGTCTGGCAGCTCAAATGGGAGCTGGAGGATCTCGCGTTCCGATACCTCGACGCCGAGGAATATCGGCGCATCGCGGCAGCTCTCAACGAGCGCCGGGCCGACCGCGAGCGCTACATCGAAGATCTCTGTGAGAGTCTGAAAGCCGATTTGGGCAAGGCCGGGATCACCGCTGAGGTCTACGGCCGGCCCAAGCACATGTACAGCATCTACAGGAAGATGCAGCGCAAGCACCTCGCCTTCGACCAACTGTTCGACGTGCGGGCCGTGCGCGTCGTCGTGAGCTCGATACCGGAATGCTACGCGGCGCTCGGTGTCGTGCACGGGTTGTGGCACTACATTCCCGGCGAGTTTGACGACTATATCGCCACACCGAAAGGTAACTTCTATCGCTCCATCCATACCGCCGTGATCGGCCCGAGCGGGAAGAGCGTCGAGGTGCAGATTCGCAGCCGTGAAATGCATGAGCACGCGGAGTTGGGAGTGGCGGCACACTGGACCTACAAGGAAGGTGGTGCCCGCAATTCGCAATACGAACGCAAGATTGAATGGGTACGAAGACTACTGGAGCCGCAGGACACCTCCACCGACGAGAGTGATCGCAACTTCCTCGAGCGCATGCGCACGGAATTGTTCGAGGATCGCGTGTATGCGCTCTCGCCCAAGGGTGAAGTTATAGATTTGCCCCGAGGGTCAACGCCGCTCGACTTCGCATATCAGATCCACACGTCATTGGGGCATCGCTGCAAAGGCGCGAAGGTCAATGGGCGCATCGTGCCGCTGACCTACACGTTGAAGAATGGCGACGTGGTGGAGATTATCGCCGGCAAGCTGGAATCGCCGAGTCGGGACTGGCTGGCGCCCGAACAGGGGTACCTGGGGTCGCCGCACAGCCGGACCAAGGTCCGTGCCTGGTTTCGGAAGCAGGAAGAAGCTGCTGGGCCTGCGCCGGCTGCCGCGCCTGAGCAGCCTGCCGCGGCCCCGGTGGCGGAGCCTCCCCGTCCGTTGGTTGGGAGGTCTCGCGCCCGCAAGGTTCCTGCCGGCTCGCCGGTTGACATCGAAGGGGTTGGCGACCTGCCAACAACATTGGCGCGCTGCTGTGCGCCACTGCGACCGCAGCACATTGCCGGTTACGTCACATTGGGACGCGGTGTCACAATCCATCGCAGTGACTGTCCCAGTCTTGCGCGGATGCGCGCCCTCAAACCGGAACGCGTTCTGCAGGTTGAGTGGGCAGTGGATTCGGATGACGGCCTCGTGGTGCAGATTTCCGTCGATGCGCTCGATCGCCGCGGGCTCGTCAGAGATGTGACCGATGTCTTGGCGCTGGAACGGCTGAGCATCGAGGCTATGACCACGACCACCGATCGCGACGCAGGGACGGCACACGTACTCGTGACCGTCTCGGTCATCGATCTCGACCAGCTCGCGCGCATTTTGCGGCGGCTGGGAGCCGTGCCAAATGTGACCCATGCACGCCGCGTCCACTGAGCGGTGCGACACACTCAAACCTGTGCGCGCAGGCCAACACTGTGTATCCGGCCAGAATATGGAAACCGTGACCTGCCGCGCTGAGCCTCGCCGCAAGCGTCCGGTAACATTTGCCGCATGCGTGTGCTCGTTGTCGACCAGGATTCCGCCAGCAACTTGGCGATCACCCGATCGCTCCGGGATCTTTATACCGTCGACTGTGTAACCAACAAGGGCGACTGCCTCGACCTGCTGCGCTCGAACACGTTCGAGGTCATCGTGGCCACCGAACGGCTCGAGGACGGCTCCGGGCTCGAGCTGCTCGGCCAGATTTCCAAGAAGTGGCCGTCGGTGCTGCGCATTTTTGCCGCGGACCGCCAGCGGTTGCAGCTTCTGCGCGGGCGCCTGGGCCCCTTCGAACTGTTTCAAACGCTCACCTACCCCATCGATTCGGACAAGTTGCTGGCGACCCTGCAGGTGGCTGCCGCAGCGCACGGCTCCGATAGCCAGGAAGTTGAGTTGCCCAGTGAGGTGGCGGCAGCGCCGGAAGAATCTGCTGACGCACCGGAGGCACCCGCGGAAGCGCGCTTTGAAGTGTCCGCGCTCGATGAACCACTGGACCTCGAGCAGTCGGATGAGTTTTCCGAACCTCGGTTTGCGCGGGCCGGGCGGGGGGAGCCGATGCAGGCGACTTCTTCCGGGCGCGGGGTGTCGGTTGGGCCGCGTGTTGGGTCAGGTACCGGGTCGGGGCCGGGTCCAGGGGCCGCGCGGGGTTCGGGCGCGCCGCGGGCACGGCGTGTTGAGTCTACCCAACGTGAAAGTGACCTTGCGGCGAAGTTTCCGGGTTCGGGGACTATTGGACCGCGTCGCGGGCCCGTTGGGGCGACCAGCCGGGGCGCTGGTGGCGCATCTGGGCGCGGAACGACCGGGTTCCCGCGTAGTGGGTCGCCAGGCGGCGCATCAGGTCGCGGATCGAGTGAGCTCTCGCGCAGCGTGCCTCAGGGGCGCGGAGCGGGTGATTCTGCGCGCGGTGGAGCATCGCGTGGCGTAGCGCCTGGCTTTGAATCGGACCAGTCATCGGACGTTGGATCATTGCGGGGTGGATCACCGGATGCCGGTTCCCGCGTTGGCGCGCCGCGAGGTGGCTCATCAGGCCGACCGCCACGAAGCGGCCGTGTACGTAGCGCGGCTTCCAAAGCCCCGCCCGTAAGATTTCCGCCGCTCGAACGGATACCCCCTCTCGAGCGCACGCCTCCCCTTGAACGAGTTCCTCCATTGGAGCCGCCGCAGGTACGAAGCGCGAGTGGTGATTTCTCCGAAGCGGCTGCCATGGCGCGGGCTGCCCGCTCCAACTACGAATCGAGCTCGGAAGAGTTTGATACGAAGCGCCTCGCCACCCTGATCGGCGGCGGTGTCGCTGTCGCCGTCGTTGTGTTGTTCCTCGGCTTCAAGATGTTTGGTTCCAAGAGCGAGGCACCGAAGCCAGCAGCCCCGCCTGTCGTCGCGCACGCGCCGGAATACCCGCCGGAGGTCACGCAACTCGTGGCACAGACCGAGGCGGCGTTCAAGGCTGATGATTTCAAAGCGGCACGGGCGGACGTTGACCGGTTGCGGCAGTTGTCGCCGTCGCATCCGCGGTTGGATTTTTTTCAGGGATTGTTGTTGGGGCGAGCGGAGGGTGGCAAGGGTGCTGCGTCGGGACGCGGTGCTGCTGCTTCGTCCACCAAGAAGACCAAGGGCGGTGGAACCTCGACGGCGGCGGCGAAGAGCGATACGTCGGAACCTGCGGTTGCGAAGGATGACACTGGAGCTTCGGCGACCGCGGCGAACCCGGGTAGCGTGTCCGCTGCTGCGCCGTCTACGACCACGAGCTCATCGGCGGATTCGCCGGGGATGATGCCCGAGACGCCGGTTGGATTGAGTCGGGACAGTGCTGGTGCCGCTTCGGCGGGCACCGGTGCTGCTGCGGCCACAGGCGCCATGGCGGCGGCGGGGACTTCTGCGGCCACTACTGCGCCTGGCGCGGCGGGTGGCACATCTATCGCGCCGTCGGCGTCTGAAGGCGCCCCCGCTGCGTCGGCGGCACCTGCCGCGGCACAAGGACCCCATACGCCCGCCGCGTCCACAACGCGCCGTGCCGCTGGGGAACCACCGCCCGTGGTCCAGGAAGCGAAACTGATCCGCCGCGTTAACCCGGACTACCCGTCCGCGGCGAAGAAAGACGGTATTGCCGGCTCGGTGGACCTGGAAGTGACCGTCTCTGCGCAGGGTGTTGTGGAGAACGTGTCAGTTATCCAGGCGACGCCGCCGGACATGTTCGATAAGTCTGCGGTGGCGGCCGTTCGGAAGTGGAAATACGACCCGCGGTTTGTGGACGGGTTGCCGTCACAGGCGCACCTGAAGGTTCATTTGGAGTTCGGGCCCAACAAGTAGGCCTGGCGGCGGCTGGGCTTGTCGGGACCGCTTCCGCGCCTCAGTGCGCGTCGATCATCGCCACGATCTCCTGCATGTTTCGCCGCTTGGCAGTGTCGAGCGCGTCGATGCGATCCTTGTTGCGCACACGCGCGTTCGCCCCACCCT
>Ga0307510_10007572_pt1 | contig 12940 bp, 10 predicted proteins | sample 12_EM_MG_FD_207224 | JGI IMG/M metagenome (GOLD analysis project Ga0307510, IMG submission 207224) | Populus trichocarpa ectomycorrhiza microbial communities from riparian zone in the Pacific Northwest, United States - 12_EM | ecosystem: Host-associated > Plants > Roots > Unclassified | place... | reverse complement strand
TGTTTGCACTCGAGAAGTGTTCGCGGAATGACTAGTGAGATACTTAGTTACTATAGAGATAACATGTATACAGGGATTGCTCAGACGCAGAATATAAATATCGAAGCATCTTCGCTGGTATTAGATACAACAAGGACGGAGACGAGATCTTATCAATATAATAACTTTTTACTTGATTGCTACTCATCCGTTCATGATCTACACCAAAGTCCTCTATTGTAGTTGGCCTACATTACTCGCGTCTCCCCAACGAGCTTTCTCATACAAGACGATCCAGGTGCTAGCTGTCGGAATACCTCACGCCGAAGCTATGACCTAACACTCCCCTCACCTCTCTCACTGTGTAGCAATTTCACTGCTCCTCCCCACCCTCTTGTATGGGGCCGACATGATGGTCCCCAGCTGAGGTATCCTCACCAAGATTGATGTTTACTGGCACCAAGTCCAGCGCTGGGTGTCAAACTGCTTCACATCGACCCCAATACCCATCCTAGCAGCAGAGGCCTGCACTCCCCCCCTTCCATCCATTATCCCTCATAAGTGCCGTATGGCTGCCCTGAGTCTGGTCTGTGCTGCACCCACCATCAACCCTGTGGCAGGGCGTCTCTGGCTGACCTTTCCCTCCCTACTTCAGTACAGGGTCCTGAAGTCCTACAGACCTCTCTGCACCCGCCTTCATCATAATGTGATGCCACTCTCATGGAGAACCAACCGCCCCCCCTTGAAGGTCATGTCCCATCTCCCTGTAGATGAGCTCGCTAACCTGGCATGCTCCATACTTGGATCACTCTCCTTTACCCCCCTTGCCAATGATACCTGCATCCCAGGGCAGTCTTCTCTCCCTCCCCATGACACTATGACAAACACCTACAGAGCCCTGAAGGGGCGAACAAGACTCCTACTCCTTGAGGGATGAAGATGCCTGGAACCACTCCACCCTTACGATATAATACCATTGTCCTTAACCCCCCAGCCGTTTATGGGACTGGCCAAGGTTATTGCCGGCCGCATCTACCAGCTGAGAGCACGGAAGAGCTACTTCGCCACCCACCCCGCATCATCAAAGGTAAGCGAGCCCAAACACTGCCCCAGGTGCGGTGAAGAGCAGGAAATGCTTTGCCATGCCATACTACACTGACAGTCAACGTCCTATCACAGAGAACGCCTCCTCCAAGGCCTCTCGATATGGGCCCCGACTCCCCCCTCTGGACTGCCAAAGACCTTCTCCTAGCCCTGGTGGCCTTCATAAGAGCCACCATGACCAATTACCCACCCGACATGTTCCTGTCCCTCCCTCCCTTACTGGCTTCAATTGTCTTCTCTTCCTCACCGACTTCGTGTCCCCTGCGGCTTTTTTCTTCATCCCCAGTACGCACTATCTAGGTGGTACGCTGTGGTGGCTGTTTGTAATTTCCGATTATAAGTAGGGAGTTATGAGTTCTTACGATTATCCTTTCTTTTGTTAGCCGTGAGATGGCGATGTGTCAAGTACTTGACGCGATTTGGAGATGGGTTTTATATTTTCGTTTGTGTTTGGGCTTTGCGATTGAGGCTTCGTTTACGCCATAGCTAGCACTGCATGCGAGTTCTTGTACCGTAACAATGAATACATTATACAAAATAAAAAAAGAAATAGAAAAAATGTACTAAAGGATAATGGCTGCCCTGAGGCTGGTTTGTGCTACACCTACCATCAATCCTGCAGCGGGCCGTCTCGGCAGCACCTTTTGCTCCCTACTTAAGCCAAGGGTCCCGGACTCCCACAGAGCTCTTTGCACCCGCCTTTCACCCAATCTGATGCCACTCTCCTGGAAGACCGATCGCCCACCCTTGAAGCTCAGGTCCCATCTCCCTGTAGATGAGGTTGCCAACCTGGCACGCCCCATGCTCGGATCCCTCTTCTTTGCCCCCCGCGCCAATCCTTCCCTCCTCCCAGAGCAAGCCGCACCCCCTTCCCATGACACCATGACAAATGCCCACAGCACCCTCAAAGAGAGAACAAGACTCCTACTCCTTGAGGAATAGAGACGCCTGGAACCACCTACCCCTTACTATACCTTCCCATTGTCGTTAACCCCCCACCCATTTATCAGTCAGGGAAAGTTTATGGCCGGTCGCATCCACCAGATGAGAGCACAGAAGAGCTACCTCACCACCAACCCCTCATAGTCCAAAGGGAAATGAACCCAAACACTGTCCCAGGTGCGGTGAAGAAGAAGAAACCTTTAGCCATACCATACTCCACTCCCAGTCAATGGCCTATCACAGGGAATGCCTCCTTCAAGGCCTCTCTGATGTGGGCCCCGACTACGCCCTCTGGACCACCAAAGACCTCCTCCTGGCCCTGGCGGCCTTCATAAGAGCCACTGCGACCAACTACCTACCCCACATGTTTCCGTCGCTTCCTCCCTCGCTGGCCTGAATGGTCTTCCAGTCCTCACTGACCTCGTGCCCCCGGGGCCTTTTTTCTTCCGCCCCAAAACGCGCTATCTAGGTTTTACCCTGTGCTGGATGTTTGTAATTGCCGGTTATAAGTAGAGAGTTGTTAGGAGTTCTTACGATTATCTTTTCATTTTTTATCTGTGAGATGGCGATGTGGACAGTACTTCGCACACGATGGAGATGGTTTGTATATATTTTCCTTTTTCCTTTGATTTTTTGAGATTAAGGTTTGGTTTACGCGGTAGCTAGCACTGTATGCGACTTGTTGTACCATAACTATGAATACATGATATAAAAGGAAAGAAAGAAAAAGAAAAAAGTGGACTGAGGGATAACACGAACCATCTCTCCTGTTAGGTGGTAGCTTCGGCGTGAGGTATTCTGGCAGCTGGGACCAGGGTTGTTATTATATCGGAGAACTCGTTAAGAAGACACGAGTAATGTAGGCTAGATATAAAGGTTACTTCGGTATAGATCGTCGAAGTATGTGTAACGATAAGGTAGAAAACTTATTATATGGATAAGATCTCTTCTCAGTGCTTGTTGGTTCTAATAGCAGTGAAGATGCGTCGATATTCATATTCCGCGTCTGAGCAATCGCGGTATGCATGATAACTCTATGCTAGCCAAGTACCTTGCTCACAATTCTGCAAACATTACCTAAGTGCGAACACTTGTAGACCCTGAAAACTCTCAACCACATCTTTTGCTCCCAAGGACAACATATTGGCTAGCGCTTCTGTTATTCCTGATGGTGGGGAGACCACGTCAGGTGTCAGCTTATCCGTTTATCCGTTGACAACGATGATTACGAATTATCTTGCCCCCGTGCTCACCCAGGGTAGTCTAACTCCCTGGACAGAAGATGGCCAATCTTCTTTGGTTGGTTCGGTTGAGAATTCGACATGCGCCCGCATGTCGTCTTCTGGTTTTCCAGGATTACACGACTTGTCTGCGGGATGTTACTTATGGGTTTTTTCCCTCGGACGCCATCTTTTACCAGCCTGTCCTTTGTGGATGCACACGATCCACTTATTGGGCATAGTTACCACCTTCATACTCGACACGTCGTCGTAGGTACGATGGGACTAAATTTCGTGCAAAGCGTCCCGTTACATTCGACCCTCTCCTTCGACAGTCTGTCTTCAAGTGTCTGTAACCTTATGCGCCGTTGCCCGATTCACCTGCCTCCAAACCTGCATAAGGTGCCCGAAGCTCTCCCCTCATATACCCTGTGAACGGGATCCGGTCAGACAGAGGGCCGCCACCTATACGGTGTTTTAAGATGTGTTCCATTGATAGTGGTCTTTGGTGTTGGGACGTCACTTCCTAGGCGGCCATTGATGATGTGCCGTCCCAACGCAGGTGCTGGAACGGGGTGTTATCTTTTTCCTTCGCAGTTTCTGTGTGTCAAGGTAGGGTAACTTTGCCCGGTAAATCCTTACAGGGAGTCCGTGCGCCTATCATCTCCTACACCTCCACTGATTGAAATCTCAACACTGTGAGAAATCATCATTGGTTGGTATCCCTCTCCCCTTTTCTGATGGCCTTGTTGCCTACATGGGTGAATCTCCCCCCATCGGCCTCTCCCGTCTGGGCCCTCCTCATGGCACCATCTATGGGCTGCCTTTGTCTAGGGGGTTACGGTTACCCCTTCATCCTCTGACCTTCACTTGCTTCGCGGCCCCTCGCTTAGCATTTGCATCTCTCGGGTACAGTCGCAACTCGTCATGGTGTGGCTTCTAGCTTCAGGTTATTGGTGAAGTATTTGCCCCAGTGCCTCTCCTCCATGGTATTGCACCTCCTCCTGGAAAATGTGTCGGTAAGCTCGGCTTTCAAAAGATCGTGATCCTCCCGGTCGGTTGGGTACCCACTTCTTGTCGTTACAGTCCCTTCCACCCTTCCACCTGTCGGTTAGGTCGGCTAGCACCCTACTACTTCAGTCCTGTGGCTACACCTCCTGCCGCCCCTCCTCCTGGCCTCAGTCTCCTGCTGATTGCCTGGCTTAATGATTGTGGCTGACTGCGCGGTTGTTCCTGCTTGTTTGTAGGGAGTTCATGCTTACCGCCTCTGTCCGTTTGGGGACATGCAACACGCCCCCTCCATTTTCCCGGTGGACTCGGGCATTGACTTTGTCCTGCCACACACTCTCATAAGTGCTGGCTCGGTTACCGATCTCCCTCTGGGGTTTGCGCTTGCCTCGGCTTTACGGTCTTTATAGCCCAGGCACCTCTACCTCCCGTGTCTTGTCCTGTACTATGTCTTTGTCTTGCAGGCTCCTGAGTGACTCCCTATTCTCAAAGGAATGGGGTTCATTGTTGAGCTAGGGGTGGGTTGACTACAGGTTTAGGCTTAAGTGTATTTCCTTTCAAGATGGGCTTGAGGTTTTCCTTGTTTTGCAAGTTTGTTAGCTCACGGTCACTGGCAGGGGTTTCTTTCTGTGGGTTGCACGTCTGTGGATGTTTATTGGTTCGTTGGATTCAACCCTGTGGTTGCCTTGTAGTTTCTACCCATAGTACCGAGCATTCTTTCCACCTCTACTCAAAGTGGTTAACGGGTTGGGCAGGGTCCGAGGGTTTTAGCCAGGAGAAGCTGGATGGACTGTAGTTGGAGGTTTTTTGTCTACATAGCTAGCACTGCCATGACCGTTGTACTTTAAACAAATATAAAAAGGGATATGAAAATAAAAAAAATAAAATAAAAAAGATGGACTAAGGGATAACAGAGAGGCTAACTGCTCCCATCCACACTCGCTAAAAAAGTCACCCTAATTGTCGTCAACACTTCGGTCCCACCAGCCTCTTAGGCCCTATATTTTGACGCTCTTACGACCAAGCTCAACCTGTCTTTCCCAGTTCGGGCAAACCCCTGGCTTCCTTTCCGACTCGCGCCCACCACGGTACAACTTGCCATCCACTCACCCCGGGTCGACTACATGCCCCATCAAGATGTAGAACTGTTTAGTTACCTCTCAGACTCTATCCTCAACTCCAAGGACGTTGCAATCTTAGCCGCCCGCTTCCTCAACCCAAACCGTCAATCCTGTATGGAAAAACAAGCCAATTCGGTGGTTGTCAACGTCGAACCTGATTCCGCCCAGACTATGCTCCCGTCCATCTATCTCTACGGCAACTCAAGAACTGTCGAAAACGCCTACTCGTCCTCCCCCATTACCCAGTGTCAAAGGTCCTGAAAATATGGCCATGTCAAACCGCTCTGTAAGGCAGAGACCCCAATAAGCCCTTTGTGCTCTCTCCAGCACACGAAAGCGGAACACCGCTGCCCCAATCCCTCATGGCCCAGTGGGGGCAACCTCAAAGCCACGCTCAACTCTTGCCTGGCCTGCCCTGTTAGATGCCCAAACTGTGGCGAAGCGCACAAAGCTAGGAGTATAGAGGGTCATGAACGACCCTCAACTAACACACGCCCCGCCCTGACCACACACGAGAGGCTGTTGGACATAAACCCTGACCAGATGAATATCCAACCAGAAGCGCCACGCAGAGATCCACTCCCTCAGCCTGAACAGAGATATGACACCCCACCACGAGGCCTCCTCTCTCTGTTTCAGGAAGAAATCCCGAGAGCCCCCTGCACCCCGCGAGTAGCCCCACTAGCATTGTCAAGATCAGCCTTGAAGGGTGGCCCTCCCCCCCCCGAGGGGGAGGCCAGCCCCTCACCTGCCATGCGCCCTCCGTCAGCCTCACCCTGGTAAGATCTCGCACAACAGCAAGATCTCACTCCTAGGACTGGGCCCTGGATATGTTCTTTCCATTGTACAACACAATTGCCTCGGGAGCTGGGATGTGTTTCTTTCCTTATTTAATTCCTTTGCTTCAGCGAAACATCTTTCTTTGATTGTTTGCCTTCAAGACCCTCCTCCGGTCTGGAGAAACAGATTACCCTGGCTTGCTGGCTTTACTTCGTGCTCTCCCTTGATTTCCAACCGCCACCCTCGGGTAGCCTTCTACACTTTTAGGTCAATAATAGACATGGCCACCATCACCCCAATCGTCACAGGCAGGTCAGACCTTGCTACCCTTGAGATATCGGCCCCCTCCCTGTTCGGCATCAAGGCTCAAAAGTTCCACATAGTCAACTGCTATAGCATATGGCGCTCATCGGCCATAGAAAGGACAATTTTGCCCACTCTCGCCCTCCCAAGTACACCCTTCCCTACCCTTGTGGTAGCAGACTTCAACATTCATCACTCCTCGGCTGACCCGATTAGAAGCCACAACTCCTCCGAACTCAATGCTTCCTTCCCATACTTCTTAAGGGCCGCAGAACTTGGATACACTCTTCTAAACACCCCTGGGGTACATACTCGCTTCCCTCTCCCTGGATACTCCAGACCCTCAGTCCTAGCCCTGGCGTTTGGGTCCTCCCATTTGATGCCCCTCTTCCAAGAATGGACTACTGATCTGCCTTCCACTGGCTCTGATCATGTCCCCATCATCATGATGGCACACCCGATCACCATCCCACCGCCCCACCGCCCCAGGCCCCAATCTCGGTCAGAACCGACTGGCCCACCCTTGAACTGCTACTTAAAGAAGCATAGGTTCCCCCCGGTCCAGACCTTCCTACCAGACACTCACTGAAAAATTGGTTTGGTTCACACCTCAACGCCCTTGTCACGCTCCTAAAGGCCGACACTCCTGTCCGGCACCACTCAGTTAGGGCAAAGCCATGGTGGTCCCGGTTACTAACAATGCTGTGGAAGGCTTTCCTCACATCCTCCCGGAATGCCCGGGCCTCAAATGATCCACAAGACAGGGCGGTGGCCAAACTGTCCCAGCAAGCGTATTTGAAGTTGATTAAAGCCGCAAAGGCCCAGCACTGGAAGACCTTCCTGGAAGACGCCACACCAAGCACCATATGGTCGGCTAAGAAGTTCACCGTCGGTTGGGTCATGCCCCAGTTCCCCAACCTTCCGGAAGCCACCTCTCTGGAGGAGGTCAATAATGCCCTACTCACCCATTACTTTCAACCGAAGCCTCTCCCCATTGTTCCCTCCATCCGAAGGCCACACAAAGGGTATGACTTTCTTGTCCCAAGCGAAATATGGGCCGCTCTCTAAAAGTCCTGCTTATCCTCCGCCCCTGGACCGGACACAATCCCCTACTCCATATGGAAGAGGGTTCACCTCACGGGACCACGACTCCAAACCGACCTCCGAGGCCCTCTCTTGCAGTCGGCCATCATCCAGTCTCCATGAAAAAGGCCTACGGAATCGGGCACGACAAACCAGGCAAGCCCTCTTATGACTCACCTAGATCCTTCAGTGTTATCGTCCTCCTCCAGACTGTCTCTAAGATCTTTGAAAGAGTTCTTGCATCCCATCTCTCCTTACTTGCCAGGTCGCTGAAGCTTTTGCGTCACAATCAGTGTGCCTCTCTTCCCGCCCTCTCGTCATTCGACACTGCTCTCACACTAGTGGACACAGTCAGAACCCTTCAACGCCCTGGTCTTCATGTCTCCACTCTGTTTGGCGACATCAAAGGTGGCTTTGACAACGTAAACGCCTCCATCCAATGCTCCTCCTTCAAGAGAACGGAGTTCCCCACTACATGGTCGCGGGGATTAGCTCCTTCCTCTCCCAGAGAACCTGCCGTCTACTGTTTCAAGGATCACCTAAGACCTTCTCCCCAGTCCAGGTCAGCACACCGCAAGGCTCCCCAATATCCCCTCTACTGTTCGTCATATATGTGGCATCCGCTCAGATAGAGATCCCGGAAGGACTTTCCCTATCCTACGTTGATGATTTCGGGTTGTCAGCGGCATCCACATCATACAAGACAAATGTCAGGGCCAAACAATGGGCATTCGGACCGATCAGGGCCTGTGCTAGGGCTCGTAAGGTTGGCTTTAGCGCCCCCAAGACCGAACTCATCCACGGGAGGACTCCTCTGCAGAGAGATTCCGCTGGGGCCCCCTCCCGGGTACCAATATGCCTTGACGGCCAGATTTTCCCCTCCCTCACCTGCCTCAGATGGCTTGGATATTGGTTATCTCCCAACCTTGCTTCATCAGCACACTTCTCCAAGCAGCTAAGAGGGGCCCAGGGGGCCATTGCCACCATCAAAAGACTCTCCCGCCCGGCTCAGGCCTCGTGCCTCACCTCTCTCACCCGCTTGTCATATCACTGCTCCTCCCCATCCTCCTATATGGGGCCAACATCATGGTCCCCAGCGGAGGCAGGTATACCAAGATGGACGTCTACTGGTGACAATTCAAACACTGGGTATCGAACTGCTTCATGTCAACCCTTATACCCATTCTATTGGCAGAGGCCGGCATTCCCCCCCTTCAAGCCATTATCCCTCATAAGCCTTGAATGGCTGCCCTGAGGGTGGTTTGTGCTGCACCCACCATCAACCTTGCAGCAGGCTGTCTTTGCCCAACCTTCCCGCCCTCCTTAAGCACACGGTCCCGGACTCCCACCGCCCTTTCTGCACCTGCCATTCTCCCAACCTGATGCCACTCTGCTGGAAAACCAAATGCCCACCCTCGAAGGTTAGGTCTCATCTCCCTCTTGATGCGGCGAGGAGGAAGAAACCTTTAGCCATGCCATACTCCGCTGCCAGTCAACGACCTATCACAGGGAAAACCTCCTCCAAGGCCTCACTGCGATGGGCCCTGACCCCCCCCTCTGGCCCTCCAAAGACCTTCTCATGAGCCTGGTGGCTTTCATAAGAGCAACCGTGACCAACTACCCACGTGACATATTCCAGTCCCTTCCTCCCTCACCAGCTGTTAGGTGGTAGCTTCGGCGTGAGGTATTCCGACAACTAGGACCTGAATCCATTTATATCGGAGAACTCGCTAGGAAGACGCGAGTAATGTAGGCTAGATATAATGGTAGACTTCGACATAGATCGTCGAAGTATTGATAACGATAAGATAAAAACTTATTATATTGATAAGATCTCTTCTCCGTGCTTGTTGTGTCTGATACCAGCGAAGATGCTTCGATATTTATATTCCGTGTCTGAGCAATCGCGGTATACATGCTAACTCTATACTAATTAAGTATCTTGCCCGCAACTCTGCGAACTTCACCTGAGTGCGAATACTCATAGACCCTAAAAACTCTCTACCACACCTTTTGCTCCCATGGCCAAGTTATCGGTCTGGGCTTCTGTTTGCCCTGATCGTGTGGAGAGGACGTCAGGTGTCACTTCATCCGTTTATCCGTTGACAACAATGGTTACGAATTATCTTGCCCCCGTGCTCATCGAGGGTAGTCTAACTCGCTGGACAGAAGATGGCCATTCTTCTTTGGTTGGCCTAATAGAGAATTTGACATGCGACCGCATGTCGTATTCTTATCTTCCGGCATTACATGACTTGTCCTGAGGATGGCACATATTTGTTTTGTCCCTCGGACTCCATCCTTTGCCAACCCCTCCCTCCCGCAGTCACCAGGTCCAGTTACTGGGCATAGTTACCTTCTTCATACCCTACGCATCTTTGTAGGTAAGAGGGGTCTAACTTTAATCCAAAAGGTCCCCTTACACATGCCCCACCCTTGTGACGGTCTGTCTTCAAGTGTCTGTAGCGTTATGCACCATTGTCTGATTCACCTGTTTCCACTTGCATATGGTGCACGGAGGTCTCACCTCATAGGTCCTGCGAGCAGGATCCAGTCGGAGGGGCGGCCGCGACATATACAGTGTTATAAGATGTGTTTCAAGGATAGTGGTCTTTGGTGTTGGGACGCAAGTACCCAGGCTGCAGGTGATGACGTGCCGTCCCAACGCCGGGGCTGGAGGGGGGTGTGATCTTTAATCTTCGAAGTTCGTGCCCGTCAAGGTAGGGTAACTCTGTCCCAAAAGTCCTTACAGGGAGTCTGTGCGCCTAACACGAGCTGCCCTCTTCGAAGTATTCGTTCCGAAAACCCTATTTCTATTATACAATCTAGCTTCCGTCTCAAGCTCCACACAGTAAGGGTAAACCCACAGGTGTTTGCTTGTCGACCGATGGAACACCTTTCTATGTGATGCGACCTCTCCGGGGCCTGGCATCTCTGGTTTTCTCTATGAAGACTTTCCACCTCTTCCTGCGCCTTTCTCATACCCTCGTGTGGTTTCCAAGTATTCTCATCTTCCGGGCAGCCTTTCCACTTCACAAAATACCAAAGCTTCTTCATGGGTTTATTGCTGAGTCAAATCTTTAGTGTGTAAGAAATGATCTCACTTTTGACAATCCTTTCTGCCTCGCACTCCAGGTCTCACTCGATGTCTTCAGGATCTCCTGGGAGCTGTTCGCGATTTGGTCACTTCGAGGCTGAATAGGATTCCAATAGGGAAACATGATATACAGGATGAATTTTCCACCGTTCCGATACTTCCGACTTGTAGGCCGGAATTCCTTTCTTTTCTCAGACTTTGAAAGGACCATAGAGTTTTAGGCTCAACTTCTTCGATGGCCATCTGGTACGTAGGTTCCTTGCATTCAATATTCCCAAGGTGCTGGCGTCAATGTTTGGTTGTTCCGTCCCTTTCTGGTTGTAATATTTCTTCATTGATCCTCATATATTTTCTAGTGTTTGTTTCGCCTGTTGATGTATATCCTGCATCCAGTGAGCATACATCGTTGCCCCAGGATTATCAGCTTCTCTCTGTTTCATCCGCTGTGTCTGTGGATGAAAGATGTAGTGGGCAAGGAATGGGGTCATCTCGGGTGGATGGGTTGGCTAGTTATTGTAGCAGGCGAATCGGACGACCGCACATAAGGCTAAAGTGACGTGAAGCGAGACAGTCAGCGAGTGGGTCAAAGGTATGGGGACATTTTGCATACAAGTTACACCACTCATGCGTACAAAGACGCGTAGGGCATGCAGGAGGTAACTATGCCCAGTAACTGGAGCTGGTGACTCCAGGAAGGACGGGTTGGCAAAGGATGGAGTCCGAGGGACAAAGCCCATAGGTGCGATCGCGAGGACAAGTCATGTATTGCCGGAAGCCCAGAATATGACATCTGGTCGCAGGTCGGATTCTCTACGGAGCCAACCAATGAAGAATGACCATCTTCTGTCTTGCGAGTTAGACTACCTTCGTATATCATGGGGGCAAGATAATTTGTAATCATTGCTGTCGACAGATAGACCGATGAGCTGATACCTGATGTGGTCTCCACACTATCAGGAATAACGGGAGCGCAGACCGATAAGTTGACCATTGGAGCCAAAAAGGTGTTGTAGAGAGTTTTCAGGGTTTACAAGGGTTCGCAGTCAGAAAGTCTTCGCAGAAAGATTAGCGAGATACTCAGTTCAAGTTAGTATAGAGATAGCATGGTTACCGCAATTGCTCAGACGCGAAATATAAATATCGAAGCATCTTCGCTGCTATTAGAGACAACAAGGGCAGAGAAGAGATCAATTTAACGTAATAAGTTTTTCTACTTTATCGTTACCAATACTTCGACAATCTATACCAAAGCCGGCCATTATATCTGGCTTACATTACTCATTTCTTCTTAACGAGTTCTCCGATATAACACGATTCACGTCCTATCTATCGCAATTCCACACGCTAACGCTTCGAAATAAGAAAGAGGTGTACATGATTCATAGAGAAAACCCAGTGATACTGGGCCCGCGAGAAGTTGAGTAACATAGAAAGGTTTTCCATCTATGGACAAGCAAACGCCCGGGTTTTTACCCCTAGTATGTGAAGCTTGAAACAGGCACTCGAATGTATAATCGGCATAGAGTATTCGGGACGAACCCTTCCAATAAGGGAGCTCGTGTTAGGCGCACGGACTGCACGTATAGATTTCGGGGACAGAGTTACCCTAGCTTGACGCGTATGTACTTCAAAGAATCATGATAACACCCCCCTCCCGCTCCGGCGTGGGGAGGCCGCATCCTCACTGAATCCTGGGGTCCTTGCGTCCTATCACACAATTCCCATCTCACTGGGACAAATATTATAACACCGTATACGTCGTGGCTGTCAGTTGGGGTGCAACCCTTTGGCTGCATATTTGAGGGGAGACATTTGGGCGCCATTTGCAAGTCGCAGCAGGTGAATCTAACACTGGCGCATAAGGTTACCGACACTCAAAGCCAGCCCGTCAGGGAGTGGGTCGAAGGTGACGGGACGCTTTGCACACAAGTTAGCCCCCTCTTCCCTACAAAGACACATAGGGTATGAAGAACGTAACTATACCCAGTACCTGGAGCGGGCAACTCCAGAAAGGACCGGTTGGCAAAAGACTGAGGCCAAGGGAAACAACCTATGGGTAACATCCCGAGGACAAGTCATATAATGCTGGAGGATAAGGACACGGCATGCGCTTGCAGGTCGATTTCTCTACGAAGCCAACCAAAGAAGAATGGCTATCTTTTATCTGGTGAGTTAGACTACCTTCTAAAGCACGGGGGCAAGATAATTCGTAATCATTGCTGTCAATGGATAAACAGATGAGATGACACCTGACGTGGTTTCCAGACCATCAGCAATAATGAGACCCCAGACCGATAAGTTGA
>Ga0307510_10007571_pt1 | contig 12943 bp, 6 predicted proteins | sample 12_EM_MG_FD_207224 | JGI IMG/M metagenome (GOLD analysis project Ga0307510, IMG submission 207224) | Populus trichocarpa ectomycorrhiza microbial communities from riparian zone in the Pacific Northwest, United States - 12_EM | ecosystem: Host-associated > Plants > Roots > Unclassified | place... | reverse complement strand
AATGAGAATCAAAGGGAAAATGAGAGTTGTGTTAAGAGCAGTTTCGTTGGTTTAGTTTACTGTGTGGAACTTGTTAAGTTAAGAGAGAAAGAAGAAACAAGAACAGAGTGTAAGGAAGACAAGTGAGCGCATAGCTGGTTGCAACCAAGCTAGAAGTATGACTAAGCTTCGGTGAACAACCCAAGATATCCAACACCTGTGTTGGAAACTGTGGTCACGGGTGTGCTCCCATCTTCTCTGTTGCTGTGGTTACGAGTGATACCTCGTGACAACCGCATAACCCCTGTCTTCTCTCAATATCTGCCCCCCTCTTCTCTCTTTCTACTCTCTCTCTCTCTTCTCCTCTCTCTCTTCTCTTCCAATCTCCTTCCAATCTTCTTCTTATTGTGCAATACAAGTTGTTCGCTTACTCTGGAGACTGCTCTCCTTTTGAACTCGTGATACTGCTCGCTTCCGCTCACTCACTCCCGATACCTCTGAACACCCTGAAATCTAGTCCACGAACGACCTAGAGAGGAATCTTGGAGTCTAATTTATGGATATGCTTCCTACTTGGGAATCGATCTTCGCGCTTTAGCTGCCGCTGCCTCCATTAACAATCAGTCTAGGTGACTACACAATCCAAGGGAGATTATTGGGACAGTAAATTCCTACGTATATGACAGTGAAACACCCATTAATATGGGGTGCTCATGTCAAACGAGTTTATGAACGATGGAAAAAATAAATAAATAAATAAAGTGGCGTGCTACTATGATCTGTTGTAGTCGCATAATATAGAAGACCGCTGGGGGTAAGGGACGGAGGATAATCATCAGAATTTGCCATGTACTGGACTCCCGGGCCTGCAGTCCATCCATGTCGTTGGCTTCCCGACGTAGGGTGTCCGCTCACCCAAAAAATGACGGACTGTAACCCATAGTCCGTCATATCCCACCTCCAAGACGGACGGGTCTGAAGTTTTGGTGCCACTGCTAGGAGGGAAATTTGGGGTGAAGATATGCTCAACACCGTGATATAGGCAAGTTACCAATATCTGGCCCCCAGGTGTCTAGCAGTCTTCAGGTATTACTTTCTATCAGTATTTCAATGATGCAAAATACGAATCTGGATAAAAGCCCCCATCGCAAGCCTACCCATCCATTCTTAATTTATCATGATTCCTCTTTACAGAACTAGCTATAGACCTTAGTTTTTCTTCTGAAGCACGGAAGCATCCGGCCAGACCCTCATATCCCCTTCAAGCTCCTGGACTCCCGTCGCAAAATGATGCCGGACGATAAGATCCATCTTCACTACTATCCTTGCAGCAGCGTTTGAATTCCTCAGTTTCCAATACCCAGGCTCCTATATTGCCGACCTACCAGGACGCAACGTCTGGACGCAGTACCTGCGGCTTCAATGGAGATAACCACGTAAGTGTTCCTGATCTATTACCGATAGTAGTATAGTTAACGGCACTTCTGTCGAAAGAGTTCGTGTTAAAAGATCTATCGTTATTTTCGAAACAGCCATCGTTATTTTTGGAAGAGCCTGTGGTATAGAAAGAGTTATCGGCATTGGTGGCAGAGTTATGGTTGTTGTTGAAAGTTCGCAACATTTTTCAATTTTCACCGCGGTGAACTTTGAGAGCAAGGTGTTGGTTGACTTGCAGTTTGACAAACTCAATTGCTTGAACTTGGGGAAAAGCGAGATAGATAAATCTTCGCGCCTTAGTTGGCAACACTGTTTCCAATCAGTGAACCCAAGCCCAAACCTAGTTACACAAACCCCCGGCAATTAATCCCTTCAGAACTCTAAGGTGATTCACATTTCCCTAATCCTGATATTTAACCCTACTAACTCACGCCTTATTCTCCTTTAATACGTTCCCAAAAACGAGAAATTTGGGGAACAATACTAATGGCACAGTTCAATACTGTTTTCAGTGTCGACCTGCGAAGGGATGGGTCTAGATTATTTCCCAAAGGTGTATCATATGTTGCCCTAGCGCGCTAATACTCGACGCTGCTACTGGAGTGCTCGAGTGCTTAAGTGGGTGGGAGCCAAGGAACTCACACATGGCGGGAAGCCGGAGGTCGTTCAGTTATGGCAGTCTAGCGCCCTGAGACTGTGCCAACCGCCAAGCCGGGCCCGACCGCCGGAGGAGTGCGGGTAAGATAGTTGTTTATCTATAAAACGGTGCCACCTAGGGCCCCGTGGGATTTCCATGTGCACCTCCGAGGCAACATCACGTTTTGACCCTCTAGTGACAAAAATATTTTAGAACGGTTGAAAATTGGGTAAATACTTGTAATTTTGCACCGTCTATTGGAAAATGATACCGGTTGACAACCCACCTTCTAGTTTTATCCCCAAAAATTTAGAACTAGGCGGTTAGGTAAACAAGCCCTAAGCAATGAGCATAGTTTGTTACCGGCATTTGTGATACGCATGTCACAGATTAATAAAAAATCAGATGTATTTTCACAGCTTTCTCCCCAACACTGAATCTCCGTGACAGGGGCTTGTAGGGAATGCATATCGATACAGGGAGTGATAGCGGTGAAGCAAATGATGAGATGACAGGGGCACAGCAATGTGAAGTTCATGACCCCCGATACGAAGTAATGGTTTACAGCCGAAGCAACGACCCCGACGGCAACAATAATCCCAACCACTCGAGCACAGCAGGGCTCCTCAAAGGCCGGTTGGGATATATACTAGTTCAGAATGAGTTAGATTTCCTTTAGCCGAATAACCAATGACAAGGACTATCAGTCAAGAAGGTTTGAGGTTCTAAAAGAAGGTTTTGGATGGATTGGCCTGTTGAAGGTGATGCATTGCCGCACCAATTCAAGCATTAAACACTAGTGTATTCGAGTAGTTCTGATGAGAAATACTACGTAATCCCATACTGAAAAATCTGTATAGCTTATCATAGCCATAATAGAAACCAGAGATTTATTCCCGACCGCCAACCCAGACTAGTGTTCAATATTTTAATTGATGCAATCTCTTATCTACCGAGGGGGTCGTCCAGCGCAAAATAAGTTATGATGCACTACCCGGCCCGTGCTGGCGACGCACACTCCCGACCAAGCATTCCCTCGACCCAACACCCGACAGTATCTATCACAGTTCACAATAGCTCGAGGCTTCCCAAGTCCCAACTCTGGTTGTCCTATTCTTGCTCCTTCTTCTGCTTCTTTACAATCGCTTATATCACTATTAGCACGATTTTTGTTGTAAAATAGGATGAGGCTCGGGGATAGTTCGGGTATTTTGGGTGGGGAGTACAGGTGGTATATCCCGAGCCGGTGGCGCACCATAGCTTATTTTGTGTCCGAGTAATCTCCTTCAAGTTAGCAACAAAATCCCCTCTCTTAATCCCCTGTAGGCAAACCAGACATATTTCAGACTCTTTTTGACTGTAGGATGTTTTCCTTCGGTCCCTACTTTATTTCAAGATAAATTACTAGTATGCTGAGCAACCCATATACAAGTACTATACATCCAATGTCGTGAGGTTTTCAGAACAGGCTGTTATTGCATACTATCAAAACTCTGCCAATCCTAGGCTGTATGCAATACTCCCCCGGTCAAAAAGTCCGCATCCACCCTAAACCTCATAAACCCCCGTTGCAACAAATTGACCCCGACTCAATGAATCTTAAAAGAAAAAATAAATAATAGAAAGCTTATTTTGTTTCCTACTACAGACTTACCACTGGTGTTATTCAGAGATCCCATAATTGCAGAAACTGCCCAGGTTGTATCACATAAGTTAAGTGGTGTGGGCAAGTGGTTGACACGGAGGTTTACTCGGTTTAGTGTGGATGCGGACTTTTTGATCCAGGGAGTATGATATATATCAGTCTGTTTTGCAAACTTACCATTTAGCGCGCACAGCCCCTAAGCAAAAGTGCAAAGGAAACGGCATTTTTACACCGAAACTTGCCATGTCCGACCCGGCCCACCCTTAGAATTGCGTCAAATAATGCTTGCAACTTACCTAATTATTTTCAGCCTCCCCGCAGATTCTGCCCGACACCACCTATCAAGGCAGTTCGCCCCACGGAGCCAAGTTACCAGTCTTCCAAGGCGACCATACTTGTCGCAATGGCAATTTTGTATATAAAATGGGACTTTTCGGCATGCTCAAAACTTTAGGACTAGATAACTTTTGTAATTTTTCGCTAGGATTATTCAGAGTTGTGTATGAGCAGGAGAAAGGTGTTGTAACCATATACAAGATTTTAGATTGGAAAAATTCACTGTAGTCCATAAGCTGTAAGCAACTATGATACAAGTCGATGTTTTTGGTATAAAAAGCTCATTTCGCCAAGACTTTTGCAGAGGTTCTTTACGGTAAGCAACGCGACGCGAAAGCAAGCTCAACACAACACTTGTCTTCTCGATTTGAGTTTTCGCTTGAACACATCACAAGCCGCCTTGAGCTTCCACTACGAAATCTGTAATAATATTTGAGCTCCACCAGAAAAAATCGCGGAGATTACTGTCTCTAGTTCGCTCGGTAATCCACAGATTCCTAATCTCAAGAGCCTCTGTCTCCGATGATCCAATAGGTTCTTAAAATGCGGAGTATGGACTTTTCTCAAATATCGGTATCTTGGATTTACACCAGACAATTTGCATCGAAAAAGACTTAATTATGTTAGCCTAGCTCAAATTCGAAGAAACCGAAAGTAAAAAAGTAAAGGTCCTAACTCATGAGACATATGAAAACCCAAACTTAACATTCCTTACAGTAAATGTCTTACACTAGCTCCTTCGCGCATACCTTGGGATATTTACGGGTGGGTTAGCTGGACTGGAACGAGCTGAAGAGATCAAATAAGCATTGAGATGCCTTGCATGCGCAGAACCTCGCAGTCTATTACGGGAGAGGCCTACACGCTAATTTAATCATTGTTCTCGAGTACTCGAGTACAAGTAAGTTACCTCCTATCATTATATTAAGTGAGAATTGATATCTTCTAAACTAAACTTAATGCTAAACCCTGATCTGTAGGAAGGTTGTGTCGCTGTGCCGGATCTTCTACAACTGAGTAGAGGTACAAGAACCGTCATTTTTCTTTCTTACCCAATTTTTTTTTCTTTCTAGGCCGAACCACAGTTATTTCTTCGTATCTACGATCTCTTAAACGCCCAATTCGATAGCGTGGGAAAGTACTCGCACCCTTAAGATTCTAACTCCATGGCTTTATTTCAGCACCCCACTACCGTAGGACTGAGATGTCCAGGAAGGCTCTAGTAGCTGGGAACATCTTCCCGATCAGGTTTTTGCCCGGTTTGGTCGCATTGCTCAATGTTAGTAGCTGGTTGGGTACTAAAGCGGTGCTAGTACGGTGTTCATGGTGATCCCTGTAGGGGATCCTGGTATTCTACATGTAATACTCCGTAGTAGTCTAATACAGTACAGTATTCGAATACCTCATCAGAAGTATTAGGAAATTAAGGATCGGCATAACATTGATATGGTTGATAACCAGTGCGTATCTGAGCTCCCATCTAAATCATACCCTCTCCCGCTATTTTCAGGCACTCCGGGCTTACCAGTATGACAGGCACCTGCTGTCACTTTGTCTGTGAATTCCCTAGCGTAATTAAATGTTAAGTTAGAGTAGGAAGACCGAGAACAAATGATTGTGTCAATGGAAAGCATCCTTGGGTTGGGTGAAACTAGTCTGTCACCTCGAAGAATATTTCACCTGGAGACAATAGCCGAACACGTTCTAGCAATGGGGAAAGCTTCACGATTTTGCCTGGGCACCAATATTCAGGAATCAGTAACAAAATAATAGCCGTATCTATGCTCGGTGGGCCGGGAAATCGCTTCGATAAGGCCTTTTAGTCAATCTATTGTCCGTGGACAAAATTAACCGCGCATCAAGGAAGGTGAAAAGCTCCAGTCATGACAACAGTCCTCCCCCACAAACCCCAATGTCATGAAAATCCGAAAACCAAATTAAAAATGTAAATTCACAGTAGAATACATAGAAATTAATATTTGATCTAGAGAAATTTCTTTAGGTGGTGTTTAAAGTGAGGGATATTTGGAGCATTGCGGTTGCCACCAACCGCCTCCCGTTTAATTTTGTCCACGTACCATATCATTGCCTGTCCCCTGAATACGAAGAGTGCAGGGTTTCATTGAGTCGCGACAAACGTGAATTAAACCAACCATTCAAAAGTGCTGAGAATTTTTCCTGCTGCTGCCTATAAGCGCTCTGGGCGTTCGGCAATTCCCGATAAGCGACTCGACACTGTCAGAGCCATTCGGGTACCTGGGACCTGTCGGTACCAGAATAACATTGCCTTCCCCTGGAGTGCCTTGGGAGGCGACTTACCCGTTTGTGGTTTTGGCCTTAATAGCGTTATTTCCATATCCAAAGAGTGTCAATCTCTGCGAGTAAGGAAAATGGGGAATTGAACTAGGTTGATGAGTTTCAAACGTATAAGGTTGGTTCATCATACCTACTCTAGCTGATCCGGTAATTGTGCCTCATAAATTAGCAACCAGGGTACGAACTCTTAGTAGTCAGAGCCAGCCGAGGTATTGACCATCAGCTTCTCTACCCTATTAGCTCCAACATCTAAAGTCTGTAGTGGGAAAAAGCAACCACACACGAGTCTTCCATTGAATCTACCGTCAAAACTGAAATAATTGACCCTCACGTTAGTCGTCTAGGATTCCCTCTTTAGATTCAAGGGCGAAACGCCGCGGAAAGGTTACCTCTCAGCCCTCAGGCGAGACAAAAAAGGAAGAAATTTAGGCTCGGCCTTACCAGGGGAGGCAACTCTAACGTGAGGTCCAATAATTCTAGTTTTTGCGATAGTGTGCAAGCGCCAGGCAAAATGTTTTCGTACTCGTACAAGTAAGCATAGCAGGGATGTCTAAGACATCGAATTTATTGCATTGGAAAAAATAGCAGCACGCTGCTTGTACCACATTGGATTGGTCTTCGGTGTTTTTTGCTTCTCTTGTCACCACTAAAGGACCCACTTGGCAGCCCTTGTACGAAAACCTCTTCTGTCGAACTTTAAACATATGTAAGAAAAAAAGTCTGTCGAAATGATGGCGCAGTGGCTGGAGCAAACACCATTCTCTGAGTAGCCAGGAACGCTCATGAGCCAATCAGGAAGGCATCGGTAGACTTACCCCCCATCCCCGCTAGTGGTACCCAAGGTCAGGCCTCACTTAATGCCCAGCCCCCAAGTCTCATCTGAAAGAAATTTTAACTTACCTGTGACATAAATAAGGTGCCAACTTTGAGCTACCGTAAAAACTCAAATAATCGAAGCGTGTGTTATCATTGGAGTTGCCTCCACTGGGTAATGTCCTGTTTTTTTTCTCTTTTTCCCATGGCTTTCGGGCGAGCTAGGAAGCTCTATTCTTTGCTGTGTTTTTCGCCCCTATCCTAAGCAAGGAATTCTCAACCACACGGCACACGGTTCTATTATTACCGGTATGCAGGATAAGTGCAGGGCTTGGCCAATTAGTACCCAAAACGTATGCTGCCAAGAAAGCATTTCAATAACTTTTCATCCCCTAGTGCCTTCGTACAAGAGAAGGCAGTGCGAGAGGTTGGACGCTCTTACACAGACAGGTCATACGAGTGGCCTTAAATCTACCTGTTTGAAGCTTAGATCTGCGTTAATGGTTTGACAGAGGGCTGGTTTCTCTGGCAACGCTCACTGGGAATGTTGTAATATATTCTCCTCTCCCGTCCCTCGGGGAGATCAGCCCGGCAATCTTCCAGACCGAAGACCCATACACATTAGCCCTCGGAGATTAACCTCCCTAAACATTTGGTTAAAGATACGGTGCACGACTTGGTATGTGTCGAACCACCCCCTTCAAGGGAGCACTTGCTAAGCTAATGACAATAACAAAGATCGCCTTGCAACGACACCATACCCCCTCACCATGGACATTTACACCAACCCCGATAAGAATACCTACGTAACAGGTATCACAAAACTTTTCATGATGCCGACAGATTCGGGCGGGATTCCGGCTGTTGCCGTCGGCAAAAGAGCCTTCATTTTCATCTCCTCGGTGTATACCATCCTGACGATCTTGATTTTTATGGTTGGATGGAACTTGATCATAGCCATTATAATGGCATTCTGGCCCACACATGGCGACCCAAACCGCCAGACTGTCTTAGTCGCACTTTGGAACTCTGGTGAATCGATGAACGCGATGAAGTTAATGGCATCTTACTGCAGGAGAGTGACACAGTACATGCTTAAGGGCAATCCTACAGAGTCCCCCTCAGGTTCCGGAGCCAAGAGGGCCCTGTCACATGAAGGGGCTGCCGGCCAGGGTTCGAAGACAGACTCCAACGATATATGCCCCACAATCGAGAGCGTACTTCCTGTCCGAGTGGAGCAGAACATGACTTCCGAAGGTTCCACCGTTCCTAACGCGAAGTGCGGGATAAGCGATCTCTTATGGAGCCTCCTATTTGTATTTATTGCCTTGGCTATGACTGTTGGAAATGTTATCGCGGGTATCCTTGTACCTGTACAACTCTCGATGGGAAACGTCGCCCCTCCTGCAAAGGATGCCATCTTCTACCCCAACATCCTGCTCTACAGTATCCCGAACGACAACGGCGCTGGACTTTCTAAATTGAGTTCATTGTTTGCCCCTTCAGCACTCCGCGCACTCGGATCTATCGAAGCCTCTAAGGCAACAGTCCGCAAACGGGTACAAATAGATTTCCAAACGGTTAGTGGCTCTGCGCGCGCGCTTTACAGTTACCATGTTTCAGGGGTGGATATGGGGTTGCAGAGTGATCCCAAGTTGCAGCTCAGGGTCAAAGGTTCATGCCGCACTGATTATACATGGCTCACGAATTCAACCGAACAATCAGATACTTACATACTGTTTGGTGGGAACGACACACTTCGGGTCAAATACCAACCAGAGATGGATCTTCCTCCAATGTTGAGATTTCAGCTCGACCTGGGTACTGCTACGAGATCTAACACTTCATACGCCATGATAATTAACACTGGCGGACTCTATACCTACACCCCTGGTCAAGACCCCTGGTATACCACCGAAAAGTCTGGGGCAAACGCTTCCATAGCCTATCAGGTGGCCCGGGGGCGACCAGTCCTCAGTTGTTGGGAAGATAGTAAGTGGCATCTGAATGGCAAAGAGGCGGATACCTGGGACTTATATAAGCTGCCTGGCCTGAAACTGGACAGACTCTGGGTTGAGATTTTCCAGTTCGAGTTTGGAGTCCCACGTGTGGTCAAGGTAGGTCTTGCGGGAGGGCAGTCTGCACTCAAATCCGCTTCCTATGCTACCGCTCCTTCGTATATTCTGAATGCTGGCGCATCCACTATGAAAAGCGACTTCGAACATTTGGTGACGGCTGCTTGGGTTAGCAGTCGGAATGTCCTATGCGACACAACCAAATACGATAAGGACGGCATGCAAAACATCGCTGAAGGATCAGGAGGCTCAGTGGGAGCTGATTCCGCACAATTCGTCCTTCAAAGTGGAGATGTTGTCACCCTATCCGTCCGGATCCTTATTTCTGTCCCGGCTGTTCTCTTGTTGCTTTTTATCCTCCAGAAGAGCTTGATTTGGGTACTCGGGTATTCAGATTTCGGAAACAGGTCACTAATACCTGGGGAGAAAAGAGATGTGGTTGCGCTGCTGGCCACCCAACTGTATCGTGGACTAGACCAGAGGATAAACTCAAGGAACTGGGAACACACGGAGTCCCTCATCCCATTCGTATACCCTTCCGGGATTGGGGGGCCAATTGTCAAAGCCGGCCCTGACGAAAAGCCTGGGGGAGCAAATACCCAGAGACCGGCCAATGCTGACAACCGATAACTCGGAGCGTGCGGGCTTTCCGATTTTAAAGCTTAAGAGGTTGGAAAGTTACTTCGGAGGGATGAACCGACTTGTGATTTTCAAGAGTTAAGGTCGAGCGGGGGAAAGGGGGTCTTCCAGCTTTGATTAAGAGGTTTCTATATATATTCCCCTTATTCTATTTCGTTTTCCAAGCAACCCCCTCCTCACGCTATGGTTAGAGGTAGTTTCTCCTCCGTTATGTCTATTCCTTAATTTGCACGTTGATGTCTAATATATGTTAACAAATTGTTCTCGCATCTCATTTTCTATTATTGTCTAAGCGGTGTCGGTTGTCCGGCTTGGTGTCCTCAATGAATCAACCCGTATGCACCGGTATCATTGCTAGATATTAACATCCTGAGTTCCGTCAGAAGATAATCAATAAATGGTACAAGAGCCAAACCCTCAAACTAGACTGGAACTTTGCTAGAGGGCAGGTATAACCGGAAACTTCGTTGGCTCGTCATCAAACAAACTAACAAAAAACATAAGTATATATGGGATATTGAAACAACCTTAATCATTCCATTGCTTCCCACAGGGGTCTATTTCTCTCCATGCACACTCATGTCCGAAAATTTCTCGTAACCACACTGGTACATTCATGTACTGTAATTGTTGCTGTTGCTCGCCTGGAGCCAACATCGCACGCCTAACACAACTACATGAATCTGCCAGCGTAGTTACGAGAACTTTTCAAATGGGTGTGTGTAACCCCATGTGAACGCATACTTCTGCAACAAAAGAAATAGGAAGGTTGAAGGAAGTTGGGTCGTGAACCTAACAAGATTTTTTTTCTCGTTCAATTAGGGTACCTATCCACCTGAAGCGCCCCATTCAAATCCTACAAGAGCGCAAATTAATAACTTCCTGAGCTAGAATAGATCATCGAATAAGATATCTTCCAAGCGACAAATGATTTCCCGGAACTACCAGATCACTACTGGGGGGGGGGGATCGGCGACGGGGTGTGAACACCGCTATGTTGGCGTTTAACTCATAACTGGATCAGCAGTAGAGTGAGCAGAGCAGAGTAAAGCCCCGCCACGAGAAATGTATAATGCTGGTATCATAGTTGGAATTCACGGGTCGTTGGTGATGAGAACCACTTTGAATATTCCCCCTACGACTTTCCCGGAGTTGCCCCCTAACCATATTGCTCCACCCCTACCACTCCCGTGTTAATGTGTTCCCCCAACCCCTCTGTCCTTAAGCCTTCACGTCCGAAAGGATACCTTCCAAATGCTCCTGATTGCCCAATACCCCTGTGACCCGCTCATGGCCAAGGTCCGCAACAAAAAGTGTGCCCGTGTCTTATCTTCCCCTAGCAACAGACGAGCTGCCATGGTGCACTCGCATAAGCAGCAACTTCGAAATACTGCATGTTAGGGTAACACATTATTTCTGAACAATAATCTACGGTTTGGCCGGCGTATACCGAAAGCTGGCTTGAACGGGGCTGCTAATGTTAATTTATCAAACCCTTAGCCCTTTTGGATTCACCGAATGAAAAAAAGGTCTGGATGGTATGGTTCGACATAAGGATGCAACATTCGAACCCACTCACCATTTCAATTAATCCTCTTAGACTTGGGGCGAAGCAACTCAGGTGCAAGGCTTCATGATTAACGCCTCTTTTCCACAAGCTTAAGTAATTGCCTTAACGCCTTAACAGACCCCAATCGAGTAAAAGTCTTGCTCCGGGCAAGATTCCGAGGTGGAAAGTTAAAATACCGGAAGCCAACAACAATGGCGATAACTCAAAAAGTTTGGGCTATGATGAGTTGAGAGTTTCTTGGGATTCTTTTCTCCATCTCCAGACGTGTCCTATATATACACAATCTCGACTTTACAGAGGAACCCTCCTTCCACAACACTCTCCGTTATTCTCCTATCTTTGCATACCATCCAACTCCTTAGAAGTTTCCCGAAACTTCTTTCCCTTTGGCTCCATCCCTTTCGTCTCATCCTCCAACACTACTTCTTCGATATTCTGTGATCCTACACAGTCCTGATACCACCGTCCGTTTCCTAACCTTCATAGTCTGATCCATATACGTTCTAACTCCTGGTTATTGTGAATCACCGGCGCTCACCTTGAATTCCTCACCGCCAACACCCCCACACTAGAAGCAAGAAGATGCTAGAAGAATCCCGGTGAATTGTCAGTTGAGTCTGGAACTCGGTGAAGGAAGCGAAAAGAGGGGTAAGACACGTAGCAAAGCGGGGAAGCAAAGAGGGGTATGAGGGGTAACTGGATGGCGTGAGAAGAAGCAGAAATCGCATGATGCTTATGTAAGAGGGGTTCATATGTTTTATATTTAAGAATATTGGTTCACACTCGATTTTTGGAATAGAAGTCACCGAACAGTCTCTCTCCCTCATACACTTTATTCTTCTTGAACTAGCATTCACGAATACGATCGGCATATATCCACAACAAAAGATAAGACTGGTAAACCTTAACCACTAACCTCTAGTCTTCCCTAGTACCAATTCCCAAAACATCCTAAACGTTCCTCCTTAAGCTAACGTCTCAACCAAACATATCGTCACTCTTCTGATACCATACTAGCCCATAGTGCAACCATTATCAAACACAACTCTCAGCCATGTCCCACGAGTGTTCCAACTATCGTGCAGGTATGGAACCTTCGTGAATTTTAACAATAACTACACTACCATCGTGGATAGCTTTAACAGTAGAACTCGTGATGTTAAGTTAGAAATACTGGCATGTCTAGCTACATTACCGCCATGGGACATCGTCGGGACGTCCGAGCACAGCTGGTAGACAGTGTATACTACTGCTCCCTGCAAGCAATGGAGTATTGACGCCGGGTTAAGGTTAGGAGTAAGGATGCGCCTTGCGACCTTATTTTGCAACTGCAATCCGGGAATGGGAAAGAGTAATATCTTATAAGAGTCCATGTATGATCGCCGGGGATTAAATAAAACGGCTAATGATAGGTTATGATAGCAGCTCACTAGTTATAGATGACTGGTGCGACGAAACCCTTGGGGGGGGGGGGGGGGGGGGGGCGGGCGTTTTTT
>Ga0307510_10007569_pt1 | contig 12943 bp, 19 predicted proteins | sample 12_EM_MG_FD_207224 | JGI IMG/M metagenome (GOLD analysis project Ga0307510, IMG submission 207224) | Populus trichocarpa ectomycorrhiza microbial communities from riparian zone in the Pacific Northwest, United States - 12_EM | ecosystem: Host-associated > Plants > Roots > Unclassified | place... | reverse complement strand
CGTGAGTTTTGTTTACTCACCCCACGTTGGTTCCCCTTAATCATGGCACCACCCGACGTTACACAGGAATGTCAAACGCACCTTGGAAAACCAGGCGGGTGGAGACGTAGAGTTGTCGACGGAAGAACTTGCAGAGATCGCGCAGCTCTTGGAGAAGTATCCGAGGAAGGGCGCGCGATATTTCGATAGTGCATCAGAGAAGCAGTTGCATCTCTGGGGTTGAGCGTTGTGACTCGGCGGAAAAAAAGGGTTGGATGTTGTACGAATTTTTAATTGGTTCTTTGTTCTTGTAATCTATGTTCCGAACATGACCAGTTTTCACCGTCCAGGCCGCCATGTCCGAGTCTAGGTCCCCTCGCCTCACCTACTTCCTCTGACCTTTCCAGGCCATCATCTGGCTACCATGCACCAACAAGAATATGTCAGTTGTGAAGGGCAGTGGCACTGACAGACAGTTCACCCACGCGAAACTCACTCCGGCGCCATCAGAACGTACGATGTATCCACAATCACATCTTAACGATTCTGTGATGGTACTGAATATATTCTCGCCCTCATTTCGTCCACTGTACAGCCATTATACATCAAAACGTTTAGCGAAGCAGATCGGGTTCAGTACGTACGTACAATCCATCGCCCTAACCCCAAGTTGAACTCTTCGACTTCGACTACTGTAGCAGTGACTGGGGGAAAAAAAAGTTCGCCCTCCCTTGTCTTCACCCTCGACCGAAAATCCGGCCTTTTTACAAGATGCATATCAGAGATGAGGCTGTTCAGACTGGCACCAGCTCACGCGCGCTCCGCGGCATGTTTACGGAAACGAGTGCCGTTTGGAGTTGGAGACTTGGAGTAGCCGGGTTCATCCGAGCGCCTACGGCGTCACTGTAGTGCTGGCATGCCCGTCTCAGGTTTCAGTTTCAGGACTCACAGTTGCGGCTCATAGTACAGTTATGCTAGAGAAGTATGCATTTGCGTTTAATACGGGTTGGTCAGTCGCACGCCTTGACTTATTTTTCTCTACTCACAAAGCGCCTGAGAGTTAGCCACGCCCCACTCGCTAGTAACGTATCAGATGTTTACACAACATCGCCCGTGGTTCTCATGGACGTCTCCATATAACGGCTTTTCGGTTTTTGCACGGCTTGATTGATTTCCGACGCAACGGCACGTGATCTTCTCGCGTAAAGAGGACTCATGACCTAGTTCAATACAAGTGATATTGAGGCCACTGTATGAGATGTTTCATTGAACCGGGATTCAGAAATCTCCATGAACTGAATATCTCTACCCGAGTCAGGTGCATCACTGGCAATGTATTCCACGGTGTCTGCGGCCGTCCCATGCTACGCGAAGATCAACCCTCTCATAGCATGGCGTGCCAGTGGCCGCGGCCGAATATCCCTCATGTGATCCGCTCAACGCTTTGCGGAGCAACGACTAGGGGAGTTGTGGTACGACGGTGCCACATGACGCAGAGGGAAATGCTCGTTCCAGGCACACGGATCGGAAAGCTTCGCGTCGCATTTGAGTGCCAGTGGGCTCGTGGCCCCGACACGGACAGACGTCTGCAGCACCGGAGTTGGAGTGGTACCTCTTCACATTGTCGGGCCCGAACTTGACGAATGAGACTTCGTCCCTGTTATACCACCACCTCACAAACATAGGACTAGTACTGTCGGAACACGGGACGATGGTGTTGGCCCGTGACATGACATGGTGATCGTGGGTGGCAGTGTTGTTCCCTGCAAACGTGGGTCAGATCTCATATTATCTCAGTGATCTTGTCATATAACGGTTGCATATCTGGCGTTGGGGCTCCGTCACGGTGGGGGAAACCGCCGGGATGGGTCTAGTACGATTACTGTATTTGGAGGCTTCCAAAGAAGGTAAGTACCATCTTATTTATGAATCACTCCGGAGCGGAGACAAGCATAGAACACGGAATGGACTGCAATCAGGAGTTTGTAGGTAGTAACAGAGAGGGAAGAGGAAAGATTGGCAGCCTGTTGGCGATTCGGACCAGTTGTGTTCGTTTAATGTCACTGACAGCGAAACATGATACGCGCGGTCCTCGCACATACAGTCACCAGGAGGGTTCGCGAAGATGATGGAGCTCACGTGAATGACTTTGATGGCAACGAAGATTGGTTGCGATTGGTAGATATGAAACGATTTTACAGCGTCCTGCAATCAAGCTTACTGTCACTCACTCCGCTCCTTAGTCAACCGGTATTGCGTCATGGATCAGATCGCAGCGGACCCACGCCACCACAAGCAAACCAGTTTGGGCGGATACTGTACTTCGAGAAGGAGGCATTCCGTACATGAGGCCCTTCTTCAGAGATACACTGGGCGTCCCCTGTAAGCTGCGCAATTGTACGGGTTATGGGGTGAGTTATTTTCGCATGGGGATCGCTAAGCACGTCATGGCCTCGGGCATCTTTTTTATTTGTATAAAGTGAGTTCTGGCGCGTTGAGTGTGGCGAAGGTGGCGACGACAGGTCCTGTGACTGCAACATTGTGGGGCTCCGGAAAAGCAATGTAGAGATCGGTTGGAACCCAAGGTCATCTCCTAGGAGTTCAATATCGTGGTGATGGCTCACAAATTTGAAAAAGTTGAAATCGAAAGCCGTTCGATCAAGTGTGTTGCCGCGTGGTTCATCGTCGAGAGGGGAAATAATGAGAGGCCCAAATTAAACAAGTTCCAAAGTCAAAGTGGGAAATTGGCACGCCGGTTAGCTCCACCGCTGGCCGATGAACCGGCGAAGCAGACCGCGTTCTTTCGTGGACTCGCCTGTCGGTCCATTCCATTCCACCGCAGCCAACACATATAAAAAGCCATGGAAGAAAGAAGCCACCCGTCTTTCGGTTGTTTATCGTCTTTTCTTTTAACTTCTCTCCTTTTCCTCCGCCATGTCCGCAGAAGGTTCCGACGAGAAGAAAAGTCCCGTGCTGTCCGTACGCGATGAAAAACTACCAACATCCCCACGGATTGTTGTCGACAACGTGGCCTCAAATGTCAACGCCAAACTTTCGAACCCTCTCGCGGGTTTATCCCACGAACAGCTCATGAATGATGGAGCAGAGTTCGCACGGTCCCATGGTCTCGGTCACCTCCAAGAGTTGTTCAAGAAGGGGGCCCTCGCTGCACAGGACCCCCTCGCTTTCGAGGGCGTCTCTCACTTTACCGACGCAGAAAAGGAGATATTCCGTCGGGAGATCACGCATCGTTGGGATCACCCTGCTACGTTGTATTACCTCGTAGTTTTATGTTCAGTCGCAGCAGCCGTCCAGGGTGTGAGTAGTTTGATTACCTTATCGGGATTTGACCATCTTATCTTATCTAATCAGATGGACGAAGCCGTCATCAACGGCGCGAATCTTTTCTTTGCGAAACAATTTGGCATCGACCCCAGCCAGGGTGACAGGGGTAGGAATCAGTGGCTCCTCGGCCTGGTCAACTCGTCACCATATGTATGCGTTCCGACTACGTCTTTGATGCGTTCCTATTGACTCTTTTGTTGCGCAGTTGTGTTGCGCCGTCTTCGGTTGCTGGCTCACCGATCCTCTTAATCGTCGGTTCGGTCGTCGGGGCACCATCTTCATTTGCGCCCTCTTATCTTTCGTCACCTGCATTTGGCAAGGTCTCACCAACTCGTGGCAACATCTCTTCGTCGCTCGCTTCGTCCTTGGAATAGGCATCGGTCCCAAGTCTTCCACAGTTCCCGTTTACGCTGCTGAATGTACCCCTCCCGCCATCCGAGGTGCTCTTGTCATGATGTGGCAAATGTGGACCGCCTTTGGTATCATGTTGGGTTATGTCGCCGACCTTGCGTTCTTCAAGATTGCCGACAAGCCAGGCATCACTGGGCTTAACTGGCGTCTCATGCTTTCATCGGTACCTACCTGTGTTCATTCTTCCGCATATATCCGCACTAACATCCAATCAAGGCCGGTGTACCAGCTCTCTTCCTCATGGCGCAAGTCTTTTTCTGCCCCGAATCGCCTCGTTGGCTCTTGTCAAAGGGCCGGTACGAAGATGCTTACAAGTCACTGGAGCGACTCCGCCGTCACCCTGTGCAAGCCGCCAGAGATCTCTACTGTCTGTCCTTCTCTCTTCTCGTTGCACAACCTCTCACCGTTCGCCAGACATCCACGTGCTCCTCGAGGCGGAGAATGAACTCACACGCGGACGAAATCGCTATCTTGAACTATTCACCGTCCCTCGTAATCGCCGCGCATCCCTTGCCTCCTTCATCGTCATGTTCATGTGAGTTTTCAAAATTTGTCGTCGAGGATCCCGGCCCATGTCATATTGACAACTATCCCAGGCAACAATTCTGCGGTGTCAACGTCATCGCCTACTATTCATCCACCATATTCACGGAGGCCAACTTCACCCAGATCCAAGCTCTGCTCGCATCGTTGGGCTTTGGTGCCCTGAACTTCCTCATGGCACTCCCTGCCGTATATACCATCGACACGTTTGGTCGTAGAAATCTTCTCCTTCTCACGTTCCCTCTCATGTCGCTCTTTTTGCTTATGACTGGCTTTGCATTGTAAGTACTCGCTCAGTCTCAGTCTGGCCAGCATTTTCGCTTCGCCGTTTACTGACAACTGCTCGATAGCTGGATTCCGGCAGGCAATAGCCGGATCGCCATCGTGGCACTTGGCGTCTACCTATTTGACTGCGTATACTCTCCGGGAGAGGGTCCTGTGCCGTTCACGTATTCCGCCGAGGCATTCCCGCTATACGTCCGTGACATTGGCATGTCATTCGCAACTGGCGTGACGTGGTTCTTGTACGTTCGTTCAACTCGTCTGAGACATGCCAGCTAACGGCCGATATGTCCCACACAGCAACTTTGTCGTCGCGATCACGTTCCCACGTCTGTTAGGTGCGTTCAAACCTCAGGGTGCATTCGGGTGGTACGCCGGATGGAACATGATTGGATTCTTTGCCATCTTGCTTTTCGTGCCCGAGACGAAAGCGCTATCCCTCGAAGAGTTGGACCAAGGTAGGCATTGACTGCCACTATTCCGAGGACACGTTTATTCACGCACGCCATCCAGTCTTTTCGGTGCCGACGTACACTCACGCGGCGTACCAGCTCAAGGCCCTGCCGCACAACATCAAAAAATACATTTTCCGCATGAACGTCGATCCTTTACCGCCGCTCTACGAAACCGACGGTACCATTGGGGAGAAGCACTACTCGCGCGGCGGTGCAGGACACGCATAAAGTCGTTTATTATGGAGAAGACGTTGTTACTACTAATCTATCCAATCCAGATCCAGTTATCATCATGTAGCCAGTAGGCTGATCACGTGTTTACGGAAACTTTTTTTTTTCTTTCCCTCCCTGTTCCTAATCAATGATATGTCTCATGGGACCGTGGGTTTAACGGCTCTCCCTCCTTTGGCACCGACTGAATAGGGTACCGTCTGGAAGTGATCATTGTTTAGGAAAGGCAGGTTTGGTGATGGGAGTGAGAACTCAACCTGAGAAACAAGGTGGAGCATTTACGGAGCTCAGACCTCAGGCGAGACAGTTCCCCCCCGCACAGCTCCATTTTCAGCGTCCTACAGTACAGTGAGACACAGTGCCCGCGCAAAACGGCAAATTATTCCGGGTCTGGGCCTACAGCAGTTGACACGATTGACAGGGACGGCCACTTGCACTGTATGTTTCCCGGATTGTGTGCGATAAGGTTCGGGTCCAGTGCTTGTGTCTTGTCGTCCCGGTGCTTGGAAGGTACGCAATACGTACAATTACAGGCAGTATCCAGCTTCCTCCCATAAAAAGTCATACGTGGCGGCTGCCACTGGCCCAGTGGGGAGCTGGGACTGACTCCAGTCCCTGAGAAAATCTTATTTTGGCCGTGTGCCTGAGCGTACAGTACTTAACTCCACTACTGTTACACAAGTCTGATCCAAGCAGGGAACTTTTCTGTATACCGATGTACGTACTGTACAGGGATGTCGCGAGCAACAGTTACTGCAGATGATCGATGATTCCAGAAAGACATTGCCATAAATTTCGCTCGCTTGGCATTAATATCATCGGACGTGCCCGTGGCTTAATTGAAATGTCGCCCGGTGTCAGTCCGGTGCCACGGGAAGCGACGTCGGACAGTCCATCCTTCCGAAAAAAACGCACAAATACAGGAAAGGATAACTTAACTGTTAGACCCCGCCCCCTCGCTTCCTCATCGGGTAACTTCCCTTTGGGCGCACCGCGACGCAAGAAAAAGTGTATGATAAAGTGTGGTGTGCTGACAGAAGACCTACAGTACAGCTATTTTCGTCCCCCCCCCAATTCGTCCGAGGGTAACATACGGGTTGGGTAGGCACATGATAGTGATGATGATATGAGGATACAAAAAAAAAGGATTAGGTTAAGTAGGAAATACAATTCAGTTTCGTTTCATCGTCCAAGTTTTGTCAGAAAGAAGGCTGCGGCGGTGGCGGTAGGGCTGACGTTTCGTGATCCTCGGCGTTTATATCTGCGTCGAATCGAGTGGTGTGTTGTTGCTTGCTGCGCATTGGGCGGACGGGGGTGAAAATCCGCAGAGTTCGGGTGGGTAATCTAAAAGCCAAAAAAAATAGGAAAGAAGAAAAACCCAAGGACTTTGATGACGGGACGTCATGAAACATCGCGAGCGGGGGCGTCCCAATTCCATACTTCGCTTATCCACTGGGCCATGTCCACCTTTTTCTTGCTGGCCTTCGAGAACCAGGGGTGTTCGAGCATGTCGCGCGGTATGGGACGCGCCGCGGGGTCCTTCGATAGCCTGCGAAGAAACGCTGAGCATCCGCGGGGGCCCGGGGAAATGCGGGATATGCGAGACTTACGATAGCGCGATAAAGTCTTTCATGGCGTCGCTCCACGGGGCGTCGAGGTCGGGCTCGTCTTCCAATTGCGGTGGCTGCAACGTGGTAGGATTGATATCATCAACATGACACGAACGTGCACCGCACGCAGATCACAGATCCGGTGCCCCAAATGGTTTGCCTTACCTCGCTGGCCGTGATGTGCATGATGAGGTCCACAGGCGCGAGATCGCTCGGGAACGGGAAACGGTTTTGAACGAGCTCGAGGATGGAAAGACCCATCGACCAGACGTCCGCGCAGATGGTGTATTCCCTTCCCGTGATGCGTTCCGGCTGGAGGGGGGGAAAGCGGCGAGAACGTAATCATGATGAGCGTGCAAATCGCGCGATGAGATTTCGGGGCGATATATCGCGCACCGCCATGTATTTGGTCGTCCCCGTGAAAGTGCCCGCACGCGAGCCTATGAGCTCGCCGGAAACGCCAAAGTCGCAAAGCTTGACTACGCCCTGTCGCGAGAGGAGGATGTTCGAGGGCTTGATGTCTCTGTGGATAACCTTCTTGGAATGCAAATACGCAAGACCTTGCAGGACCTAGGGTTCCATAAATGAACGACGTGAGTACGTGAAAGGCGGGGAAAAGGGGGGGGGGAAAGAAGGGAGGTGAACGGGGGAGGGAGGGGGAGAAGAAAAGGAACAAGGCACACACTCCCTCTGCCAGAACGCGCGCGACCTTCTCTCCCACGCGGCCCTTCCTCCTCCGGATCTGCTCGCCGACGGCGGTGAGGCTGCGCCCCTCGCAGAGCTCCATGACCAGCTTGACCTCGGAGTTCGACGGCGACATGTACGCGCCGTGGAACCGGACGACGTGCGCGTGTCGCAGGCCGGAGAGGAACGCCAGTTCCCTCACCAGCTGTTTCAGCGGCCCCTCGTGCGTCACGATCGTCTTGCGCGCGTACCGTCGCCCGTTCCGCCCGTCTTCCACCGTCTCCACCGCCCCGCTCGCACCCTCGCCGAGCACGTCGACGACCTTGAGCACGCCGTCCGACCAGCCATCACCATTCCCACTTCCGTTTGGGTTTCCATTTCCATTTCCCGGAAGCACATCATCGCGCGAATCGTTCTGCGCGGGTAACACCGAGACGGGAGACGGTGGCGCCGGCGGCGCTTCTTCCATGCGGCGCACGAGCTGCCGCAGGTCGTTCAGCGACACGATCTTCGAGATCGAGCGCGGCGTGATCGGAAGCCCACCGCCGCTACCGTTACCGTCGCCACTATACTGTTGCTGCTCTTGTTGCTGCTGTTGAGGTTTACCATTCTGCCACTGCGCCGCGGCAGCCACAGGTTCGCTCCCCAGCGTGCGCGCCCTCGCGTGTGGAGGAGGTGCACCACCGATTGCCGCGGCTCCTGGGGACTCCTCGGGTGAACGCGGGGTGCGCGACGGGTACGGCGTGCTCTTCGGGTCGAGGGTCAGCGTCAGGGAGGGGCGGGAACCGGTCGTCGAGGATTTTGCGCGCGTTAGGGCCTGCGCGCTCGTGGTGGCTGCGGGGGTCAGGCCATGGGGTTGTAGCGAGTCGACGGGCGCTTGGAGACCCGGGACATCGTTAAACGAGGTGCGTCCTGGGGATACCCCGCTCTGGGATCGTTGGAGCATGCGAGGACCTACGGGTTTCGGGGGTGGAAGGGATTGCATATTATTCGCTGACTAGATTGTCCTTCTTGAGAGAGAGGGAGTGGTGGAAGGGGGAAGAGAGAGAGAAGGCCACCCGAAAGTTGGGACTACTGCTAAAGTTTATTAGTACACATGGCGGTGTGCGTGGCCCACAGGAGCGTGTCCTCGTCAGTGATTGGTCTCGGGTCGCAAAGGCTGGAACTGCACATACCAGGCGAGAGGCGTGTCGAGCACAACGGGGACTCATGCCGGTCTAGCCTTAGAAGGGCCTTTTATATGTATCATATCCATCGGCGCACAAGGCTGCCATAAGGCCGGGGGTTGGTGCCTGATTGCGGGCGAGAACATTCACGCGGGTTTTGCGTGCTACTGTAACTTGGAAAAAAAAAAAGGCCCGATTTCACGGCAACTTTGGCTGAAAATGGAACTTGTGTCCCTAGGCGAGGTGCCACGAAGCGGACAAAGGACAGACTCGGTTCGGTCAGGGAGGCAGGAACGTCGTTCGGCTAGACACTACCGTGCTCTGGTTATCAGGATTACCATAGTCAACGCCTCTCGGAGGTCTCGGCCAGAAAGAACTCTTCCGAGTCCAAGATCGGGATAGTGGGCACATGGTACCGTTTCCAGGTAGATCACTAGAGCGCACGTTTGCGTCGTCGAAACCGCCAGGGTTGGTCAGTTCCGTGCCTGTGCCCGACACCCGCGGCTGCGGTCAAACGGATAAGGTGCGATAGTGGATGTAATCCCCCCATTAATCCCCCTACTACCACCTCATCCGATGTAAAACACAACAACTCGAGGCTCTTGTAGTTCTGACACAGTACTATGGTATGTGGCCTATTCTCCGGAAACTGACGGCATCATGAGGGGCGCAGCTATTCTTGGATGCGGAAACGACCCGCGCTCGAATCGGAAGAAGCATCGTTCATGGAATGCAGACGTTCCAAAACAATTGCTCGATGAAATTCTGCAGAATTCTAGCAAACAACAACGATGACGGCGAGGATGGTGAAGGACACTGTATGTTTCAGAGTCACAAGCGAAATGAAGAGACTAAAGTACAAGCCCAAGGTCCGGCGTCTTTTTGCTTCACGGAAAATCTGAATGCCGATCTACGGCGCCGCTTGAGATGCCGCCCATACGCGCCCTGGAAGTCCGAGGGTGCCTCCTCGCCGGACCACTTCTTTCAGAGTTGACATCTGGACATCTGCGCCCATGGCGCCTTGCACTTCGACGGTCGCCCCTGCCGCTCCACTAAGACTTACGGAGATAGTGACTATCCCTGGCATCGGTGGGCGCTCGGGGAATGTGAGCCTCAAACCTACGGGTAGAACGTAAACGTTGACTGGTATCGAACGGGGCGTATAAGTCCCTGAAAAAGCCACGTTAGACAAAGACTAAAACGCAAAGAGTAGATAGGTGTTTTTGCGCTTACCTGAGAGGAGCGCTCTCAGTTCTTCTTCGGTTGCCTCCCCGTCAGGGCCGTCCGTCACAGGAAGTCCTGCGATGGCCTCCGGCACCCAAGGAATTTCACTCAGGGTGTCGTTGAGCCAGCACTGATCGCGCACGATCTCCAGAACGGCCCAGACTTCTTGCATGTTGTGCACCTGTACACGTTCCAACAGGAATCCGGGTTCGTCCAGCGTCGTGAGCGTTAAACGCAAGGGCGGGTGCATACCGGTGGGGGAGACCTGTTCAGGAAATCAATTCGGAGTTCTAGCGTCCTTTCGAATCTGAATAAGCACATATGGGGCCGTATACCGTTCGCTGATAAATACGCCCTCAGGGTTCAACTACGTACTCGTGGTCAGCCAAGGAAATATGAGCAAAGTTAGGAAGAAGGAGAAGAAGCACCAGCATGTCCGCCCATCCTCCGGTCATGAATGATAGGTTCGGTCCGGTGCCAAAGTACGACAGCTGGTCATGCGGTTGCACCACGTGCGCAATCTCTAGCATCCGAGATTGACTCATGATGATGCCCCTTCCGAAAGAAAGCACCCAACCATGCTTCCCGGCGTCCGTGCCCGTCGTGGGTAGCGGGAAAATGTGCGTCAATTCGAGTGCTGTGGGGGCGAGTGGAAAGGACGGACGAGAAGATAGCAGTGGGTCTGCAGGGGGAGATGGTGTCTGTTCAAGTGGTACGAGAGTGAGGGCTGCACGAGTGACACCTGGGGGTGAAGGATCCGTGTTGAGACAGTTATAGAGGTGAGAGGATGGGATGTCGATCGACGGAAGCTGTTGCGCCGCATTCACCGGTGCGCTGCGTTGGATGGACAGATAGGCGCGGGGTGAGAGATAGACCAGGAAGCAGAGAGCTGGAAAGTGGAGGTATGGAAGCGCCAACGCGTGTCCACGGAGCAGGAGAACATCAAGGGGGACTGACGGCTGTCCCCTTATCCTGTCAACTAGGCATAAGCACATTCATTTATGCGGGGATAACGGGAGACCCCTCCAACGCCCGTCCACGGACGAAGATCCCAAAGGAAAGGGAAATATAGGGAGATATGTATACTAAGGAATGAGCAAAGGGAGCTACGTACTGCGCAAGGAGAGCAGCCTCCTCTTGTGTGAACTTCGCGAGCTCCTTGGAGAGCGCGTCCACCTCTCCGAACCACCGCGCCCCAGCGTTCCCCTCCTGCATCGCGAGCCGATCAAGGCGCATAAGATACCCAAGCGCTTCGCGCAGCCGACGACCGTCGTCGTTCCAGTTATCCGCGCCCTTAACGACGCCACCCACAAGGCGCGAGAAGAACGCGTCCATGGCGGGCGAATGGCGATCCTCGCCGGAACCAGAGCCAGCGTACGACGCGCGCACCGTCGGCTCCGGCACGAACCCCACGTCCAGCACGACCACTTGTCCCCCGAGCATCATCGTGTCCGCTCCTGGTGGTTCGGGAGGGTACGCCTGCATGCCCGCTGCCGAGCTCAACGCGCTGATCCGCGTCAGCACGCTCGAGTCGTCCGAGGGGCCATCGTACCCCGGGCCCGTGTCGGCGCGTCGCCGCTCCTCGGCGGCAGCCATAGTCCGCGCCACTTGCGTGCGAGACTAGGTGCGCAAAAGTCGTGTGTTATTGGGCGTGGGATCATGTGAGCCCCGAGCCGAGCCGAGAGGAGAAGACAACGGAGAGAGGAAAAGGAGGAGGGAGGGGTGGGTGTGAGTGGGCTTTGTACGTACGAGGTGGAGTCTGTGCTGTCCGGCGGACTGCTGCCGGAGGAGCGAAACGGTCCTCGAGTCATTCACGACGGTGTTAGAGTGCAGTACGATGGAGTGCGCGAGCTGCTCGGTGGTGTCGAGGAGGGCTTGGAGGAGCGCGACGGTTTGTTCGCTCGAGGCGGAAAACGGGTGCAGGCTCGCGGCGGCGATGTTGTCGGGAATGGAAGTCGCCTTTGCCTGCAATGCGGACAGCACGGTTGGTGGCACGTCCGATGGGTTTTCTGTCATGATGATACGATGGTGGTGGGCGACTGTGGGCGTGTCTCAGCCTCAGCCACAAGCGAGCGAGACAGGGAGTGTACATCTAGCGCTTATACTCCACACCACCATCATGCCACTCATTTCTCCGCTACAATATGGGCAATGAAAAAAAACTGATACGTCAAGCAGTCAAAGTTGATTAGTCGCATGTAAAGCAAGTGGTAGAAGATAGTTTTATACACTAGCAAGACAGCATGATACAGTATATTGAATTGGGCGGGAAGATATACAGTACACCGTCGACAGGCATGGATCATGGTGTGGATGCTGACTGTAAAACTACAGAGCCCAGAGTCGAAGTAGCGTGGCAGGACTGTAGTGTGTGCATCAGCGCCAATGGTCCTCGGAAGATGCACTTCCACTTAGCTGGCCACGTCTTCCTATAAGTAGATCAAGACATTGACCCGGGATCATTAGCAAGGACTCAAACATTGTTGGTCGACTGGAACTTCGCATACGTGTTCTATGATACGGCACCAGAACGATGTGGCAAGCTCAGGCTGGTCAAGGTGTTTGAAACCTCCGGCCTCATCACCCAAAGCAGCAGGTGAGAGGAAAGCGGGTGATATGTAGCTGGCGATCAGGGAGGGTGCAAATCAATCATGTTCGGGCGCAGAAGACGTTAGTACGCGTTAGTTACTACAACAACCAGAGACACCAACTTCGAACAATTCGTACAAACGCACCATACACCCCTGTTATTTCGCCGAATCTCAACGCCCAACCCCAGAGATGCTGTTGCTGCTCCGTGAGACCATCCACATGTCACGCACCCTTCCTTAGATACTTCTCCAAATGGCCCACAATATCTAAATGAAACTGAAACACCATCGACGGCTAATGGAACCTGTTGGCACTTAAGGGTTTGGGGGGTTCACGCGATAGGAAGGAGCAGGATGGACCTACTCGCACACTCTCAGTATGTATTGGGTCTACTGTACTTATAGATAAACCTCTTTAGGAG
>Ga0307510_10007568_pt1 | contig 12944 bp, 6 predicted proteins | sample 12_EM_MG_FD_207224 | JGI IMG/M metagenome (GOLD analysis project Ga0307510, IMG submission 207224) | Populus trichocarpa ectomycorrhiza microbial communities from riparian zone in the Pacific Northwest, United States - 12_EM | ecosystem: Host-associated > Plants > Roots > Unclassified | place... | reverse complement strand
AGGGAACCTTCCAGTATCTTCTGCTGAAATTTCCATCACATCATTAATCAAAGTTGAAAGAACGTTGCTGGTTTTCACCAATGTGTCAATAACAATCCTTTGCTCGAATCCCATATTCTCATTTTGGAACATAGAAAGCAGGCCCAAGATTGAGTGCATCGGTCTCCTCAACCCATGGCTCATCACTTTTTGAAATGAGTTCCTTGCCAGGCTCGCCATCAGTGCATTCTTCCTAGCCTGTTGCAACGCATGATTCTGCTCACTAAGCTTGTCTCTCATTACTCGTGATTCTTCTAGAACTGCTGCATGAGACAAAGCCACAGCTACCTGATCAGCAACTACTTCCACTATTTCCATTTCCTCATAGCTCCAACCTCTAGAACTCATACTTGGAAGAACCAAAACCAGTATAGCATAACAAGTATCCACTAATTCAGGTGTCCCCCCTTTGAAATTTGAAACCTGTAGCATTGGCATCCGGATTGCTGCGACAGCACCTGACTCCTCTGAACCTCCACCACTTGAAGCCGCAAGTGCCGAATCAGGCCTCAAAACCTTGACCCCCTTGCTACCTTGTATTTCTAACACATCCGGGTCATTAACAGAGATAGAAAGAGGATAATTTTTTGAATTAGTTTTCAGCTCATGGGTGAGATGGAACTCCTTTCTATTCTCGTTTGGCATCCATACAGCACAATTTTGCAAGTCTAAAGTCTTAGAAAGCTCAACTAGAGTGGTATACAATATCATATGCTTGTCAAGCGACTTCCTAATTTCTTGGGTTAGCATTCTAACATGCCAACTGGCTTCCTTTTGCTTCTTCATCATCCCAACCTCTTGATCTAATTCCAACACATTTTGCTTTAAGAAAAGCTCCCTCACTTTCCATTTGAGAAGAAGTGGAATCAAAGTTAAAAGGGTTATGGCAGTTGCACATGAAACTAATGCTGTGAGGAACTTGGCAATGGTGAGGGACAGTATCAGCTGGAATGAGTGCGGTCCATAATAAGTCCATGCATTGAGCAAATGCGTCAGTCCACAAAGGACTATGAACGCTATAAACTGAAGAAGGACCCATTTGAAAGGAAAGTTGGAGCAGCTAACAAAGTAAAGAAGTTCAATTGGTATCGAAAAATAGGCAACTGCAATCAGAAAATCACTCACTCTCTGACATTCTAGAATGTTGTGTATACTCCAAAAACCCTCATCATCGCAATTACAATTTACAAAGTCATTGTCACTGGCAGAGACCAAGATCACTAGATATGAAATCAACAAGAATCTAGGAGCTAATGCTCTTAACATTGCACCCAAATGAACACTGGCCTAATGCATTCTTGTCTCTGCCCTAATTCAATTCTTACAAATCCCTAGTATTTCCTAATAAACAAAAATGAAAAATGAAAGAAAACTACTTGAACTATATCTCTACAACCCCAAGCATGAACATACATTCCATGAACTAAAAAGCCATGCCCAACACTTCAAGATTTAACATACCAATCTGAATTTTACACTAAAAATCAACAACAGATCAACTAAAATTCAAGATCTTACAGATCCCAAGAAAAAGAAATCAGACAACTATAATCTTTTTCCACCACCAGTAGTCTTTAGCACATTTCCCTACCACTGCTCATCTCTCCATTGCTCCAATTATTTAGATAGCCATACAACAAAAGTAATGAAAAAAAAAAAACCAAAACTCTAAATTGAAAACAAATATCTATCTATCTATCACTTTGGAATATAAAAGGAGGGATCAGAAATGAAGAGTGGACCAAATAAAAAAGGTAAAAAGAATACACCTTGTTCCCTCTTGAATCAAAACCACTTATCCACGCCAAAACCAACGACTCCCTTTGTGGTATATTAATAAAACCCAGATCAAAATGTCTCAGCTTTTCAAATCACTGTTAAAAAAAGGAAAAAAAAAAGATTCTCAGATATTGTTGCTGTATGAGCTATCAATCACTCTCACAAAGAAGAAGAAGAGCAAGAAAAGATCTTCCGTTTTCTTTGTTTTCTTGTCATAAGCAGAAGTTTCCTCTCTCCCTCCCTCGCTTTTCTACCAAAGATCAAAGAGAGAGATATAGCGTTAAGATGTGATAGTGATAGGATGCGAGAGAGAGAGAGAGAGAGTTGAAGGAAGTGTGTCCGAAGCTGAAAGTGCGGGTTTTTTTTCAAGGTAGAGAGAGAAAAAGGATGGAAAGGGTTTAAGAAGTGGGGTCCCCACAGAGTGAAGGTGAAGAGAACCTAGACACTCTCCGCTTCTCTCTCATCAACCCCCATGAAAGAGGGAATAGAATATTATTTATATAGAGTAGAGAGATGGTAATTTATTGTAGGCCTTTCTTTGAAGCTTGTAGCTTTCTCGTCTAGAATTTGCTTCTCTCTCGTTTATATCATAAATTTTATATCGCTTAGTGTGTCACCCTAAATATTTATAGTATAAAAAAATAGAAAAAATATGATAAATAATTAAAAATTAATTTTTAAGATGTTTAATATATTTTTATTATTTTTATTAGGCTTTTTTTAGTAATCTATTTTCTATAGTGTAAGTATTGATAGTTATAATTTAAGAATCATTCAATTTTTTTCTTTTTTTAAGCCTTGATTTTTCCTTCTTTTTTTTTGTATCTTTGATGCAGAAGAAATTGTTGGAAATTGTTTAGTAAAAAACAATTATTTATTTCCATGATAACATAAAAATATAAATAATATATCAAATAATATATATATATATATATATATATATATATATAAAGTGCTTACTTGTAGAAATATAGAATTTTATATAAAAAAACAAGACAAAAAAAAATGCTCTCAAAGATTGTATTATTTATCCTTCAAATTAAATTATTCATCAATAGGTATAAATAGTCTCAACACAACTTGCCTATTAGGATTTTAATAGCAGTATCTTAATGGTAAATATTCTAATATAAATATTAAACCTATAAATAAAATGATATTCAAACATATGGAGTTGGCTAAAAACTTTCTAGAATTATTTTAGATATTTATTAATTTTAATTGGAGTATTTTTTCACCGTAATATACGATCTCTGAAAAAAAAAATTGCCTTCCATGATAGGTGAACCCTATCAGGGTATCTTCATGGATTTTTCACATGAGAATTTATCCGGGCATACAGGTTAATAATAAATTCAAAATGTTAGATTTATTTATAAGAGTTTTTTTTTCTTTAAGTCATCGATTGACCATCAGTTAGAAACCATCAAAATATTTAGACCATATCTAGATCACATAATACATCTTACTTCAGGTAAAATATACTAGAAGTATTAATATTTTTTTTTTAGCAATAACTAGTTTTTTAAAATTTTTAATAAGATCAGTATACTCAATTCTTTTAATGACTATAAACCAAATAATTAGACGAAAACTTATTAACCCCCTCGATATCTCATCACACCGCGTGTCACATGCGACTCCATATATATATATATATATATATCACTGTATATATTGCTTTGTGTCTTCTCAATTGCTAATTAATTGTTATAATGAAAACAAATTGTTGGCAATGACTTTAATTTCAACCCTTTTTCTCAATTTCTCTTCAATTAAACTCCAAATGGTTTATAAACAATTATGCTCGACTTAATTGTACCTGCTTTGGCTTAATTATTGCTTTTAAATATTTGTTATTTGTCTAATTTTATCCCAAATCATATTTTTTTTAATATTTATATTTTGATCATAATTTAACTACTATCATTTCCTTCAAAATCTATTAAATTTGACGTGAATTTTTTAGAAGGGGTAAAAATTTAATTATGATAGTGTTAATCTTAATTGCATGTCTAATATGAAAAAAAAAAGAGTCATATCCTATTCTAGACAGTCCTCATAAAAGAAATTCAATGTACATTGATAACATTCATGAAAAGACTATTTGATATTAAAGAGATAATTATTCATCTTTATCATGACGGTTTTGTCATTTTATTATTATAACAAGTTATGATATTCAAATATTTTGTCCAATATATTCATGAAAAATAAGAAAGTCATCATCTTTATAGTTTTTAGTACCTTTAAAGTGGTTCAGACACAAAAATAAGTAGTGGGCATATTCAAAGAAACAACTTTGGAAATCAATCAAGTACCTAAAAATATTCAAAGTAAATAAATATTAAGAATGAAGAAATTTCAGTAAATTATATCATTATAGAGAAAAATGGAATCAAAATAAAGTTTTTATTGATAAAATATTAACATAAAATTTCAGTAACTTCACCATTACCATCCCACCTCCACCATCACTAAAGTTTTGAAAATTCTTAATTTTATCATTAACTTAAAAAGAAAAATACAGAAACTTGTAATTCAAATAATACTAAAAACAATACATAGCCATTAAATTTTTCACAGGATTCAAAATGAGATTGCAAGCATGATAATCGATTCTAATAAAGTGAAAAGACTTGCTCACAACAGCGAAAATCATTGACCTGCCGAGCGGCATCTTGTCTACTTCATTTTATGTGTATCTAACAAATAATACCCTGTGCAGTATTCATTCTGTACTTCGAGTATTTTGTTAAATAGGGGTAATTTTTATTTTATAAAGTATAATTGTCAATCTTCGGCCATTAATCGAGCAACTCTCAGCTTATTTATAATAAGCTGCTGGTATTATAACTACAAGGATGGCGTATATCCTCACATGCTTAGTATAATCATCAGGCGAAGATCTCATGGTGGTGCGTAGGCGTACCGGTACGCATGATAGAAATCATCTCAATTTGCACAACTTTCCCTTTCATGCTAGGTTTGCCGTTGAACCTTAATTCAATGTCAACAGGAATCAGCCACCAGCTCCAGTGTGCAAAACCAGAGTAAATGGAGACACGAAAAAACAAAAAAACAGTACAGGAACATAAAATAAGGCTAAAACTTCTAATTTAGGGCCATAATCTAGGAAGCATAAGCTAGCAATGAGTAATGATTGCGACTAAACTGTACAGATATATATCATCTAGCACTCCGCGAAGGGTCCAAAAGCTTGTGCATGCATTTTCTCTGGTCAATGATCACAAGAAAGATGGCAAAACAGTGTTTCAAAAGTCAACCAATCTGTAATCTGGAATTTACTCGTAGTCCCCGTTTTCCGGAGATTGGGGTCCTCCATGACCTGTTCTTCCTGAAAAAGAAAAAACACCTCATGTCAGTCGGTCTTGTCTGTGGGTTGGAGGAAGTAGGGGAGGGAGGGGGGGTTGATATACCTGTAAAGTCATAACCAGAAGTTCTGACATCTGGACCACTCATCCAATCAATGGGCCTTGTAGGTGTCAAATGCATGCTGGTAGGTTGCATTGTAAAAGGATTCCCTCCAATGGTAGGATGGTCATCATTTGCCCTAGCTGGATTCATCAAAGAAGATTCAACTGGAGAGCGGAAGCCAAAACTTGGTACTGATGCTCCGACTGGTGATGGCAATTTACTGCCAGAGGCATCACCTTTTCCACTACCACCCTTCTTATTGTCAAGCATAAACGTACCGACGATGACCTGTGCACAAACAACTAATAAATCATAAAATATTGAAGACCCTGATCGCATTAACCCCTTTAAATCTGGAACAAGGATTTCTATGATCAGGACTCTGTCACATGCATGCATGCGCTTGCAAACTAAAAGGATTGTCCTCGTCATGCTTTGCTCCCTACTTCATCAGATGTTTTATTGGAGAAATTGTATATTTAAGCAATACCTGCACAGGGCCAGCAGCCTTTAGAGGTCCACCAACTCCTCCTCCAATAATCTGGCCATTTGTATCAGATAGGCAGACACTGAGCCCACCTGCTCTTCCCCCCATTTCAGTACGTACATACGATCCACACAGTGAAATGATCTCATACCGACCCTAATGTTGAAGAGACGCAGGAAAAACAATTAATTTCATATCATCTCAGAACATCATTTTTACCGCTTTAACTAGCACTTCGAATTGTCAAGTTGGTTTTCAGAGCATAAAATTTCATCGGAGGTGGATCAATTGTTCATGCAAACAGTAAAATGATAATTTACCAAGAGTATATGCCATCAGAGGATTCTTTGGGCACACATGAAAATAATAAAAAGGCTTCCAGATATAAGAGAGCTAGAAAGCAACATTGTATACCATTTGATTTTCGAGTGATACACAGTGTATATGCTGTTGAATTTTTGCAAAGCTGCTTCTGTCTGTATCGTTGGCAGACTTCCTCAATTAGTTGGTCTAACCAACAAAAACAAACCATGATATCATGGAAATGTACTAATAATGGTGCTCAGCTATATATTGCACTTCCCTGTTGTGCAGATTTGTAGATTAGTAGAACTGAACCACCCAAGCATAGGTTCCTTTACATGCTTGGTCTTTTATTAAGAAAAAAATAAAAAATAAAAACCTCCATGCCAAACCATTTACAGTTGATATGTCCTTTCCTACCCGCCTGCCTGCCATCCCATTTTCCATGAGATGAATCTTATTTTTCTACGTGCAGACATTAAGAGTTCCACACTATTCCTCCACTAATCAGAAATCATTTCTCAGAACCAGAGGAGCACTTAAACCACCATGAGGTGACTTCTTTGCAGTTGTCATGTCACGTGGTTCTTCTTTATCATATACCCTTGAAGAGATGCAATATATTTGTTCCCTTCTTATATTTTGTTCTTTATTTCCTCTTTCAGTCAAGTATCATTCTTTCAGTCAGATACAGAATCATGATATTGGAAAAGATAACCAGAGGCCATAAGCAGCATAAATTGTCAGTTGGCAGCTTAATAAAAGAGAATGTAAGTTTCAAATCTTTTTATCATCGTTCTTAAATTCTTGTTCTACAATATCACGTTCATCTGAAGATTCAAGGGAAAAAGAACAGAGTTCTGGAATTTGAAAAGTTAAAAACATCCATAAACAATTACCTCATATGAAATGTTGCCTCCTGAAGTTGCTGGTTGGCTGAGAGATGCGCTCAGAATTGAACCAGATGCTGATAAAATACACATTTCACGCATACTTTGTTGTAGGAAATGCATGATTTTCTGGGTGACATCCTGTTGAGAATCTATGTTACTGAGGAATAAACAGAGACTTCGATGTATCTATAAAACCACTATTGGCATTCCAACTACTCATAGCATCTAGTTCCTAATAGATGCAACAAATGACTTCAGAACTAGATTAACCATGATCTATCACACCCTAATCACATCCCAAATCTTTATCACTTGAATGCCCAGGACTATTAAGTATAAAACTCAACCACATAATGTTGTTCATCAGAATAAAAACCAACAATGAAGGGAATTCTTTACTGACAGTTTTGGAACAGAAATATACAGACATACAATCACCCATGCATCACATTTAAAGGAGCTGCTTTCCAGCTTGTGTGTGCTAATGAAATACCACAAAAAGATCCAATCACCTTGTTTAACATTTAAAATAACAAATAAGTAACGTGTCATAGACTTTACAGATTCTTAGAAACTGCACACAGAAGGAACCAAGACAAACCAGTAATCAAAAATGAAAAACACATGCAGTTTGTTACCTTGACCGACTAATATTGTGAAATCTATATGGACAAATTCTCTGAAAAAATTGTCATCCCCAATGGAACAGTAAAGAACGTAACTAAAGTTGTTCAAACAAACAGACATAATGACCATGATAATTCCTAAGAACGAATTCAACACATATAGCAAAGGGAATCTGGAAACAATTAACAACCCAAAAACCAGACTTTTAACATTCTATCTTCCACCCCAATCAAAAGAGTCTACATTATCAAAGAAATACCGCCTCTAGAATTCACAGACACCGTATATATAGATTCTTCCACCATCAACTCTATTCTCTGACTTCCTATTTCTTTCCTTTCCTGGATGGAAACCATAAGTAAAGTATGTGCCATAGTATTGGCCAATGAAGAATTTTAGATCATGGTCTTTTTTATCTTTTCAAGTCGACATGTAACGCTTCACTATGCATGCCAATGAACACTTTCTCACAACCCGGAGTTCATTGTAGGTAAACCGAAATCTATAAGACTATAAAAAATTTATTCATTTCTCCCCAATTATCACATACTGATAGTGGCCAGCACAAATATTGATTTTAGGATGCAATCAATAACCTTCCACCAAATGCATCTCTGATAACCACCTAGCACATGATACATCACCAAAATTTCAAAACTTCCTTAAATATTGACGTCATAATCATCCACAGCTAAAGGACACAACCATCAAACAAACCTCCTCAAGTATCTACAAACATAAACCAACCATGTACTTGCATTATCTTTAACAATTAAAAATACCACATGTCCATAACATTAAACTAAGTCATCAAGAACATTAGCTTTCTCCCAGCAAAGAAAACATGTAGAAGTCTGCATATGCATACCAAAACTGAGCAGCAAGAATACTGAAAGCAAAGGAAAACAATCCCTCCATATCACAACTAAGTATATATTTCAGTTCTAAATGAAAATTTTAAAATTGGATGTTCAAAAAACCAGGCAAATCACCACTAAATTATTGCTTCCCAAGAGTAAGGAAATAAATGAATCCACATTTTTAAAAGACATGGGCAGGTTGACTATGGTTTTCCTGCCAAGTCACTAAAAGAGGAAAATTCCATTAAAGCACACAGTGCCACAGTATGCAATACATAAAAAAAATAAAAACAAAACAAATAGTGGACAGAGTTGAGGAAATCTTCATGAACAAAGATTTTTCTGTTGCATAGCATGCAAAAGAAATAGCTGGATAAATGCAAAATAGGCTACCAACTAATTTCTGATAATAGTAGTATAATCCAAGGTTAGAGAGTTTCCATACCTCACCCTCAGCTACTGTAATAACATGTGGTGTAAAACCATGCCCAGCATTGCCTGCAACAAAGAGAAAAGAACAAGAAGGGTAAGCATTCAATCTGTGCAATAAAATCAATGAGAGCAGTAAAATTGATATCATTTTTATCAAAGAAACAATTCATCAAAGAAATACAAGTTTACTGTTTACCAAAAAATCATGTAATGGAATGATATTCCTGGATAGGCATTCTCAAAACCAGAAAAATAAATAAATCAGTCTCATAACATACAGGGTTCCAAACCAACTAAAGACATTATACGGAGTGAGAGTCTGTCAATGGTGGTGTGAAAGCAACTCCAGAACTAATTGAAGAAGGTATTCCCAACTCAAATTTGCAAATTGGCATCATATTCGAGTTCAATGAAATCAGCATTCTCATCTATTTGACTAGAAAACGTTCCTAATCAACCAAACTCAAACAATTTCCTAGTATCACATAAGGTAACCACATAAGAAATGCACACATTTACTGACAGAGCAAGTCAGACACAAATTCAATGACATCAACAAACTTTCTCTGCACATATTATCAAATGCAAACTACATTTTTTAGGCAAAAGAAAATGTATCAATAATGAAGGAGAAGTGCAATCACAAATGAGAGGATAAGTCAGCCTCCAGTAACTAACTAACAAACTAAATTATAAAAACTAAAGCAGCTCAATCTCACTGAATATCAGCTATATTACACCTCTAAAGGCACTTGAAGAATGACAGCATAAGGAGGCAAAGGGAAAGTACTTTATCCAGTACAACTGCAAACTACACTTAACACCCCATATAGGTATCCTGCATATTTATAGCAGAAGTACTGATTTAATAATCTGCATGCAGCATAAGTGACATTGCATTATTAGAAGAGCCATTAAACAAAACCATAACCCATGTACAGTATGTTAGGTTGCCATCTCACTCCAGCTAAGAGTCAAGTGACATCACAAAAAAGAGCCTTACAAACAACAAGATAGTATCAGATCCTCCTGATAACTCACAAGCTGATGAAACAAAATGCTTATTGTTATTCAGGTACACCCAGATACTCCTACTCAAGGCTATGTAGATTACACCCAGATACTCCTACTCAAGGCTATGTAGATTACACCCAGATACTCCTACTCAAGGCTATGTAGATTATATAATATCACACATATAGCCTAGACCTAAATTTTGTTTGCCTTCTGTATCAATTTCTTTATCTATATGTTGAAAATGTTGTAATGAAGAAGAACAATTATAGGGCCTGGTATTCATTGGGAAACAGATCCAACAAAGCACTAGACAGTAGCAGAATAATTAAACTCAAAACTGAGATGGGAGTTAAGAATGATGTTGTGTTATAGCATTTAAAACTAGAGTGACAATACAAAAGAACAAGGAATGCCAGAAATAGCAGAAAGACGAGATAAGGTAACCATATCAAAGAGGCATGCAGTCAATGGGGCCCCCTCAATGAATTTTCTAGGGGAAAGAGAATGAGACAGGAAGGAAGCGAGGCTGATGAAAATGCAGCCTCGTTAAAAAAATCCAATATACAAAATATTGCCTAGATTTATTTTCCATTCTTGGGATCAAATAATCAAAACACATGACAATGAATCCTCAAACAAAATTAACACAAATTGCAATGCTAAAAATGGTTGCAACCTCCACAACAATTTACAGGATCACAACAGGATCAACTGACTGGTCCTTAGGAAGCCCAGCCATCTTAATAAAGTAGGTGCTTGCTGATTCCTTTCAAGTAAATACCAATTCAAATAAACAAATCTCAAGGACAAGAATATTGATCAACCAGTGCTTCTCAAGGGATTCTGCTATACCTAATATGGTATGCCCTATCACCAAAGAGATTGCAGAGAGCCACCCCATGTAGTAGGACAAGCACAGTTAACTACTGTTTGCTCATTTTTCCCATCAAATCTCTAATACTAGAATAAATAAAAAATTAATGTCAACAAAGAACTTCAAGAAATAACCATTATAACAGGAAAAATCTTGGACAAAGAATAGTCAGAAACTCATCTGATAGCAGCAGAGAATACAGAAATAAATAAATGAATATAACCCAATGGGAGGGGGGGAAAGGACTGCACATTGCACTGACAGAGGAACAAACCCTCATTCATTCAAGAAACACAAATTCAACATACAGAAAGCTCGCAGAACCCATCAGACCAAGAACAAAACAAATTTTACAAAATTACTAGTTACTTGACACAAACACAAGCAATGATCGCACAAAATGCAAGATTCTAGATACTTGCTGCTATTGCAAACCACCAAAAAGAGAAGTTTTTCAAGGAATTTGTGCACTACAGAATTCCACAACCAAAGCAGAAAAAAAAATTAAGAAAAAAAAATCACGTCCATTGAAAACACCAAAAAAAGACAGCAGTTCAAGGAAAAGCACCCAAGAAACATATTCATGGAAAAAGCATTGAAAGAATTAAACAAACAAGAAAAATGGATTCACTCACTTACTCATTGATCAAAAAAGAATTCCAAAACCTATTGTCATTTAAAAAAAAAAAATTCATCAAACCAGAAAAAACAATTAAGACAAACGCATGCAATGACTCATACACAATAGAAAAATCCAACTAATTCAAAAATCTCAACTGAAACCATCAAAGACCAAACCTTTTGAGCAATTAAACGACATCTTATAAACGGAAACCATAAATAACAGTATAAAACTGAACTAAACTTGAAAGAAACCCACCACAAGTCAATGAATTTCAATTCAACCACAGAAAAAATTAGAGGAAAAAAAATCACATTTTCACAACCAAAAACCAAACTTCTCAAGGCATTAAATAACATTTCACAAACAAATCCACCAAAACACAAAAACTTTCACTAATAAATTCAACTACTTACACCACCGAATACAAAAACCCTTCAAAACACCGTGTTTTCATGAAAAAATGGGACACCTAGTAAAAAAATTTAAAAAATTCCATAAAACATAAAAAAGAATATCAGTGAAGAATACTAGACAAATACATGCAAGCATTATACAACATGCAAAACTTCAAGTAATTAGAAATTCTGACATTTACACCAGCAAAGACCATATCTTTCAATCAAATACACAGCATTTCACAAACAAGAACAATAAAAAAAATATCAAACTCAACTATTTACATCACTAAAGACAAAACTCTTCAAGGAATTAAACTACATTTCACAAACAAAAACGAAAATCAGCATTCAACTAATTGGAATATAAACGTGAAAAACTTACCAAGAGAAGCATGTTGAGATTTTTTGGATGAATAGGCTGAAAAGGAGGAAATAGTAGAGGAAGAACCAGCTTGGTGTTCTTTCTTTTCTCTGTAAGCAGCAGCAGAATTAGAGGAGGCCGTTTTCTTGGCAGCCAAAGCTTGTTCAGGCGTCCCATATTTCCTTGGCCTCCCTCTCTTTCTCTTCGCTGCTGCTGCTGCTGCTGCCGCCTCCACTGGTGCTCCTCCTCCTCCTGTCACTGTAGCAGTGGTTGAGGGTCCCATTGAATGAGGGTAGAGCATGTGGGGCCCAGTAGGAGTGGTGGAGTCTGTGGGTTGATGAGGTGGCAGGAGGCCATTGGTAGGTGATGGGGTGGTTGTGGTGGTGGTGGTGGTGGTGGTGGAGAAGTAAGAGGTGAAGTGTTGCTGCTGTTGGTGCGAGTCGTTGGGTTCCATTTCTTTTTTTTCTTTTTTAGAGAGATAGAGAAGGGAATTGTGAGATTTTTTTTATTTTTCTGGAATTGAATATTTTTTTTTAAGGATTTGAGTGTGTATTTTAGGGTTTTTTTTAAGGAGAGAGAAAAGGGGATTTTCAGATTTCTTTCTTGTTTTCAAGGAGTGAGAGTGAGTGATTTATGGCCGTTGGATTAGTTACTTCACTGACTTGGATTTAACGTTGAAGCACATCTCGTTTTTCTTGAGCTTATCTGGATTAACCACTTTTACTTTTTGATATTTAACGTACAATTCGATATCATAATTATTAATGGATGAAGTACAGTAAAAAAAAAAAAATTATTATTATTATTATTA